>Ga0041059_1002611_pt1 | contig 13258 bp, 8 predicted proteins | sample AraColnosormetaG_FD_56232 | JGI IMG/M metagenome (GOLD analysis project Ga0041059, IMG submission 56232) | Arabidopsis roots microbial communities from North Carolina, USA - Col MF nosort | ecosystem: Host-associated > Plants > Roots > Unclassified | place: USA: North Carolina | collected 2013-09-02 | reverse complement strand
TTGTAAAATCTTTGTATATTAATTCATTTGAAATGAAACCTCTTTGGAGTTTCATGAGTAAATCACTAGAATCAAAATCCAAGACATATTGCAGAGATTTTGAAATTCATACAAACATATTCTTAAAATCAATATCAGAAAACAAGTCTAAAGCTTAAAGAATTGACTTTAACTCCATAATTGAATAACACCACCTAAGAAATAAACTTATGGGCAATTCTTTGAAATACCACATTTTTAAGTTTTTTTTGACATAATACTGAATTTTTGGTATTATTGGGAAAATAAACTAGTGATAGTACTTATGGAATAAAGACTTAATACTGTGGTTTTTTAATGGTATTTTTATAAAATTACTTAGTTGATCGATTGAACACAAACCATTTCTTGAAGTCTTCTCCAGCAATATTGCTCACATCAGTCAAAGCTTTGCTCCATTCCTTTCTTTCCTTGTCCGTCTTATTCACACAAGTTTTATTGAAAGCGATCCCGAAATCCCCGGTCTGCTTCCGCACATCGGATGGCTCTACTCCGTAGAAGACGGTCATCACTATCTGTTTCATAGCCTTTTTGCGCTTCATGATCTCCAACAATTCATCCAAACACCAGCTTGAAGAAGCATATTTCTGGGAGAGAATCACGATCGAGATCTTCGATGTTTTTATAGCTCTTTTGAGTGAAGGAGAGAGGTCTCCGCCTCTCTTAATCTTTTCGTCATCAAACATAGTTATCCCCTTGCCTTGAAAATGTTCGCGCAAGTTACTGAGTAATGTTTTACGGACGTCGGGCCCGTGGAAGCTCGAGAAGACTTTGAATTTGTAGTTGTGAGGCTTGGAAGAAGAAGGGGAAGCCATGAGATCAGACATGCCTGAGATAGATGGAATTGAGGTAACGAAATTTGGAAGATAAGTAATATCCGATACTTCGAAGTTTAATGTGTTATTTTGGGTAGCTAAATAAAATACAAAGCAAAACAAATAAAAATGAATATATTGAGGACTTTCAGCAAACGCGTTTTGACACTTTGACTTTTGACAGACGATACTTCGAAAATCAAAAGAATATACTGATGACTTTCAGCCATTTACAAAAATCTACACACTATAACCCTACATTTATATGTTTCATAAGTGGTGGTCCTTTTTGGAGAAAATAACTGCTAAGAGAGATCAATGCACGCAAGATTAAATATGTTACTGCGTTTAAAAGATTCCGCGACATAATTCACTAGAAAATGCGTAATTCCATTTTCTAGCCATAATTGGAATTTCCTCAAATAATTCCGTTGCATTGTTTTATATATAAAGGGAAACAAATACATTATGGCTGGAAGGAGAAACTTGGAATGAAAAGAGATAAGAGGTTTCTTTGTTCTTTACCTCAAAACTTTAAGCAATTCCCACAAAACTGCAAAAATACATACGAGCAAATTGTTAAGTGGTGGTCCTTAAAGCTTGAAAAAATAGTCAAAGAACAATCAATGCATGCAAGACAAGAAACATTATTGGGTTGTATATTTCCTAAAATTTTCTCATCCTGATATATACATCTTGGCTATAATTAATCTGTAAGCAATATATACATAAAAAGGGTCTTATATTTATTTATCAGAGTCATAAAGACTTCGAAACAGAGGGTTTTGTTATACTACAACAGGTGTGATCTTGATATACTTTGGTCTGATGTCTCTATTGAAGATTGCTTTCTGTCTTTCTTTTGGGGTGCTGCTGAATCTAGTACGTAATTCTTGTTTTGGTTTCAGATCTGAAAACACATGTAGATTGGAGTAAGTTAATGATTGCAGATTTGGACTCTATCTATAACAATACTGCATGCTTCACAAAATTTATGGACGTGAAAAATAAAATATAGATATCCAGAGAACATGTTTACATAGTTGTAGTAGTTACGATTGAGCTAGCGTTATAACAGATGCAGCAATCATGGACTGAAAAAAACGCTTTCTGGATTTAAATAGTATCTTAATGCTTGACATGTTTCTGATTGTAGGATGGTTAACCTCGCACTCTCTATAATGGCTGGAGATGTGTTTAGGAAAGCTGAATGAATTTCTTTTGCTTGTTCGTAAAGAAATAGGGTCTAAGTGTTTCTTGTGTTAATAAGTTCTTCTTTATTTGGTATGGATTTTGTTTTTCTGGTGTTTTATTGTTATATGTTACATGTAAATGGATCACAAATCTTCTCATGCATCTAACGTAAATTGACATCCCTTGGGCTCATTGACTGTCCTCCAAACACTTGTCTACTGAATCAACAGAATTGGCAATATAAGCAAACTTATGATCAGGGTAAGAGTTGACATTGACAGAATAGATAAACACAATGAGATGAACTAAAGATTCTTAATGAGACAAGGAACAGAGTTGATGATAGTTTCGTTGGTTGTGATCTGAAACAGTTTCCAAGTCTTATGTTCCTTTTTCATGTAAGAAAGTTGTTTTCAAAATTCAAAAGAACAATTGAGATCAAACTCAAATGGAAAAGAAAAAGTAAAGAAACAAACTTAGTATCACCCTCAAAGATCTTTACTCTGGGTGCATCAAACTCATTGCTCCCATCACAGAGAGATTCATCGTCGTATTCCAACACTTGCTCTGTTCTGGATTAATAGCTTCCATAGCTGCTTATGTTTCTGTTGGTTTCGTCTGTTATTATTTGGTACCACATTCAATAATGTCTAGTATTCACTTGGAACTGCTGCTTCATTATTGTCATATCCATAGAATAATATATCAGACTTTTCAGGCATTCATATCGTAATAATGCCTCTGATTGGCCTTTGAGAATCAGAGAATACGTCAGCAAATGATAGGTGTGAAATGAGAGGACTTTCACACTTTGGATGCAATGCAATCTTCCTCTGAATCGCAGCAATATTCAACATCCACGATAAGACTACCGTGGCTAGGATGAAGAGAGAGATGGTCCCACTTGACTAGGCCATTTCTGAGAAATTTCATGAACGGCAGCCACATTGTCAGACCATAAAACATCTCAAGAAGCCATGAAAAATTCCACAGAAACCCCACCCGGGCAAGGACTTTTGTTCGTGGAACTCAAGTCTCCTATCAGAGTGATATCCATCTTCGTATTCAGAGACTTGCTCTGATCTGGATTCATAGCTTCCATAGGTGCTTATGTTTCTGTTGGTTTCGCCTGTCAATATCTGGATACCACATTCAATAATGTCTAGTTCCTCGGATGAGGTCGTGAATTTGAACAATACCTCGTTGTCCTGTTCCAGCCATCCGTCTTCCTCAAGGAATTCAAATTGAAATATAAATAGATGTTCCGCTTGGAGTTTACGGAGCTGTGCCTTAAATAAGTTATCGCCAATGGGGCAACCGTTTATGCGTTTGCGACACATAAAACCAACATATTCTTCTTTCATCTCTGATTTAGGGGAAACCACAACGCAAATCCTAAATATGGAGCAGAAAGATGAACGGATGGTCAACGAATCTCCTATAGCTCTGTGCACGAACTCCGCAGGTATTTCCCTTCCTGGTAAGTATGCTATCATCTGACCTGCTTTCTGTGTAATCACTCTCCGTGCTTCTTCACCCAATTCGAAGCAGTTGGGGAAACTGAAACTCACAATTGGAGAATCAATAGGAAAAGATACAGTCTTGAGTGATTCACAAGTTTCTACCGTTAGTCTTCTGAGTGAGCCAGGGAGCTCTGGCAGTGAAAAAAGTTTTGGACAGCCACCTATATAAAGCGATTTTAACGCAGGGAGATCTTTGATGCAATCAGGAATCCTCTCTATATCTGTGCCCATTTTCTCTATTAAAGTTACTGCCCAAAAATTATGTGTAATGACACTGCCATATACAACCAGAGTCTCAAGGCAAGACCAAAGCCTAATTGATTCAAGCATTTCTTCTAACATTGCATCTCCGATTACGAGGGATGTGATGTTCGTAGAAATACCTGGAAATTTCCTTAATTCCCAGCATCCCAACATCCTGAGTGATCTAAGAGATGCCAAGTTGAAGTGAGTCGGAACAACTTGTAGCTGTAAACATAAATTCATCTCCAACTCTTCTAGTTTGTGAAGATTTCCAACAGAGGAAGGAATCTCTACCAAACTCCAACAACCAGTTAGATCTAGTCTCTTGAGATTTGTAGCACTTGAAAGATCTGGAAGTTCCTTCAATCTCAAGGACCCACACAATTCCAACTTGTTGAGATTTGTAAGAGGCTGAATACAAAACGACACAACAAAGGAAGATCATCAACGTATGAAACTACATACTTCAAATGTTCAAAATAAGCAAATATATATAAATACCAACCTGGGTTCCTTCCCAAAGCTTCTCTAGCTTGTTATTTTGCAAGTTGAGTTCCACAAGATATTCTGGCCTAAATGTAGAAGGAAGAGACTTTCCTGGGTATACCTCCCAATGTAAAGACCTTAGACGATGTGGGAAATCCATGTCATCGGGTACATTTACTCTAAGGTTTACATCACGTCTTGTCTCGTAGATGCTTAGAAATCGAAGATTACGCATATTTTGAAAAGCTTTTGCGCTTATATGCACGCCATTCGGGATTGTAGATACATTAAAGGATATGCCCATCACATTTGCACAACCCTAATCAGTACCAGATAATGTAAAAGTTAGCACAATAAGGTAAGAGTTCTGTGAGTCTTTTCCATCTGACTCGGTTTAACACATATATTCAAAAGAGAGAAAAAAAAAGGAACTTACAGAATCAGTTTCGAGGACATTACAAATCTCATGAGCATCAATTAAGATTTGGCGTTTCCAAGGCTCTTGTCTTTGAACCGCTTCTCTACCCACTTGTTGTAGTAACTTGTGCATCACTATATTTCCTCCAGACGATCTTTGTATAAGAGATTTATACTCGAGAGTTTTCAAACCGAGTCTGACATTCAAGTTATTGTCAGCAAGCATTGCTTTCACATGATCATCGTCTTTGTAGTTGAAGAAGAATGCAATGAGGAGAAATAACAATTGATCCTTCTCATGTAAACCGTCATATCCGACTCTTAGTACTCTCTCGATATTTCGATCAACTGAATCAAAGCTACTTTCTAGCCTATGCAGTATATCTTCCCAGTCATCTTCTGTCTTTTTTCGTAGATATAAACCCATGACACTAAGACCTAGTGGAAGTTTGCTGCAAAGCTTTATAACTCTTTCGGAAAGATTTTCGAAACCATCTTGTGGAGTGCTCTGTTTAAAACCATATCTACAAAAGATCTGACGAGCTTCTTTCTGAGTAGGAAAATCCACATAGTATGTATTCTTAATATCGTCATGTTGCTTCAAAAGCTCTTGATTTTCTGTGGTCACTACAACCCTACTCCCAGGACCAAACCACTTAGTTTCATTAGCCAAAGCTTCTAGTTGCTTCAGATCGTCCACATCATCAAGAATGATAAGCACTTTTTGGTCGCATAGCATTCCCTGTATTGCACTTAAATTGTATACCCTCATACCAGTTTGGTTTAAAATCTTGGAAAGAAGTTGTTCTTGTAATTGCAGCTTCAAACCATACTCGTCAAGACTACTATTATAGCTTCCCCTAAGATTCTCCATAAAACAAGTAAGCTGAAACCTATCAGAGAGTAGACTGTGCAAAGCTCTGGCAATGGTAGTCTTACCAATACCTGCAGGGCCATAGATTCCAACAATCATAGCTTCATCATCATTATCTAAATGTAACAAAGACTGTATTTTCTCCAGGTGTGTCTCAACTCCCACCATGTCTTCAAAATCCCTAGAGATTGTAGTGTTTACTTTGTTTGAAATATCTCTTGCAATCTTCTCCATCATCTTCGATTCATTATCCCTAACAACAGAGAAATAGAAATTGAATTGCAGATTCACTAAGAAAATTGCCCAAATCGTATTGAGAAAGAGATAATCCCAGTTTTAAACTAACCAGTTAAGGAAATGTTCTCCGGCAATGTTGCCAACATCGTTCAAAGCTTGGCTCCATCTTCGCCTCTTCTCCTCCGTTTTACCAGAACAAGTTTTCTTGAAAACTTTCAAGATATCTCCGGTTTGTTTGCGCACATCAGATGGATCTACTCCGTAGAAGACAGTCATCACTATTTGCCCAATATCTTCCTTGCATTTCAAAATCTCCAACAGCTCATCCAAACACCAGCTCGATGAAGCATAGTTCTTCGAGAGCACTACGATCGAGATCCTCGATTCCCTAATCCCTCGTGTGAGTTCAGGGGAAATGGTTTGGCCTCTTTCGATTGCTTGATCATCGAACATGGTAGTCCCATTGCAGATAAACTGTTTACGTAAATGACTGAGAAAGGTTTTACGGACGTCAGGTCCATGGAAGCTCGTGAAGACGCGGTATCTCCAGGTGCGAGGCGAAGAAGAAGAGGAAGCCATGAGAATAGAGTAGCGAGAACAAAAATGTCTGTGGATCAGTAGATGAGCCATAAACGATGGAGAAATTGGAAAAGGCGTATTCACCATTGACTTTTGACTTTGACTTTTGACTTATAAGTTTTGAGAAAGAGAGAGCTGGAGGGGATAAAGTATAAAGTGATTAATGGTTTAATTGATACTAAACCAGCCTAGCACCAATTATTAACGTTTTAATTGATACTAAACCAGCTTAGCACCAACTATATTTAGCTTCTTCTGCTTCTAATCTATCGGTAGTGTCCGTGAAAGATCTGGATACCGCATTCAATAATGTCGATGTCCTTGGATGAGGTGCTAAATTCCAACAATACCCCACTGTCCAGTTTATCAGAAAGAGTAAAGTGGCCTATAAATAGATGTTCAGCTTGGACCTTGGGGAGAAGCTGAAGTCTTTTTTGGCCAGTAGAGAAACCATTTTTGCGTTGACGACACAACAAGTCAAAAAATTCTACCATCTTCTGTTTAGGAGATATCACGACGCAAATCCTGCATTCGTAGGTATCTGTAGGGATGGTTAAGGAATTTCCAACAGCTCGGTAATGGAACTCAGCTGGTACATTTCTTCCAGGTAGCCATGCGTCCCTAGATTGCTTAGTAATGACCCTACGTGCTTCTTGACCCAATTTGAAGCAGTTGGAGAAATATAGATCTTCAATTGCAGACTCAAAAGGGAAATGTACTAGTGTCTCCAGTGATTCACAAGTGTCTACTATTAGTCTCTTAAGAGAGCTAGGGAGCTCTGGCAGTGATACGATTTTTGGACAGCCATATATATGAAGCTCTTTTAACCCATCAAGATCTTTGATGCAATCTGGAATTTTCTTAATATCTGCACCTCTTCCCTCTAGATATATTTCTGCAGGGGCATGATATATATTGACACTGCCATATATATCGAGAACCTGTAGGCCAGACCAGAGCCTAATTGATTGAGGTAAATCTTCTAACATTGTGTCTGTGATTTTGAGTGTTGTGATATTCGTAGAAATATCTGGAATGTTTTTCAATTGCCAGCATCCCATCATCCCGAGTGATTCAAGAGATGCCAAGTTGAAGTGAGTCGGAACAACTTTTAGCTTTCTACAGAAATCCATAATCAACTTTTCTAGCTTATGAAGATTTCCAATGGAAGGAGGAATCTCTACCAAACTCTCGCAAAGAGCCAGATTCAATACCTCAAGATTTGTAGCATCTGAAAGATTTGGGAGTACCTTTAAATTACTGGACCGTAACAATTCCATCTTCTTGAGATTTGTAAGGGGCTGAATGCAAAACAGCACAAAAAGGAGTAAAGATCATCAGCTCATGGTGACAAGTAATTACTTCATCTGGACAAAACAAAAATATATACCAACCTGGATTCCTTCCCAAAGCTTCTCGAGCTGGTTATCTCGCAAATTAAGTTCCACAAGATATTCCGGCCTAAATGTATGAGGAAGACTCTTTCCTGGATATACCTCCCAATGTAATAACCTTAGTTGAGGTGGAAAAACCATGTCCTCGGATAGATGCAGTCTAACATTTGTATCAAGTCTTGTCTTGTAAATGCTGAGAAAACGAAGATTACGGATCCTTTTAAAAGCTTCTGCGCTTATATACACATCGTTTAAGAGTGTGGATATATCAAAAGATATACCCATCACATTTCTATTACCCTAAACAAATTTCAAAATAAAAGTAAATGTTAGCACCATTAATAAGATATGCAGAGTATTTTCGAAATGACATGGTTAAACAGATAGATTTTTAAAAAAACGAAGATGAACTTACAGAATCATTTTCGAGGACATCACAAATCTCATCAGAGTCTATTAGGATTTGGCGTTTCCCATGATCTTGTCTTTGAACCGCTTCTTTACCAACTTGTTGTAGTAACTTATGCATCACTATATCTCCTTTGATTGATATTTGTATGAGAGATTTATATGCGAGGGTTTTCAACCCGTATCTGACATCCAATTTACTGTCACCAAGCATTGCTTTCACATGATCATTGTCTTGGTAGTTGAAGAAGAATGCAATCAGGAGAAAAAGAAATTGATCGTTCTTATGTAAATTATCGTATCCGACTCTAAGTACTCCCTCGATCTTTCTATCAAGGCTATTTTCTTGCCTATGTAATATACTTTCCCAGTCATCTTCTTTCTTTCTGCGTAATGATGAACCCATGACACGGAGACCCAAGGGAAGGTTACTGCAAAGTTTTAACACTCTTTCGACAAGCTTTTCAAAACCATATGGTGCAGAACTCTGTCTAAAAGCAGATCTACAAAAGATCTTACGAGCTTCTTTTATAGTTGGGAAATCCACATGGTATGTATTGTTGATATCATGTTGCTCCAAAAGCTCTTGATCTTCCGTGGTTACAATAATCCTGCTTCCAGGACCAAACCAACTAGTTTCATTAGTCAAAGCCTCAAGTTGCTGCAGATCGTCCACACCATCAAGAATGATAAGAACATTTTGGTCGCATAGCCTTTCCGGTATCGCACCTAAATGGAATATCCTCAAATCATTCTGGTTTAAAATCTTTGAAAGAAGCTGTTGTTGCAGACACAACTTCAATCCATACTCATCAAGACCACTATTATAGCTTCCCTTAAGATTCTCCATAAAACAAGTAAGCTGAAAACTGCTAGAGAGTCGGCTATGTAAAGCCCTTGCAATGGTAGTCTTACCAATACCGGAAGGACCACAAATCCCAACTATCATAGCTTCATCTTCATTATCTAAATGTAACAAAGACTGCATTTTCTGCAAGTGTGCTTCAATACCCACCATATCTTCAAAATCCTTAGAGATTGTAGTGTTTAGTTTGTTTGATACATCTCTAGCAATCGTCTCAACCATCTTCGATTCCTTGTCCCTAACAAGAACGGAAAATTCATAGAGTTTATCAAATAGTCATGTGAAATGTTGTAACTTCTATTGTAGAAATCTGAACCTATCTTTATTACGTAGTTAGCTAAAATATTGTTTTTCACATGAAAGACAGGAGTCCTATGTTGCTAATACAGTAACTCATGAACCTATCACATCTTTTAGATTCACAAAGAAAATTTCCTTAATCGGATTTAAGAAGGCATGAATTCCAAATTAATTGAACGAAATCAAACAAACCAGTTTAAGAAGTGCTCTCCGGCTATGTTTCCCACATCGTTCAAAGCTTGGCTCCATTTTTGCTTCTCCTCCTCCGTTTTACGAGCCCAAGTTTCACTGAATCGGATCCCAAATTCTCCGGTTTGTTTACGCACATCAGATGGATCAACTCCGTAAAAGACAGTCATCACTATCTGCCCAATATCTTCCTTGCACTTCAAAATCTCCAACAGCTCATCCAAACACCAGCTCGATGAAGCATAATTCTTCGAGAGCACCACAATCGAGATCCTAGATTCCCTAATCCCTCGTGTGAGTTCAGGGGAAATGGTTTGACCTCTTTCGATCCGTTGATCATCGAACATGGTAATCCCATTGCAGATAAACTGTTTGCGTAAATGACTGAGAACTGTTTTACGGACGTCTGGTCCATGGAAACTCGTGAAAACGCGATATCTCCAGGTTCGAGGCGAAGAAGAAGAGGAAGCCATGAGAGACTAGAGTAGCGACTAGCGAGAAAAGTTGAAGTTCACATACACAAAAATCTGTGGAAAAGGCGTATTCACCATTGACTTTTTTTGAGAAAGAGAGATATAAAGTGATGAGTCAGTCATAACTCTAACTCATATAAGTCGAAATAATTATTTGGTTTAACTGTGTTAATAAACCAGCTTGTCACCAGTTAGTAAACCGAAATGTACCGGTTTCTGTGCTCGATTTTTTTTACCGAAATGTAAGGGGTTTTGCAATGTACAGAGCCAGTATCTCCTAAGTCCTGAGATTGTGATTGTTGTATACATCAGCTAAAGCCTGATCGAGGAGACGATGCAGAGGTCGATTTCGGTCACAATTGCATCGACAGTCAGTAATAGCCACTAATGGACAAGTGGTGTTTACTGGTTAATTAGGAACATTTTCTCCACCTTTCTCATAGTTCTTGCTTGTGAAGAATAAGTGATTTTTTATTTTTTTTCACGAGAATGTTATCTTTATTATTGATTCAAACAAGCTTACAAGCTTAAAGTTAAAGGCCAAGGCCCAAAATGATTACATCAAAGAAAAGAACGACAACTCTTGCATTGAAGTGTCAACAACAAAGATAACCTGTTTCTAAAGAAACGATATTTTCTGTCATCCTTTGCCGACGAAAACTTTTAATTAATCTGAAAAGAATATATAAATATTTCGGAATTCACGCACACTGTTACAAAATGAGATTGGTGCTCGTCTTTGTGACCACATTGCCGGAAAAATCCTTAATGCAACTAAATCTACTTCCATTTATGAAAATCCAAACTTCATAATCTTAGTTTTCTTTCTCAAGTAGGTTAGACTAACTATTACTATGTTTTTATAAAGGGTTTTTCAAAACAATTTCTTGCTAAATTTATCAGTTCCGGTTCTTTGTTGTTGTTTTAGAGATAAAACTTCATTGTTTTGAAAATTCCAAACTTGATTGTTGTACATTTGTTGATTTGGACGACTGTTGTGTGTTTACTTAGGTTGTTTTTTTTGTTTTTTTTGTTTTTTTTGTTTTTTTTTGTTATAAACGATTTCGTTTTGTTATATGTTGGAGTCATAGTTAAACTATGTCGTTTTGGTAAGAGAGTTTGAAGAATCCATTTCTAGATTGTTAGCTGGTATTCAATTAGCTAGAGAGGGAGACAGGGCTAAGGCAGATGCCAGTCTAATCTTCCTTAGAATGGCTTGTGAGAAGAGGTCTCAACAAGTATTAACTAGTTGATGTTGATCGAACCCTCAGTTCGAAGCTCTTCGCCAACATTATGAAAGATCCAAACTTGATTGTTGTTCGTTTGTTGACTTCGATGATTGTTGTATTCCTCTTAGGGTTTTTGTTTGTTTTTGATAAACGATGTTGTTTTGTTATACTTTGAATCATAGTTAATCTATGTCGTTTTGTTAAGGAAGTCTGAGGGGTCCATTTCTAAGATTTTTCTTATCCAATAACAATCTCCGATTTATGTTCTTCCTAATTAGACCATGGTTCTGTGGATTACGTCGAGTAGTATCGGTTGTGGGTGGAGGCGATATTTTTTTGCAAATGTCAGACCACCATGCTTCTCTTAGCCAACTATGCCGGACGCTTATTTTTCAGAGTTCTTCCAGGATTTGTAATCATTCGGAGGTGACCGTCCGTCGTGTGGAACGGTCTGAACATACCATCACCAGTACATGTGCTTGCGAAGCCATATTCGAGTTTGAGAACATTTTGAGATACATGATCGTTAGATTCCACTAGTAGGAAGTAGATTAGATGAATTAGAATTGAGGTTTTAGAATAATTTTTAAAAAATGTGAAGGAAGCAAAACTGAGTTTTTGGTATCTGATTTGAGAAATGCTTAAGTTTGATTTGTAGGCTACATATATATAACATTCTCTTCACATATTTGTGGTCTAATAGTTTCAAAATTCTAATAACTGCTGATTAATTTTGGTAAAGTTTGATCAGGTTTGGTTACGGAAAATGTTTATTTCTTCAAATTATAGTATCTCAAATGAAGCTTTTTAAACATACGTGCCCACATGAACAAGGCAAGTGAACTTGGTCTCTTTCTAACCACATTTACACATTATTAATTTATTATATATCCAAATATTATAGCTAAAGGGTTCATAAAGCTGGTGGTAATGGATTTTTTCTGATAAGTTCGAATCTTAAAGTAGATTTATATAATCTGACTTTTATTGTTCTATATTGTCTTTGGTATGCCTTTTACTTGGAAGAAATCTCACATACACTTCTTGTTCATTTGTTCATCCAGCTTTGATGCACGTGAAATCTGGTGTCATGTTATTATCTCAACAAATAACTATAATTTATCTGCGAAGTTAAACTTTTAATTAGAGGATAATAGCGAATTTTCTCACTTCATAATTAGTCTTTGCAAAATTGTCTTCCTTTTTAAGACTTGTTAGGAAAATACTAAATCTATGAGTGCAAAGTTGGTTGGTTACACGTGTCAAAAGCATGAGTTCGGAAGTGGGGTTGATGACCTAACTCATTGAACTTATGATTTTCTTAATAATCCAAGTTATGATTTTCATAAAAATTTATATTTTCTTAAACGGACAATAATGTGTTTTTAACTTTTAACGACGTGACTCTTTTGTTTTCATTTCAGAAAACGACTTAAATCTAATTCCCAAAGCTCAAGTTCATGTTCCTAATATAACTAAGAACTAAATAATTTGTGTTCTGTTTATAAAAAATATTGTGATTTAGTAAAAGTAGACTTTTAATGTACTTTCTAATCGAAGGTCAAGATTTCCTTAGAAAGATTTCATTTTATTAAATATCGACAACAAAGATGACATGTTTAGGATTAAATTGGTGTCTTAGACCTAATCTATGACTCTTGTATTGGAACTAGATGTTGATGCCGACAAAAAGAAGACGAATGAAATAGGTGTTGATGATGATATTTAATTTCAAGGCCTAAACTTTTTTCAGCTTATTAATCTCGTAAGAAATTATATGGATTTTTATCGATATGATTAAAGTATTAAACCAGATTATTATTAGCTACAGATATTTTTTAAAAATATACTTTCCCAAAGGTAGGTGAAATGCTTATCAATCTCAATAAAAAAAATAAAAGCAACATGACGAATGTATCCTTAAACTTGGCCATAAACCTCATCATTTTCTACTTTTTTTTTTTTTTTTTTTTTTTTTTTTTTTTTTTTTTTT
>Ga0041059_1002610_pt1 | contig 13259 bp, 7 predicted proteins | sample AraColnosormetaG_FD_56232 | JGI IMG/M metagenome (GOLD analysis project Ga0041059, IMG submission 56232) | Arabidopsis roots microbial communities from North Carolina, USA - Col MF nosort | ecosystem: Host-associated > Plants > Roots > Unclassified | place: USA: North Carolina | collected 2013-09-02 | reverse complement strand
GGTTGAATAAACTAAAAATCTGTCAATCAAATTAAATCTGCTATAATTTATAAATCTGTTATCACTATCTTCTAAGAAGTCTGTCAACCAAAAAAGTCTGCCATAAAAAATCTATCACAGTTAAAAAAAGTCTGGGGAATAAGAATAAATCTCTCATAACTAAACGATAGACTTTTTTAAAATTGCTGGAAGTTTTTTTAAAGGGTATTTTTGTATTTATTTTATTTTTAACACATGGGAAAAGGGTATTTTAGACAAGAAAAGAACTAATTTAACCCTAATATTTTATAAGACATTCTAATAATTAATCTCATTATTTGGGTTAATCTAGTTTTTTCCCATATCAATAAGGTACCAAAATCCAGATAGAATCAATGTAAATTATTCAAAGAGTAATCGTTTAATAGTTACATTCTTCTTAATAAAAAAGAAACAAAAATACAAGAAAGAGAGTTATTTCGAATCCGCTTATAGCGGTTAGGTGGTGGAGGATCCGGATCTCAGGACATAAATCAGTAGATAATCCGCCCTAAATTTCAAAGAGAATCCTGGTTTTGGAACATAAAAAAAAAGAAGAAGAGCAAATTGGATAAAGAGAAAAATAGTAAGATATTGTGTAAACCTCTGAGGTCTGAGGTCTGAGGTCTGAGGTGCTGTGTGTAACTGATATGATATTTGACCATCAAAGTAACTATTTAGTGATTTGTCTTACAAATTGGGAAAGATAATATCAATAAGGTACCAAAATCCGGATCGATTCAATACAAGCTATTCGAAAAGTAGTCTCTTAATAGTTATATTCTTCTTGATAAAAAGACAGACAAAAATGCAAGAAAGAGAGTTATTTGGAATCCATTTATAATGGTGAGGTGGTGAATGATCCAGATCTTAAGACATAAATTCGTAAATAATCAACCTTATATTTCGTAAAGAATCCTAGTTTCAAGGCATAAAAAATGAGAAAATTAGATAAAGAATATAGTATCATTCAAAGAGTGGAAGAATGTGTATAACTTTGAGATTTTGAGGTTTTGTGTGTAATGATAAAATATTTGACCTAAGAAAGTGTAACTATTCAATGAATTCTCTCACTAATTTAGAAATATATGATAAAAACATAATTATGTAATAGTATCAATATGGTACCAAAATAAAGAGAGATTTCATGTAAGTTATTTGAAATGTAGTCTCTTAATAGTCACATTCTTTTTATTTTTATTTTATATATAAAATAGTTACATTCTTCTTAATAAAAAAGGAAACAAAAATGCAAAAAAGAGATTTATTTGGAATCCACTTATGGTGGTAACGTGGGGGAGGATCCAGGTCTCAAGAAATAAATTTGTCGAAAATTCGCCCTAAATTTTGTAAAGAATCCTGGTTTCAGGACGTAAAAGAAAAGGAAGAGAGTAAATTATATTAAAAGGAGTATAATGTATACATTTGAGATTCTACAATTCATAATTGGTTTCTTAAGATACTAAATGGTGATATCATTTATTTTGAAGAAAATGATAAGCAGGTCTTATGACAACAACTCTGACCACATAAGTAGAAAAACTATTACAGGTACAAATACTATTTTAACTCTCTAGAACTACTTACTTATGTATTTATGTTATTGACTGACTCTTTTTTTTATATTATTGTTGTGTGTAAGTGATATGATATTTTCACGAAAAAAGTAATTGTATAATGACTTGTCTTACAAATTGAGAAATATATGTAAGGACATTAATACATATTTATCAATGTAGAAAATAAAGTAAGTAAACCCATAACCAAAATCCAGAATAGGTTCAATGTAAGGTATTAAAAAAGATAGGATAAGAGCGGCCTACACCATTTTCATCTATTTACAGATGTCGCCTAATTTACCATCTAGATTTTGGGGTTATTGGTGTCGTATAGCAAATGGTTTGTCAATTGATAAATAGCCAATACTTTTGAATTTTGATACATAAATTAACGCAAACAAAGAAACAGTCCAAGTTATATGAGAGCAAAACATTTATAGGTACTCTACTACTCTTGCACTAAGAGCCAAGACGAGGAAGACTGGTTAACGTATTCACCAACATATACAAAACCCAAAAACTAAACCTGTTGGTTAAAAGATTAAAAATGGCAAAAGGTACTACTGTAGTAGTAGCCCTTGTGCCATATTTACAAAACCAAACCAGTAAAAAATGTTAAAGAGTGTTACGAAATGAGACATCATCTCTTTTCTGATTGCAACGCTTTGGAAATGCAACGACAGAGTCTCAATATCCGAGGATATCCCACTCCAACATCATCAATTGTAGATTCTATCTCCTTCTTCAGTTGTTTCGACACAACACCGTCTCTTTTTGTGCCTGAAACTTTACGGAACTCGCAAGGAACTACATCACTAGGATATTTCCCACTGTTACAATAGAGAACACAGTTTCATTATCGGAAAGTTATAAGAACTTGATTAGTTACTGAGCTGCTTAGATACTTACTGGATCAAACATGTCACATCGAGAATCACGCTTAGTTTTCTCAAGTTTGTGCAATCAAGAAAGCTAATCTGCAAATGTAGCTGCTCCGCTGCAATCAACAAGACACTAGTGTTCCTATCTCAGACAGAACTAGTCATTAAAGGATTTCTAAATTGCGCATTTATTGGCCACTACTGTTAGACTAGTTTGACCCAAAGAGAAGTGAGAGGAGGAAAATAGATCACCTGATGGAGAATCAAAGTTTCCTTGGACCAAATTTGGTATATTCATTTGAGCTAAATGAAATTCCTCAGCCACATCTAGCAGATTGTGTAGGAGCAAACTGGTTTTCTGTATCCTCGGAGCAGAATGAGAAAAACTTCAGAGGTCTAGTCTTGCACAAAATAAATCCAGAGAAAGTGATTCTGCTAAAGGAACTTACAAACACTAAGGAGAAACTAGAAAGCGAACATGACTTGCAACAAAATTCTCAACAAGATAGAAAAAATACCTAAGATGCTATGATAGTAATAAGAGAACCACAGGAACAAAAGGAGATAATTAAGACATAAACACACCTGTGTAATTTCCAACAATGTATTGGAACCACCAATATACCTCCGGGAGTCTTCAGCGTTAAACATAGAGTTAAACGCAATTGAAACATTCATCTCTGGGAAATGCTGTAGAACAATGTCTTGATTAGAAACAAAAAGAAGATGATTTATTAATGGAAGGACGACAGTTTGGTTACCCTTACCTTAACGAATGTATCACTCAAACTGTTTGAAACTAGTACACATGAAGGATGGCCAGGCTTTAGTGTGAGCCTGCATATCCAAACAATTGTTCAATAAAGTCCAAATAGCGCTCATGTATATGTAGCAAAGTGTAGGAAACAGATTCTTCAAAAAGGTTACGGAAAGATTAAACCAAGAGGACCAACCTTTGGTTGAACACGCCACTATAGTTTAGAACAATACTCTGACAATCGTTCCATTCACCTAAACTGTCAACTTTCCAAATCTGGCGACAGCAGAAGGGTAATTCAAGTTAAGAAAAACACTTTATTTTAGATCCCCATGTCTATAGAAATAAGATGGTTTATACCAGAATATCCTGACGTAGGGATCTGCAACTCATTCTCTTTTTCAAGGTCTCTTCAGCAATCATAATAGTGTCTGCATATGCCGGCTGCGGCCCTGTCATCGTGTCGCAAGCCGTAAAACATTGAATCAAGTTCTTGATTTTTGAGTCAATTTCTTTGATCTCCTGTGTTATCTCTGCTCGTTTGCCAGTTATAATAACCTAGAAAAATGTTGACGGATAACGAGTCTATTAATTACTTGGGTTAAAACCAAAATACACTAAAATAGCATAAGTGTAAACAAAAATAAGAGAAAGCATAGCATACATTACATCTGATCTAAAAAATATCATGAGACCCTGTGGGCAGAACATTACATCTGATATGTAAACAAATATTTTTTTCTGCCATTAGAGTGAAAAAAGTCATCAACCTGAAAATGTTCCATGCCTACCAAAAACCATTTATAGCCTGTGAAAGAGTTAAGGCGTCCTAATTATTGAAACTTGGAAGACTAGACCACCAACATACTACTATAATGGGTATTTCAAACTGGTCTAGTTACCTCTTGTGCTTGGTCAGGATTTAACAAGCCAGTAGAACGGAAACCATGTTGACGTAGAAAGTTAGCACAATTCAACCTCAATGTTTCGGATGTTTGTACACCGGTGCTCACTGCTTGAAACTTTTTCTGCATACCATATAAGTGAAATTTGATTAAGCAAGCAGAATCAATAGAAAGTTTGAAAAGGAGGAACAAAGTAATTACCATCATTATCTCCTTCTTGAGGTGCAGCAACTCAAGTTTAGCTTTATCGTATGCTAACTTGCAGAGTAGTGATCTACTCTCAACACGTCTGCAATAATAATTGCAACGAATGTTATATACTTGGCACTGATTTATTTTAAAGAGTATATGAAGGCAGTACAGGGAGAAACCTCTTTGTCTTGGCACCACTTAAGTGGTCACATACTTTCTACAATTAGAACAAGATCATCAATGTACATTTATGTAGAAAGAATGATAGCAGAAGTTTTCTTATAGGCTGACCTGAGATTGAATTTGTAGACAAAGCATCTCACACAAATGAACCTTTTTCATGTGTGTTAATATATCTTCCAGCTTGCATATCTGCACTTTTGGAACATTAGTACTGAAACTATAAAAGCTAAAAGGAAACAGTCTCAGTAGCCAGATTGGGTTTCCACAGAGAGGAATAACATACCAGTCTTGAGTTCAGCTTATCTGCCAATGGAGCAAGCATTTGATTGATTTCCTTTGATACTTTTCCTGGAATCTGCAAGGTAGTGGAACAATAACTTAATTGTATGAAGAAAAGAGGGACTAACATCCGTTAACATAAGAGGTTATCAACAGTACTTACTTCTACCCAGTTCACTTGTTCACGAACTCTGCGGCAATCGTTAGCATCAATGTTTCCATCAGGGTGTTCCATCACTGAATTCGAAATATACTTTGTACTTCTCTCGACTTTGGGGCTACAATTTCTAGCAGCACAATCAACATCTTCTGCTTTTCTTTTCAATCTGGATGGTCCCTGCAAATTAATAAAGTTCAGAAATCAGGCTCAACATTAAATTGTATCATTACATCCTTACGGATAGCTCTGAAATATGATAGTTCTTCTCCTGCATTCTGAGTAATTTATTTCAGAAATGCACTGCTCAAGGTCTTTGATGGAATCCCAGTCAAAATTTTCAATCTGAATGACCTTTTAGCGGGTTCTTAACCTCTTACAATGGAATGTCTGGTTCAGCTGTTGGTGTAAAAAGGCCAATTTGGAATTTTACAACCATCTCAGAGATCAACAAGATCCATTCACGTTCAGAAATAAATTGTGTAATTCTTATGTCCTGTCGAAAGATAGTTCTTCAAAACATGTACATGGGTCTAGGATTATACCTTAGCATGTGAAGCCTCATTCTTGCTTCTGTCCACAGATGAAGAGCCAGAGGTACTAGGAAGGTTTTCTTTAGCTACAGCAGTAAAGTCTTCAGCTGAGATAACTTCTGTTTCACAATGGACTTTAAAGGGATTATTATCTTTCAGAAGGATATGAGCAGCACTGATATTGGTTCTGTTTTGCTTTTTGTTCCGCACACTGTCCTTCTCTCTTTGTTGAGCAGAGCCATTCAAGAAGCCTGTATCGGTAAGTAATACGCTAGATTCTGCAAGCAGGGAATCCACTTTCTCAGATAATGTATTCATAGAACAATTACTAGCATATTCCTTGGTCACATTTCCATCCCCAGTCTCAGATTTTTCGATGTCTTTACTATGCTGCTCTTGATCTTGAAGAGGAACAAAATTCTCCGATGCTGACGTTGTTGCATTTGACAAATTTGTTGGAGATGACACAAACTTCTCAGGGGTGCTGGCTGCCTGATTTCTCTGTTGTTGTTTACAGAGCAGTGAACCTTCTATCTCAGAATTAGTATTTCCTTCTGGACTTCTCCGTGCAAACACATCGCTAATGTCAACAGCAGGAATCAATGCACCGCAACTGTGTTGATCTGGTATGCCTTTCTTTTCAGAAACTGGTGGCCTGTCATCGCTAGTGTCAACAGCAGGGCTCAATGCACCACTACTGCATTGATCTGGCAAGCCTTTCTTTTCTTGAACTGGTGTTCTATTATCATCGCTAGTGTCAACGGCAGGGTTCAATGCACCACTACTGCATTGATCTGGTATGCCTTTCTCTTCTGGAACTGGTGTTTTATTATCATCGCTAGTGTCAACAGCATGGCTCAATGCACCACTAATACATTGATCTGGTATGCCTTTCTCTTCTGGAACTGGTGTTCTATTATCATCGCTAGTGTCAACAGCATGGCTCAATGCACCACTAATGCATTTATCTGGCATGCTTTTCTCTTCAGAAATTGGTGTTCTATTATCATGTTTAGATAACAAAGCCTCCAAGTTGGTAATGGGTATATCCGCATGCTTATCCCTGAGTACACCTATTTCTTCCCTCCCAATTGATGGGGTAGTCAGAAAACGGTGTCCGGATAATTGAAGCTTTGATTTCTCAATTCTTTGAGAAAGAGCAGAACCAGGTGACGGTGGAATCAAACCAAGTCTGGATTTGCTTTTCTGAATGGTTGACAAGCTCTCAACTAGTGCCCGAGTCTCCCTGCTCATAAAGCTTCCACCCTGTGTAGGGGAAGGAGTAACACAAGATAAAGACTGAGGCAACATACCAACTAAAAACGCACTTTGCCTTCTAATAGTTGACGAGGAAAGGGAAGCCTCTTTTGTGTAACGTTGGCTTCCTGATTCCTGCAGACCTATGGGAATGCATCCATTTGGAAGGGACGAGGAAAAATCATCGATAGGTGATCTTGCTTCCACAGTATTGTCTTCAGGAAGCAATTCCTTGCTTTCATCTCCCATTAGAGCTGCTAGTGTAGGAGATAGATACCCGTAATCATATCTCCGAGAATTTTCACCGACGATACTCATATCATTCGAGTCTCTACCACCACTTCCTTTATCAACTGGTACAGGTGATTTTGGAAATAGCTTCTTAGGTTCTGTTAACACCATTGCACTTCCTGTATCAGATCTGGAAGTAACCTCAGTTGGTGTTTTCTCTTCTACTAGAAGATGGCTACTCGTAGGGGTCCTTACATCTCCAGACTCTGACCTAGCAAGACTCCGAAAATGCATCGAAAACGCCGTAGAATCCATCGTCATTTCATGGTGTTCTTCAGAGATAGGAGTATCCAACAATCTTCCAGGATTAATAAAATGGGAAGACACAGGACCGAAGAAATTATCCTCTGGTAACGAAAACAAAATCGATTCAGCTAAAAATTCAAAGAACAAAACCCTAAATTCACAGAGCAATTGAAGCGTACCGTTATCACTTGTAGCGGAACCAACAGTGCTACCTCCTGAAGATGGAGAATATTTCGGCCTCAAGAATGATTTATCCAAGATAGGTTCGTATTCACCATCACCATCTCCGTCAGTATCTTCGCGGTCAGATAATTCACCGAAAAACCTAATTACTTTATTATCCTCATCAGGCTCTGATGTATCACCACCGTTTTGGGGTTTCGCGGCGGAGGTATTGGGCGGCGTCTCGTAATCTTCGTCCCGGTTGAAAATGTGAACGGAAGTAATTTCCCGGTCGGCGAAGCTCACTCGTCTTAGCCGCTTCCGCCGTTGCGCTATAGATTCCTCGTCTGTTCCTATTCCGGCGGTGTTGTTCATCGGATCTTCTGGCTTTTCCGATGCCATTGGGGGAATTTTCGAATTTTTAGGGTTTGAAATTGAATTATTAATGTGCGGGAAATGCAGACATTTTAAGTTTTAATTTGAACAGTACTGAGAAGGAAGAACATTTTGATTTTGATTGAATTGATTAAATCGGGTAAATGAAATTTCAAACATAGTTAGGCCTAACCATTTGATTAATTAGATTAACCGGTCGATTAATATTTATTCTATAATACTTTTTTCTTTGTACGATTGGGCCTTACTTATAAAGGGCCGAATAAAAAAGCCCATTTAAAGAAAGACTTCTTTTTCGTTTTGCATGTGAATGTGTTGTTGGGATTAGATTCGATTCTTAACCATCGGTCTCGTTCATTTCGACTTCACTTTTCGTCCTCTTTCTTCTTCAGATCATGTATGTATGTCGCTAGTAGACATGGATCCATCAAATCTCTGAGACACCTGAGCTTGATGAATAGCCATAGACAAAGCTCTTCGATGCAAATTCTCTTCAACAGCAATCAACTTCCTCTGTGAACGATTCATTCTCTTGCTTCTGGATCAATCTCCTCCACTTCTGATAACAACATCTTTCTTCTTCATGCAGATTACTCTGTTACCCATTATTCACAAAACCCTGAATTTTGCCCAAAGTGATTCCATCATTGCTTAGCTTTAGCCGGGTTCTTGTTTGGAGCTGTTCCTTATGCAAAAAAAATCTGAAAGTTTCTTAGCGAATTGTTACCTCTATTAATTTCAATGGAACAGAAATTGTAAGTATCTTTGGTTCGTTTATGTTTTTCTTAGCTGTTATAAAGATCCAACCCTAACTCTTTGAACCCTAACTTTTTTTTTTTCCTTTGATTTTTGACAGCAAAACCGATTCTATGAATGAGGACAGAATCAGTGACTTGCCTGATGCTTTGCTTCTACAGATATTGTCTTCACTTCCGACAGAAAACGCCATAGCCACGAGTGTTTTGTCTAAACGTTGGAGATCTCTTTGGACTATGTTGCCAAAACTCAAGTTTGATTCCAATTTCAATCCTGTGTTTGATGATGATAACATAGATCCCACTATGTTTTCAGAGAATGTTTACAAGACTTTGTCTTTACATAAAGCTCCGGTTCTAGAGAGTTTGCATTTGTCATTTGAAGGTAGAACAGATTGTTTGCATGTTGGAATATGGATTGCAACAGCATTTGCTCGCGGTGTGCGTAAATTGGTATTGGATAGTTTCTATCAAGAGGATCAAACTGTCACGCTTCCTAGTGTTTTGTTTAGCTATAATGATTCACTTGAGATCTTGAAACTCAAGTGTGCTATCGATTTAGACTTTCCTTCTCGGGTTTGTTTGAAGTCTCTTAGAAAGCTATACCTTGACCAAGTACATTTCAAAGACGAAGAATCTGTTTGCAATCTTTTATGTGGCTGCCCTAGTCTTCAAGATTTGGTCGTGCATAGATATAGCAATGCCGATGTGGCGACTTTCACAATTGCGTCGCCGTCATTACAAAGATTGACCATAGAAGATCTTAGACAAGAAGGAGGTTATGGAAATGGAAGCTATGTGATAAATGCCCCTGGTTTGAAATACTTGAACATCAACGGGGTTATTGATATTGAGTCTTGTTTGATTGACAAGGCACTAGAGTTAGAGGAGGCAAAAATCAGTAACGTTTCTGGTATAACCAATGAGAACATTCTGGAGTCTCTAACTTCAGCCAAACGTCTTATCTTACACTTATCACCCCTTGAGGTAAGCTTAAGATTGAACATTTTCGCTTGGTTATTTTCTCTGCAAATTGGGCTAACACTGTTTTTGTGTATCTAAAATGTATGTAACAATGTTACACTGTTTTGTGGAAATGTACTTAGGTTAAAGTTCCTACTGGTAAAATCTTCGATCAACTAGGCTGTCTAGAGCTACTTACACACGAAAGAGAGTGGTGGAATCTGCTTTCGATCATGCTTGATAGTTCTCCTAAACTACAAATCCTCAAGCTCACGGATGTAAGCAATTTCACTAGTTGTTTGTTTCCACAACTCCACTTTCAGGTAATTTGTTGATTTAGATGACATAAACTGCATTGTTCCCAGGTATATCTGCATGACAACAAAACAAATCCGGACGAACGAAAATGGAATCCACCAAAATGTGCACCGGAATGTTTGTTGTTCCATCTTGAGACATTCTTGTGGATAGGATATGAATGGCAACGAGGTGATGAGAAAGAAGTTGCCACATACATCCTAGAAAACGCAAGACGGTTGAAGAAAGCAACTTTCTCCACAAAACGCATCGGAAGGGAAAAGCTCGAAGATTTTGAGAAGAGGCGTGAGATGCTCAACGAGTTGGCTATTGTGCTCTGGGATTCAAATTCATGTCACCTTGTGTTCGAATCTACTTAATATCTTAGACTTGTATTTTGTTGGCCATTGGGAAATGTTTACTTGGCTGCTCTACCATATATGTTAGATGCTAAATGTTTGGTGACCTTTTGAGGAAGAGTATCAGAAGATTATTACTTCTATACTAGATAATAATCCGCGGTATATTGCGGGTTAAAATCTTTTTATATAGTATAAAGTTTAGATTTGTTGCCATCCGAATATCTATTTTTTGAATATCTTGCATCAACTAGAAGAGTTTCTCTCAATGCTAAAGTGCTTCAAGAGATTCGTTGGCTCAATCTTATGAGGCTATATAATTTATTTCATTTGGTTGCAAAGAAGGTTAAAATGAAAAATACTTGGGTTCAAATACTACAGAGCATTACAAATAGTTCTACGGCACAAGGGGAGGAAACTCATCGCTCGCGGAGTGCATCCAAACTTGGTTTGCGACAAGGCAATGCTAAGGATAGATTTAAACTAAAAGTTACGAAATTTTTTGCATTAAACATGTGTAAACTTTTGTTTTTTCTTTGAATATAATTTAACATTAGATTCAAACAAAAAATAGTTTCCTGCGACATGACATTGTTGTTTGAAGTCAGGACTATGATGTTATCATTTGTCAATAAAAGATGAAGAACAAGATAAGATTTACAGCCACATGACACAACAATAAGTGAATAGACAAAAGCTTCTTAATTGTTTCCAAGAACTACTACTCAAGTTTGTATGCATGAAGAAAAAGGCAAAACTCTGGCGGCCAAGGGTTACTACTCTTGGTCGAATAATACCTGCTCCCTGTACTTGTATCGCTCTCACCACCACCACCACCACCGTGACCACTTCCTTCCATGTCGCTGTCTTCGGTGGTCCCTGGTTTGAATATGAACAAACCATGGCCTGTCCCAGGCATGCTGAACAACCAATCATACACGTCCCAAAACACTTGAACAGGTTGTTTATCTACCAACACTGTCTGATTCCCTCTGAATTTCCATTGCAAATTCTTGACTTGTATCAACACAATCCCATCTATGCTAATCCACATCTCTGGCTCTTTAGGCCCGGAGGTCGAGCTTTCCACGATGATCTCGTGTTCTTTTTTCCTATCGTAAAACTTAGCCCTGGTGGTGAAACACTTCTTGCCAAACACGTTTTCTTTCTTGTAGAACAAGGCAGCCTCGACCAAAGCAGGCCTCGACTTTGTTCTCTTGAAAGCTTTCTTCTTGTAATCACCCACAAGCAAAACCACCTCTTCCTCCGAGACTAAAGCCACGTAGAAATCCGAGCTCGGCTCTGGACTACTCGTGAATTTCGCAGACCTAAAATCCCAATACACCTCTACCGGGTTACCTTCCACATCGAACGACTTGTAGCCTTTCTTGTTCCAAAAATGCCAAGGCTTCAGATCAACCTTGCAACAATAATTCATATCGCCTTCCACGTTTGTCACCATGACCATAAGCGAATGATTCATGAGATTCTTTGACCACAATACCGTAACATTCCTCCAGAATCCGGATATATGCGCTTGGTAAATGCACGTCACGGTGCTTTGTGCTGTCTTGTACGTTACAGGATCCTCTGTTACCTTCTCTGCGAATTGACTACTCCCTCTCGAATGTGATCTAAATGACATGATCGGTTCTCAACTTATACATACAAAAGATGACAAATTTTAACCTAAATATTGGTTTCACATGTCAACCAATAAATGGTGTCGATGTTTTCTTAGAGGCTCGTGAACAAAGCACCTTGTGGCTTCTTTAGCAGATGCAAGAATGGGAGAAAGGAAACAAACGAACAATGGATATCAAATTAATTAGAAAATAGGTTTTGGAAGAAAGAGATTTGGATAGAGATAGAGAAGAGAAAATGGATTAAGGAAGAATGATTTGGAGAAGAAGATCGAGAACCTCCATGTAAGGATGATGATGACGCGTAAGGACGTTGAAGGATGTTTCATCTTAACAAACAGAAATTGTATTTGTTTTGTCATATCTGTTTTTTCTTTCTATTTTTTGTTTTGTTGATAACTTATTATAACAAATCCAATTGGTTTCATCAATGCCAGATGTTTTTTTTGTGTTAAAAGACAACACAATGTGACTCTCTCTCTCTCTTTATATTTTTTAGGTGATGTTCTGTTAGTTAGTTGGTTCATATTCTCAAGAATTTATAAGAGTTGTTAATTAGTTAGTACAAAGAATTCAAATTAAAGAACAAACAAATAAGTTAGAAATACAAAGGGTTTTTTATCTTATTGTCTTAACTTATTAAATACATAGTATGAGGATCTTTTGTGTTGTCCATAAGTATACGTATACATAGTATATTTCATTTTTTTTGGTAATATTATTTAATAGCCAAATAAAACATAAAAATTAAAAAATTAGTAGAGAGAAAAGTTTTTGTTGCAAAATAATTATGGACCCACGTTGTCAAAAGGAGTAAAATAACAAAACTACCTTTTATTTATTGCGAAATGAACAGTAAACGAGACAGTTCCGTGTAATTTTTCAAAATATCATGTAACATTTAAATTTCACATGTTACATTTAGGTAAAAGACATGCTATTTCAAAAAACGTAATAATTTTTTAAGAAAAAACATTGTTGTAGAAATTTTTTACATGAATAGAATCCTTTAAAAAAGAAATTACATGTGATTTTAATAAAAACTGTGTATTAGTAAAAAATAATAATATATTTTAAAATAAATCACGTGTTATTTTAATATAAAAAACGTGTATTACTACAAAATATCATGATAAAGGGAGTTATTAAACTTAATAGAATGATTTTCCAAAACATATCATATGCTTCTTATAAGTAACATGTAATACGAAAAATAACATGATAAAAGGAGAGATATTATGTTTTCGCATGTATTTCAAAGAAAACGTGTTATAAAGGATTAGGTAACTATATGTGCTCTCCAACATGTTTCTGACAATGTACTGTAGCATATAATTAGTTTGTTAATTATAATAAAAATTTTGGCTATTTTGTGCATATTCTCTCTTTTTTTTTTTTTTTTTCAATAGGATGAACTATTTATAGA
>Ga0041059_1002609_pt1 | contig 13260 bp, 16 predicted proteins | sample AraColnosormetaG_FD_56232 | JGI IMG/M metagenome (GOLD analysis project Ga0041059, IMG submission 56232) | Arabidopsis roots microbial communities from North Carolina, USA - Col MF nosort | ecosystem: Host-associated > Plants > Roots > Unclassified | place: USA: North Carolina | collected... | reverse complement strand
TTTTTTTTTTTTTTTTTTTTTGGGTTTTCAAAATAAGCAAAATGAGGGAATCAGGGAAGAGAATTTGGAGCCATTTTCTGATATAATAATAACATATAACCAAAAGTAAATGGGAGAGAGCGAAGCACAGGTGAACAAAGAAAAGAAGAAAGAGAGAGCGAGAGGGGAAGATGAGTCAAACAAAAGGAGACATACAGATTTATTAGGGTTGATGGATGATGCAGAGGCTGAAGTACCGTTGTTCATCATCATTCTGCTATTCTCTCCATCCCTAAACATCTTCCCACTGTATATACAACCAAACAACAACCAATGTTTAGGTTTTAGCATATCCTTGTTTGAATCTGTAGTAAAAATAGAGTGAGTGTTTTCTTTTTACCCTTCAGGTCGTCTCTCGTTTTCACGTTTTCTTAACATCTCAGCGTTTCGGGCTTCGGCTTCATCTCTGCCCATCATAGCACGTTGGAGATTCATTCGGTTTCCCATTTCAGCTAGGTCCCTGCGCATGCACAGAAAGTTCCATCATGAGACTTGTTGAGAAAGCTTTATTGCTCTTCTTTGATAGAGTGAGTGTTTTACCTATGGGGTGGTGGTATATTAGGGAACCCAAATCCTTGTGCCATGAATGGATCTGGATGCATCATATTCATACCCCCACCAAATCCCATGTCCATTGGGTTTAATCCGTAACCCATAAATGGAGGCATTGCGCCTGGAAACGGGCCTCCAAATCCATTGAAGCCAGGGTGAAAGCCATTGAAGCCAGGTTGAACACCGTTGAAGCCTGGTTGTACGCCATTGAAGCCAGGTTGCATGCCGTTGAAGTACTGCGGACCTGGTCCCATTTGCATCATATAGTCAGGGCCTGCTAGATCTGGCACAGGATTCCATTGCATGTCTGCAATAAATCACATAAACAAACCATCTTTTAGACCTCCCATTCGATTCACATAGACTTCGAAACTGACAATGTATTGCCTTCAGCGTAGCAAAGAAAGCTTTTACCATTCCCAGGCACTCTTGGTTTCTTTTTCTTCTTTTTTCCTGTATAGAGACAATAAGTACGTATTACATTGATGAATGACAACAAGGGTTCCTCAGTAATTGAAAAAAAAAAGGTTCATGTGAGGTCCAGCTTGATTAATCTCAGTAGGGAAATCTGAACTGGACTATCAGTCACCAATCATTCGCAATGTCCAGTGAAGCTAATATTAGTACATCTTTATTTTACCTGGCTCTCCAGCAGCAACCTGCTGCTGCATTTCTTCCTTGGGGGCTTGCGTATTCAACTTTGACACTGTTGCTTCTTTCACAATCACGGACCCTTGAGTGCTTTCACATGCATCAACTGGCTTTTCTACATTCACTTCTGCAGATGCACGAGGGGCACTTGTGATCTCTGCAACTTCCATTGGCGCCTTTAAAGTTGAAGCATCATTATTGTTACTAAGTACTGGTTTCTTCTCGCCTTTAGATGCAACAGATGTAGTAGGAGATAGAGCCTTGGGAGGTGGACAGCGTGCAGACTCCAAATCTATATTGTCCATGATAATTCAGTAGTGAGGACTAATCAAACAAAGTTTAAAAACACATGAATTTAAAATAATGACGGACCTGGGATATGGCCAACGCTGCCCACATTCTCAGTGCTATCGTTTCCAGCTTCCAAAATACGGTTTATGGTATCCCTGAGGGTCTTGTTTGGTAGAAGGTCGTCAGCAAGTACATCTGATCTTCCACAAACACACATTGACTTTGAAATAATGTGATCTCTGATACCTGAATCAGTGAAAAAGGATAATAATGTAGAACTGGAACTGACAACGGTCAGAAAAGGTTTTTGTGGAACAGCAGAATGCATTAAAAGAACTTACACTTGTCACAGAAGCTCTTGTAACAACATTTGCTTGTAAGCGCAGCATCTTTCATCACTTCTTTGCATAATGGGCATTTTAGCTCAGGTGGAAGTTCTCCTACAGAACGTGTTGTTGATGGCAATCCCTCCATTTCCTTCTCAAAAGCATCCCTGAATTTGTTGAAGACACAACAAACATTTAAACTATAATCAATATATGTGAAGAAGTACCCAATAGCAACATTCCCAAACTAATTCAGTACAACTTACTCATTTGGTTTCAGAACTGCAACTGCGCCACTTGGCAAGGAATAAGAACCATCTGGGGTCGCCATCAACATGGACTTGGGGATACCAGTAGGTGGCTTAACTCTCTTAACATCATAGTTAGGGTCTCCATTTGTGGGGCAATGCTGAATAAAATGTCCTGAGACAGCAAAGAAAATGCTCTCAACACTTCTTATCTATTATATATCCATCTACAAAAGTGAGAGAAAAATAAAGATTTTCAGAGCTGACATACCAGGGATATTGCAACGATGGCACACATAACCTGGAGGTGGCGTTTTCCTTTCCATTCCTATCCAGCCAGCAAAACCAAACTAAGTATCTTACAACTTGAGCAAATAGAACAAAAATATAAAATATTTTGACAGAAGTAAATGTTTTGTATACTGTATTTTGACATTCCAGAATTCAACCAAAATCAAAGAATAAAAGTAAGTATAAGTTACCAAAACCACGTCCATTCATCCTTCCAGGCATACCCCTCCCATAACCTCTACCAGCTCCAAAAGTATCTTGACCTTGTCTGTTACATTGAATAAATATAAGAGGTCTGTTAAACCTTCTCACAAAATCCAACAGTTTCACCTGCACCATTTCTGGAAGATTGCTTACCGTTGTTGCCAGTCAAGTGCTGGAGTGTCAATCAGCGCCTGAATTTTGCTTTCTTCATCTACTTTGTCGTCTGCGGTTGCAAGATGAGGACGTGGAATAATATGCTGGGCATCTTGGGTATCAGGAATGGAATAAAGATCAGTCCCAAACTCGTCATACTCATCTTCAGGCTAAGAGGTGAATACGGATGACATTAGTACTTTTGTAGTAGAAGAAAATTAGGTGCAGTCAATGCCAACAGAAGCCGAGAAAAGTTCACTATAATCAACTTACAAATTCAGCAGCAGATGGATCAGCAACAGGAAAATTGGTGGTTTCAGCCTGAACGTCTTCCACTTTATTCTGGATTCTAGGCCTGCAAAGTTAAGATATTTGCATCATTGAGGATCCCGAAGTTTCTTAAATCCGATAGTCAGACAATTAACTTATGTTTAGCTAAAACGATGCACCAGTAAAATGCAATGCTTTTAATATCATGTCTATTTAAGTTTAATAGCTAAATAAGTAGACAAAGAATATAGAAACTAAAGATCTGAGAAAGTACTCTTGTGTGGTAATAACTGTGATGCGAGGACGTCCAGGAACCCGACGAATAAGGACAGATGTATTCTTTGGGATTAACATTGCTTCATCCAGATACTCTGAAAATTCAAAACAGAGAACATATAAAGGCCACAGATTGCAATCATATTGGCACGAGACACAGTACACTAAAGCTTCCTGAGAAATTCAAGAATCATATTCCAACAAACCATTTCCTAATAGTTCACAAAAGTAAAAAAAAAATAAGACAAAGCTCAGCTAGTAAACAATCATAACATAAAATAAAGTTCATTGTATCACAGCTGCAAGCAAACAGTCTAATAATACGAAAAGCGCAGCACAACATTTGACATAGAAGACAAACCTTCGTTAGTTTGGGCATTGGAGACGACAATATCAAGGTCTTTACCAGTGCCCAAATGCTTAGTTTCGAAAATTTTGTCTTTGAGAATACCGACGGATATAAAAGGACCATCCATGGCAATGGTATCATAATCCCTTGCACTCTTAAACTTGTAATAAATTGCCATTGAAAATTTGTATCTGATATAAAAAGCAAAAAAATACATATATCTATTACTTATCTTATAAAGATCATGACACAAAGCTACTAGATTTTGAAAACCCTAATCAAGGCCTCCGGATTATTAAAAAAAAAAAACGAGGCCAGAGATTTGATTTCCAAAACAAAAAGGTAAATACAAACTAAGAAAACCCTAAAGATTCAATTTTTACTTCGCTGATTCGACTTCACAGAAGGAAACTCCACGCGTGTAGCAAAATCAATCCAAATCAACGAATCCTGGAAAAGTTCCTGCAGATTCAAGGAACGAGAACGTCCGTGTGATCGCCGAGCTGAGAATGGCGCCGGTGATGTCTCCAAATCTCCTTCTCCGAGGAATCTTCGCAGCTACAAAACGACAACTTGTAACAAAGAAACGGATGATCGGGCTTCACTCCATAAGATCCGGTAGCTCCAAGCTCCGATTTGGGGGATCAAAATCGAGAAACCTTTCGGGGGGAAATTGAAAAGGATCTAGAGAGTAATCATAGGAATCGAGTAGAGAGCGGTGTCTTCACGAGAAAGAAGATAGATCGATCTTGAAATCTAGGGTTTGGACACAAGAGCTCTCTTTCTCTCGTATCCGTGTTTATGTAAATCCCGTAAGAGAATTTTCCTTTAAATAATGAATTAAAATCTTATCTTATGGGCCCACTTATAAAGTAAGAATATGGACAGAACCACGGTTTTGTTTTTATTTATTTTCCTTCTTAAAAGTTAAAACACATTAAATTACCTAACTTTTGTTAATTTGAAAACGTAAAAAGTTGATTTTAGTATATTAATAATATTTTATTTGTGTAATAAATAGTTTTGACTTTTAATAAGCTAAAATCATACAGTAAAATCAATTTTTGTGAAAATATGTAAATTTGGTGGTACTTTATGCTATCAATTTTAACAAAACCCATTTCTTATTGGGCCCATTTTGATTTTGATTTGTTTATTAAATGCCCATTTTGATATTTTCACCCGAGTGAAAAATCCAGATTTTTTATTGCTCAATATTTACGGGACGACAAAAAAAAAAAGATTAAAAAAATGGAAGAGTGGAGCGCGATCCTTTGGGGAATCGGGACGGACCGTGATTGGTCGGTCTCTCTCGTTACGGTGAGGCTGAGGCTGAGGCGGAGATTGAGAGAGACCAACCATGATACGACGAATCACCGAGAGAGCTTCTGGTTTCGCTAAGAATATTCCGATTCTCAAATCGTCTCGATTTCACGGCGAGTCCCTCGATTCCTCCGTCTCCCCTGTTCTCATTCCCGGCGTCCATGTCTTCCATTGTCAGGATGCTGTTGGGATTGTAGCTAAACTATCAGATTGCATAGCAGCAAAAGGTGGCAACATTCTTGGCTACGATGTTTTTGTTCCTGAAAACAACAACGTCTTCTACTCTCGCAGGTCTCCATTTTTACTCCAAAATCTTCCCTTTTTTAGTAACTTTCTCGTTCAATAGACTTTAAGAAGTGTACGAAGCTTTGATAATGAATCGAGTGAAATATTATGTATTGGTTTTATTTCTGATGTTTCCTTTTGACAGCGAGTTTATCTTTGATCCGGTTAAATGGCCGAGAAGCCAAGTGGATGAAGATTTTCAAACTATTGCACAAAGATACGGTGCCTTGAATTCAGTTGTGCGTGTGCCTTCTATTGATCCTAAGTATAAGATAGCTCTTCTTCTTTCAAAACAGGTATTCACAATACCTTTTTGGATTTTCGATACTCTTTGTATTTCCTGCTCAAAAGTATGTGCTTCTATTATATACAGGATCATTGTCTTGTCGAAATGTTGCATAAATGGCAGGACGGGAAACTCCCTGTGGATATTACCTGTGTGATAAGGTGAGCTAATAGTTCTTTGGATCTGTATATTATGTAAGCATTTATATGTCTAGTGACTCGGATGCTGAAATGTTTTTTTTTGGTTAATAGCAATCATGAAAGAGCTTCAAACACTCACGTTATGCGGTTTCTTGAGAGGCATGGCATCCCTTATCATTATGTATCTACAACTAAAGAGAATAAAAGAGAAGATGATATTTTGGAATTGGTTAAGGACACTGATTTCCTAGTTCTTGCTAGATATATGCAGGTAGATGAAATCACATTTTTAGTCTTTGCATGAGCTCTTTTTTCTTTCTTTGGTCAAATTCTGACTTACATGTTCAGATGAATATTATTGCGTACTATTTAAGCTTCTTCTTCTATTTCCAACTAAGAATAGCAAAATTTAATTCATAGCATTTTCCCTTTGGCAGATTTTATCGGGTAACTTTTTGAAAGGTTATGGAAAGGATGTAATCAACATCCACCATGGTCTCTTACCATCATTTAAGGGTGGATATCCCGCAAAACAGGTCACTGAGTTTTGTCATGGCTCTACCTTCTCTTAGTTGGTTATATTGTTGTCTGTTTTTTTCTTGCCTCTTAATGTTCTAGATTCTGTTTACAGGCATTCGACGCTGGTGTGAAACTAATTGGAGCCACTAGTCACTTTGTTACCGAGGAACTTGATTCAGGGCCAATTATTGAACAAATGGTGATTCATCTTCCAAGTAGTTGATATGTAATGTAGTACCTTCTGGGGATTGTCAATTTTCTTCTGCAGCTTTCTCAATTTATCTGTTTGAATGGAACTTTTCACAGGTTGAGAGTGTTTCCCACCGAGACAACTTAAGGAGCTTTGTCCAGAAATCCGAGGACCTAGAGAAAAAATGCCTCACGAGAGCTATAAAATCTTACTGCGAACTAAGGGTATTACCTTATGGTACAAACAAGACTGTTGTATTCTAGTTAAGAAAGCAATAACTACGATTCTCATCTGATTCTTTGTTTGAACATCTCAAGAAAAGGTGATACGAATTTCTATAAGATTGTTGATTCATTTGCAGTATTTACAGCAGAAAAAACTGTGAATAGTAAATATTTACAGGATTCTCTATCGCATGCGATTGCTGAGACTCAGAGATTCCAGAGAGCATTTGGCAGCCTCGAGGCAACTTACTAAGCGGAGATTAGACTGAATCCCAGCAACCCATCTCTGCTTCTGAATCTTGCTCTTGCACTTGAACTCTAAAAGACCCTGTCCTGTTTTCAGACCAAAATAGACTTCTTCGGAATTTTCCCTCTCTTTCCTGCAAGGCCATGCAGATATCTCGTCGCAGACTCCATAAACAACACCTTTGAAAGCAACAACAAGCTTCAGACTTCCGTGTTTCAAGTAATTTCCCTAACTCTTGAAAGAATAAAAAAATGCTTACATTTGATCTTCTTGGAGAATGCCCCTCCAACATGTTTGCTTTTGAGTTTGATCATGACCTGAGAAATTCATAGAGGTTAAGTAACTAAGTATAGAGAAGCAAATAGATATGTGTCTCTTACAGATTAAATCCAGTCTACTCAAGTACCTGAGACTTCTTGTTGATATAGACACAAACTCGCTTATTTCGCTGCAATCCTGCTAATAAATTAGAATTATAAGCATCTTAATTAGTGGAACCAGTCTTGAATAGAGTTTGAGAAGAATAGGATTACCATTTCGTGCACATTGCACCAGTTCGCCCTCTAAAGGAAGGTTTGGTTCCTCCAATCTAAACTGACAATTTTCGCCGGGCCAGTGAGAGTCTGAGAAGCTCCTTTCACAAGGTGTGATAGTTGCATTCTTCCTTGATTCCTTCGGCTGCCTCACCTTTAAAGCTGCTTCCCCTCTCAATGCTGGTTCATTTTTTCCACAGACTCAGATCAAATACCATCTTACTAACCCAACCAAAGCCTCAAACACCAACTTTTAAACAATAGCCTTACCAGTTGCAGCCGCAGCTGTGAGAGTCATGAGATCGCCAGGGCTGTGGATATCAACGGAAGACCTGACCGTGGAAGCAACACAGGTGTGATCAGCGCCTGCTTGCTCAGCCATGTCAATGCAGTGTGAAGCCAGTAGCTCTGTTGCTGAGGCTAGAGCCAGTGCCATCATGGAGCATGACTCTTTGCTGCAGCTTTCCTCAGAAGTCACAGATGCTAACCCAGCTGCCAGAGCTGCAATGGACACAGCTGAGTGAACATGGGCTTTCTGTACACGCGCTTTATCTTTCTTCCTCGGAATCCTCATGGTGCTTGGGTTGGTGTGTTGTTTGTGGTGAAACCACTTTGATAATCTCCCTGATCTACGGGTTCCAGCTGAGTTCATGATATTCTCTGCCTGCAAATACCAAGGAATCATCAAAATCAGAATTCAAAAACTGGTGAATATGTCCACACAAGTGGAAGGTAATCATACCATGAGTGGATCTGCAGCAACATCTTGGAAGAAGCCTCTAGGACTGTTCTGGGAAACAGAAAACAGATCTCGCTGTTGTCTCTGTTTCTGCGCCAAAGCTTTGGAGATTTCAGAAGCAGATAGACTCCATGATCTGGATAGAAACTTCATTGGCTCCCTTGGTGTCTGAGGCTGAGGTATCTGAGAGACAATCTCTTCACTTCTTACATTTCCTTCCTCCAACTCGTGCTCCGGATTCTCTGATCCGAATAACGACGAGGAACTATCATTCCAATCGGAATAAAACCCACCTTCCATTTCCTTCTTAGTTTACAGAAAACCCAAGATGACGAAAGAACTTTTTGAGATGAAAGAGGTTAATAATGTTGTTGACTCAAGATTGTGAAAGAGAAGAAGACGAGGACAACAAAGCAGATCACCAATAAGCAAACACTACCTCTTTCTTTAATACTAGCTTGGAATTGTTCAAATATCAAATCAGAAAATGATGCTAAGTAAATAAACGAAGTTTCCATGTTCTGATATTAGTAAAGAGAAAGAAAGGAAGAGACAGAGAGAACACAAATCGATGTAATTGTGCTTTGAGCAGACTCAATAGATTCAGGAAATGTCTCATCAAATGGGTACAAATGTAGATTAGAGAAATCATGGAAGTCTCGTAATATGAATAATTAAGATAAGATGGTAGGATACTGTGGGGACATATGCATTGGTTTGAGAGCCATAAGCTGCTCTTTTGTCTTGTCTTTTTTTGAGTTCGAGAAGATTTGACCTGACAACTTTAACGGAGTTCGTGACTCTACCGACCAGTTTCTGTTATAATTGTAGTCACACGTAACAACAACGCTTTTGGTTTCTCTATAAAGATACTCCCACGAGTTCAAAAGTGTTAAAGACAATTCGAATAACTCTCGGCTATTGGTTTGTTTTTCTTTGTATATTACCATTATTATTCCTTCCATATCTATGGATAATTACGTAATCAATACTCCATATTTGGTTCCACAAAAGCAATACAAAACGGAAATATTTCTACAGATTAGTTTATCGATTCAATATAAACTAACATACGATATAATTTTAGTTTCCGATTTTGCTTCCGTTTTTGTTGATGCCACCGTTCGGGCCAATAGGAGAATGATCCCCTTTCGCCGTAACGGCCATCAACAATGTTGTTGTAATTGCCATAGGTGAGTTTTCTGTAAAATTGCTTCGAGGTGACAATGGTTGTCGTTTGGTCGCCAAGGCAACCGTAGATAGAGAGATTGATGAACAAATGTTGCAAATGAACCATTATTCGTTGAAAATGATGATCGCATACTGTGGCGAAGCAATTCGTTCAACAAGAATGTTTTGCAAATTGATTATGTTTTGGCCAAATTGATTAATAAATTATAGTAAGTAATAGAACTAGAGAGAATCAAAGAATCGAACGAAGAAGAAGAACTTTCTGTTATTCATCTTAAGAAAGTTTGTTACATTGAGACTCTCTTTATGTACTAGAGAGACCCGGTTCATACCGGTTCATACCGGTTTACACTTAACCGAACCATACAATTTCATCAATTATATAGTCTATTATCCTCCCTCAAGATGAGCCGTATATGGAGAGAAGACTCATCTTGCCAATGAGAGAATGCCGTATAGTACTAAAGTAAGCAATCACATCCTGTATCTGACTTTTCGACATGTTTCCCACTAATTCAGCAATTCCATCAGGACCAATGCCTTTTCCCAATGTCATCTTCCCATCAGTCAAAGCAAGATTAGCAACAACCGGTTTTGACTTCTCAGGTGGTGTACTACCTTCTGCTTATGTTTGAAACCAATAGGATAGCCATGGATTTTGTAACAAGTGTCAGCAGTGTGACCAGTGTATCCACAATGTGAACACTGAACTTTTGGTTTTGAATTTGGTTGAAAAGAACGAGTAGCATTGACAGCAATCTGATCATTCGACAAAATGGAGACATTAAAGGCAGAAGCATTCGTTGGATTAGTAACAATGTTGCGCTGACTGTGATCTTGATCCAGAAGATTGTAAATCTCAGCAAGGTCTGGTATTGTCTTTTTCATGATTATCTGACTCCGAATGGTTGAGTAAAAATCATTCAAACCTGCAAGAAACTTAACAATCTTGGAATGCTCATTTACAGAAGCAGTAGCAGAACAACATTTGCAGTTTCGACAAGTGTTAACACAACTAGCTCCATCCAAATCATCCCAAAGAGTCTTCAAAGTAGTATAGTAATCAGATAAACTCATATTGCCTTGTTGTAAACTCCAAATCTGCTGTGTCAACTGATAAGATCTTGGTAAGTTTGTGATATGAAATCGAGTATCCAAGTCTTTCCAAATTTCCGCAGCATCATTGAATCGAAGAATACTCTTGTAAATTTGCTTTGTAACAGAATTCAAGATCCAAGACTTGACCATACTATTGCATCGTGACCAAACTCTAAAGCTCGGATCAAACTCAGGAGGTCTTGGTAAAGTTCCATCAACAAAAGCGATCTTATTCTTAGCATCTAACGCAACAAACATCGCTATTTTCCAAGAAGAAAAGTTAGATCCATCAAGTACCTCAGAAACAATTGTAGTACCCGGATTATCACCATTAGACAATGCATAAGGTGAATAATGAGCATCCGCGAAATCGAACTGTGGAAATGGATAAACTGATGATCTCGTAGCAAAATTTTGTTGAATCGGAGACGAAATTGGTGGAACCGGTGGAATCGGTGAAGATTGAGTACGATCTGGAGTCTTCTCAGCTGAGATCTTGCTTGATTTCCTCGTGCGACGCCGTAACTTTTCAACGGAAACCATCGCGAAATCTGAGCTTGATTTAACTGATTTATGAAGAAACAATCGAAAAACAGAAGATCGACGAGCTCAGATGAACAAGAACTCGAAGATGTGAAGAGAGTTAGGTGTTGAATCGGCTGAGAACTTCGAATTCCAGCGCTCTGATACCATAATAGAACTAGAGAGAATCAAAGAATCGAACGAAGAAGAAGAAGTTTCTGTTATTCATCTTAAGAAAGTTTGTTACATTGAGACTCTCTTTATATACTAGAGAGACCCGGTTCATACCGGTTTATACTTAACCGAACCATACAATTTCATCAATTATATAGTCTATTAGTAACTTCTCATGAATCTCAAATCAATAAAATTTGACTTGCTCATATCATTCGGCAAATTTTCACATCTTTGATGTAAAATTGGTGTGGAAACTGGAATCCATTTGTATTTGGGATTTAGATATTTCAATGGACCATTCACAATCACAAATCACAAGAACAACAAAAATCTAAGAGAAGATAAGTAGTTTGAATCCGATCGTTAAGTACGTTTTAATTATGTCGATAACTTTATGAAAGTAAAATGCCATAGAATACAAAAACATATGAAAGAAACCAAACATGCTATACGTTAAAAAAAAGGAGATGAAGTGAAATGTATATACATTTTCTTATTAACAGGACATAACTTTTTTTCTTTTCTCTACATACAATCTTGCAAGAAAGTGGACACCAAACATACACACGCAAACAAAACATCAACCAACCATCAAGCAATCACAAAACCCAGTCAATTACACTCGGATCTCACGGGTTTCTACCGCTTCATAAGAACCGATGAACACATCACCGTAGATAAGTCCCGCGAGTGCACCACCCACAAGTGGTCCCACCCAATAGATCCAGATTTGGGACAAGTCACCACTGACAACAGCTGGTCCGAACGACCTTGCTGGATTCATGGAGCCACCACTGAATGGACCAGCAGCGAGGATGTTGGCACCAACTATGAAGCCGATGGCGATTGGAGCGATGGTCCCTAGCGATCCTTTCTTTGGATCAGCTGCTGTGGCGTAAACGGTGTAGACCAATGCAAAGGTCACAACGATCTCCATGACGACACCTTCGACCGCTCCTAGACCGGCTGAGACCCCGTGGGTCGGTACGCTCTGCAGCAAACCGGGAAACAACTCATTAGTCAATTATTTTATACCCTTAAACCGTTTAGTTTTTGAAACGTTATAATATTTTTGTCATCATATATATATTAATATACTAACGTACCTATGACGGTACGAACATATAAACCAAACCTAACAAAAGTACAAAACCTATGTATTTTTTAATTTTCTAACTAAATTTACTAGTACGTACCTTGCCATTAGTAACAAAGACGAGGAGAAGACAAGCGACGATGGAGCCAAGACACTGAGCAATCCAATAGAAGAAACCTGTGATGAGTGTTATGTTTCCGCCGATGGCAAGGCCAAGAGTCACGGCTGGGTTAAGGTGACCACCAGAAATGTTAGCCGCAATGGAAACTCCAACGAAAAGAGCAAACGCGTGAGCAATTGCAATTGCTACAAGACCAGCTGGGTCCAAGGCTCCATCAGAGGTTAGTTTGGCAAACGCAACAGCAGAGCCAACGCCTGCGAATACGAAGAGAAGAGTTGCGATGAACTCAGACAAGTAAGCTTTAAGAGATGATACACTGAATGAGTCTCCCACACTTCCAACTTCGATCTTCACCATTTTTTGCTTTGGTTTTGTTACTTCTTTCTATTTTCTGTTATTTGGGCTTTGTATGGGCTCTTTGTATATATATAGTGAAGAGAGCAATTGACAAAAGGTGGGGTTGATATTACGTGGGAGATCATTATTGGATGCCGCCCAAACCGCCTCTTATTTGATTAATGGAAGGTTAGCAATATTAAAGATGTGTAGTGACAACTATAGTGGGATTTAATAACATGTAAGGATAAGAATCTTCTGTTGGCATTTTGATATCCCGCATTTTTAAATTAATGTTTGTGTCACACCAATAATGATAATGGCCTTATTATGTTTACTAGTCTTTGTTATTTTCAATTTCGTATTGGATTAGAGAAGTAGGAAGGTGCTAAAGTATTAGTGGGGATTATAAGTTAAATACAATTTCTTTGTTTCTTTTTTTTTTTCCTGTGCGGAGTTGGTTGATTGGAAATATTTTAAGGAAAGCCAATTTTTAACTAGATGAGATTATGACTTTTCACAAAACTAACATTATATCGAATATAGATTTAGTGTAATTCAAGTTTTTTTTTTTTTTTTTTTT
>Ga0041059_1002608_pt1 | contig 13266 bp, 6 predicted proteins | sample AraColnosormetaG_FD_56232 | JGI IMG/M metagenome (GOLD analysis project Ga0041059, IMG submission 56232) | Arabidopsis roots microbial communities from North Carolina, USA - Col MF nosort | ecosystem: Host-associated > Plants > Roots > Unclassified | place: USA: North Carolina | collected 2013-09-02 | reverse complement strand
ACGTATAATGGTGTTAAAACTTTTTTTGTTTTTTTTTTTTGGAAAACTTTTGACCTAGTGTAAAGTTTGGCAAAAATGGTTTGATCTAAAACTAGTTTCATCGAGATTTTACATTTTGTAGAACTCTGATTCGGCTTTAATGAGTTTATGGTTAGAGACATGGGTTAGGTTAAGCTTTACTCGATTTAGAGTTTTGAGGTTCGCTGCATCTTGCTTTCATGCTATCAAAGCATTTTTATATTGTTACATTCTCTTGAGTCTTTTTTTTGTTTTGTAATCCTTTTCTATTTCTAATTAAAAAAACTAAAATTTATAGCTAAAACCATTAAAAAAAAGTAACCAAGAGTTCCGAAACTAAAGAAAACCCAAAAAAGTTAGTAACTTCAAAAAATTTAACTAGTTTCTTTCATCAATCTGTATTTATATATGTTCTAACTTTTTTTATCAAAACCAAACCGAATCTAAACCGTAAGTCAAAATAAATTAAACCAAAATTGCATCAAATTGAAATCATGACTAAAAATTACTCCTTTTGTCCCTTTTTATTGATTTTCTAGAAACAATCACAGATTAAGTAAACATATTGATTTAATTTTTGTGATTTAATTTTTTAATAATTCTAAACTAATGATATTCAATTATTTGTCTTGAAGTTTAAAATTCATCAATAATAACTAATAAATAGTGCATAGAAACCTAAAAAATCAATCTTTTTGAAACAATTTTGTTTCTCTAAAAATCAATTAATAAAGAATAGGGGGAGTATTATTTTTGAAGTATACTTTAAAAAACACCTTTATTTTGATAAATATTAACAGAGAATGTCATTACTTATATTCATGTATTCAAATAACTTTACTATTAATTTTTATTATCCGTATAACCAAATCAATTGATTGTTTTTAACATTAACTATAAAATTTGAAATATACATATAATGTTCCAAAATTAGTAATACATATTAAAAGATTGTGTTAAGAATTAAAATAATGATTCGCAATCATCTTTGTTTGATTTTGTTTTCTATTTGTTTTGAATCATCATATAAAGTTAATAATAAACTATTTTCTACCTATATTCTGATTCAAAATTTTAGAATTAGACATATATATTACTTAAATAATAAAAAAGTGTGTTCAACGTCTCAATTTCACATGGGCTAAAATGTTTAGAAAATGATTAAGAGTCATGTTATAAATAAATCTAAATCTAAATAAACAAGAAGTTTAACTTAACAAGTATCTAAATTTAAAAGTTTGTATATGGTTTAATTCTGTTTTTAATTGAACTGTTTAATTTTACTGGATATAGTAAATTTTAAGCTTTGAAAGTTTTGAAATATTATAATTGATATATTTAAACTCAGTATAAAGTTTAAAATAAAATGAATATATATAAAAGTCTAAAATAACGCAGTACATGTTATATTTTGAGACTGGGTATATGAAAAATGAGTTTAAATCGACATTAAAAAAATTAAAAGTATCATTAACCGACATTATAATACGGTGAAATTCTCATTTTATTATTTGATTAACATCACTAATATTAAATATGTAGAATTACACTAATTTAGTTAAGATTATGTGAAAACAAAATTGTCCCGTGTTATATTGAGGGTTAAATTCTAGTTTGGTTTAATAAAAGGAAACCTGAATCAAAACTAAACAAAATTATATACTACAGAAAAAAGGGTTTGTTGCATCAACTAAATTATATCGATAAATAAATGATGTTAATTTAAATTACTTCTTCGGTTACTTTTACTTACTTGATAGCTTATCCAACTCTTAACTATAGCATGTGCTTAAGGAGAAACTAAGAACTCTTATACTATTACTTAGAAATTATTATTTTGCGAAAATTCCACTAATATCTTCGGGTAATAATTTATCTATTAACATGCCGATTTCAAATGCTTGGTATTTATTTATAATATATACAAAACAAAACAAAAAAAAATCTATAAAACCCACCCTGAAAACTCGATCACTTTATGTCCATTCCGAGAACTCTCTCCCTCATTAATTAAAATCTTTCTCAGAGCAATCTTCTCACAAGTTTCTAAGAATCTCAAAGCATGAATATAAGTAGAACAGAATTCGCAAACTGTAAAACCCTTATAAATCATAAAGAAGAAGTCGAAGAAGTCGAGAAAAAGATGGAAATAGAAATAAGGAGAGGTCCATGGACTGTGGAAGAAGACATGAAGCTCGTCAGTTACATTTCTCTTCACGGTGAAGGAAGATGGAACTCCCTCTCTCGTTCTGCTGGTAACTTCTTAAGCCTTTTGCATATATATATACAGAATATGTGATCATGCATGATATATAATATGTAATGCGTAAATCGATCGATTCAGATCAATTGAAGTCATCATAACAAATCCTTATATGCCCATATCATATCTCTAGAGTGATTGTTAAACTATCATTGATTTGAATGGTTAAAGTTTGGTATTGAAGGATTCTTTATATGTCAAACAAGTAGTCCGTTTTTGTTTTTTAAACATTTAGACTGAAACTTTTTTTTTTTCTTATTAGAAATTCGTTTTGGATTTTGTGGATTTTAATATGATCATGTGAAGTTTAGTTTAGAGTTTATTTATAACTAACTGAAATTAAATGGAGTAGATATAAAAACTCGTCCACATCTTATCAATATGTTATTCAATTTCTATCACATCATATGTGAGTGATATACATATATGAATGTGATTTTTCGTAACTATGAGAATACTTTTCTTATGGCTGTGACTTCTCCATGTCGGCATAATTTAAATTCCTCTGTAGAATTGGTAAAGTAAGAAAGAACAAGTTGACATATTCATAGTTCATTATTATCATTAAAAGTGTACTTTCGTATGAAACAGTTTGGTCGGTCCAAATTTATTTATTTTTTCCTTTGGAGTTCTTTTCATATTAGCCTTTTGAGTGTGGAACTCAAACACCTTTCCCAACCATCCAATTCCATACAGCCTCATGGAATTGTTATCTTTATTGATTTGGGAAATTGTACTAGTGTCCATATACTATTGACTAGTGTACATTCCAGTTAATTCATGTTTTTATACTAATTGTATTTATATTGAAATCATTTACTATTGAGACAGGACTGAATAGAACGGGGAAAAGTTGCAGATTGCGGTGGCTAAATTATCTCCGGCCGGATATCCGCCGTGGAGACATATCCCTTCAAGAACAATTTATCATCCTTGAACTCCATTCTCGTTGGGGAAATCGGTATGAAACCTTTATTTATATCGACATAGACATAGTCATATTGTCGATACATTACTTAAAATAGAAAAAGGGACACATATCGTTGAAGAGAGCAAATTTGGAACGTCTCTATGAAATAAATAACTCGTTATTCAATATTGTATTAGTAGATAATTGACAAAATCAATTTGATGCGTATTTGAAATTTCTTGGTTGAATTGTGGTTACTATATGAAACTTGTATCATAGTTGAAATTAAGGTACACATCAACGTCTTTTTTTATCAGAGTAACACTAAAAAAACTGATTAATCTAGTACTACAATAGAACTTATAAATAATTAAACCCTCCGATTCATTATAAATAATATTTTTAGCAAGAGTCGGTTTTAACAAAAACAATTAATATACGTACAAAAAGTATATTAGAAATTTAATATATTTTTTGTATGTATAAATGATTCTAATAAAAAACGGAATGAGAGTTTAATTACGATGTTCTATAAAATTAATCGTGTTTTTAATAATGGAGTTAGTTTTGATATTTTTTCTATTGTGAAGGTGGTCAAAGATTGCTCAACATTTACCGGGAAGAACAGATAACGAGATAAAGAATTATTGGAGAACACGTGTTCAAAAGCATGCAAAACTTCTAAAATGTGACGTGAACAGCAAGCAATTCAAAGACACCATCAAACATCTCTGGATGCCTCGTCTCATCGAGAGAATCGCCGCCACTCAAAGTGTCCAATTTACCTCTAACCACTACTCGCCTGAGAACTCCAGCGTCGCCACCGCCACGTCATCAACGTCGTCGTCTGAGGCTGTGAGATCGAGTTTCTACGGTGGTGATCAGGTGGAATTTGGAACGTTGGATCATATGACAAATGGTGGTTATTGGTTCAACGGCGGAGATACGTTTGAAACTTTGTGTAGTTTTGACGAGCTCAACAAGTGGCTCATACAGTAGGCATTTCATGGGTTTATTAATGAATGTAATGTATAATAAACATAAACTAATCATTCAAAACAAAATTAAAGGTTTTCCGGGTTTTTTTCCATTTTTTTATTGGTTTAATTTTATTGTGATGTATGATTTTACAAAACAAAAAAAAAACTGCTTAATTAATAATATCAAAAACATATATATTGTTACACAGAAGCATGATTTAGATAAGACTATAAGAGCAAAGAAGAGAAAAACAACAACATGAGTTTAGCAAAAAGTTTATGTGGTTCCTGGTTCATTTAATAACTCCCATACGATCACTTATAATCTACCATATATGATCATCAATTAAGTTTTATAATATCACCGCATTATTAAAAACATTATGAGTATTTGATAACATATCCCAAAGAAATTCATTACATACTTATTTAACTAATGGGTTGAAATAGAGATTGATGCATGATGTGTATATGAAGTGAACATCAAATAATTATTTTACTCTAAATAAATTATTAATTTGGATTTGGCCCTCTCATCTAAACTCAGAGTTGAAGTGTTCATGAAATCTTGCATGCTCGAGACAATGAGACATATTGCTTAGAGCACTTAAAGATGGTATCAACTCTTAAAAATATGCAAGTAAAATTTCGTCGTCTCAAATATCATTTTTTAAAAATAAAAAAAAAACTTTAGTTACATACATGTTGAATTCTCTAAATCGGTTATGTAGTTTGTGGTGCTATTATTGTTTTGGAAATTTCTAGTTTGTAGGGCCTATATTTTCTTGTTTGGCTAACCAATAATATCGTTAGTTTCATTTAAAATCACATATTAATTTAGTTTGTATAATCATTAATAGTTTAACTAAAAGAAAAGGACGTGAATGATGTCTCCAATTCCTAATCATGATTAAGATACTATTAGTTACTCCAACTCATGTAACACTTTATCGAGATTATATACGTCCAGAGGGGACGAACCCAAATAAGTTACTCTAGTTAAACTTTTAAATAAATTATTTCTCAGTGTTTTTTTCCACTACGTCGAGTAAGGAGGATCACAGATTCACCCGAACCCTATTTTATAATCAAAGTATTAATTGTTTTATTTGTTAGAATATATTAAATTAATCATCGAACACGTCTATAGACTAAATGGAAACAATCCAAAAATATCAAACAATGCATGGTCGATTTTTATTCTAAACTTATCTTTTCAATATTCTCTTTATAAGAAAAAAGCAGAACAATAGTAATTGAATTGGAGTGAAAAAAGGAATGAATTGGCATTACAATTTTGTAAATGGAATACTGGCCTTTCACACACGAATATCTTTGCTTTGTTGGATTATAGAATCATTGATTTTGGCTTTGATAACTATATTATATATTGACGTTGATTGTTGTATGTTGATTGTTGAGAACAGATTGTTAATTTTAGATAATAATTTAGATATCTACGAGAAAAGATAAGGACACGTGTGAACATTTAACACGTGCGCTTGTTGCTTTTAGAAGGCCGGGAAAGAGAGAAGTGGCAATGGCGGCTGTAATGGGAATCCGAGAGAAGGTGGCGCATGAGAAGCAACCCGAAAGTGGTCCCAGTTCGACACATGTACGCTCCATCTGTCACGTGTCTTTTCTTTTTTATTTCTTTAGCATCCTCTAGAAAATAGGAGTATCTTTTTTTATAGTGGCTCTCGTTTCTTCGATTATTGGTTACTAACATCGATTTATCATTTATCCGGTTTCTGTTTTGGTAATTGACTGAAGTGGTGGACTTTGTCGATCCTCAAACTAAATTCATTTATATCGACTACTAACTAATTTGGTTTGCTACATCTGTTGTATATCTTTTCTGTGTCATTTTTTTAAGTGAAATTTAAGATTTTTACATACAAATTAAGAAAACATATCAATTTTTTGTCTAGTATTTTTCTTTATGTAAAACATAGCTAAGTAAAATAAATTCAACCAATAAAAAAACAGAATGCAAAATATAATGAGTAAAAAAAAATTGCATAGAAATTTATAATTATCACTTAACATGAAACAGAAGGAATCTTAAAACATTGCTTACAATGGTACCAAATGAATAAAAATTTACATCTTCTTCTTTTTTATTGCAAAGATAATCACTTCCTTATGTCATTATTATATGTATCCTCTCTATTTTCTTGTGTGCTTCTAGAGAGATTCCATAGGGAATGTTAGTGCAGAAAACAAGTATATGTTTTTTGGACTTTCATTTCAATAAAATTATTGCAGATAGATAAAGCGACAAAATTAAACACAAATAAAGTGATCACTCCATGATAGAGAACAATTTGATTTTGTATTAGTATAAACTTTTCTTCCTCATAATCCCTGTTTTAGGGACATAATTGCATCTTCGGGACCAACCATTGCGTTATAATCCACTAGGGCCTAGACTAATCGATCTCAAAACATTAGTAATAAAAATATCTAGAAAATAAAGTAACAAAACGAAAGTCTTTGCTTAGGAACTTGTTCTAATATAAAGTAGAAAAGGGAACCCTACATGCACTGATGCACGAGTTAATGGGGTTTTATGAAAATTAAAAGAAACTTAATCAATTAGTCTAATCTATAAAAGGTTACAAAGGTTAATTATGCAGTTAGAACTTTATAAAGAACTAAAGTTAGACAAATGTCAAAAGCTGTATGTAAATTATGATTAGAGTGTATGCAAAGCAACCTCAAGAAATAAACCATTCGTGGACATTGTCATGTTTACTTATTGACATTTTCAAAGTGTATTTCTGTCTTGACAAAGTTGAATTTACGCACTCACTCGCAAAATAGTAATAATGATTACTATAAAATCCATTTAGTCATTATATAGATAAAATGTAAAAGATTGGATCTCAAATATCTAAAAACGTTGCAAGCACATGAACTATATAAGATGGTTGATTGTACAACTGATTTTAAAAAGGAAAATTAAGATTATCCAAATTCAATAGGCCCAAAAGGCCGTTGTACCTAATAACAACCCAATACTAAACGACTAATAGTCTAATACATGATACATGTATGTACCCATGATAAATAATCAAGGAGATGGAGAAGAAGAAGATTTGAAATTCGAGTAAGAAAATATAAAGATGATTTTACAAGTAAAATGGTTATAGGTAAAACGGTTAACAGGTAATGTATATTCATCCTCATCCCTACTTTAACAGTTCAATAATTAAAAGAATCTTATACTTCATAATTGAATCGTTTTATCTAATATCACTTCCTTAATATAGTGGGGTATCACATTTCACCTCAACAAAGTTAAGGTAACACATTACAAAACTTTCAACTCCTAGTTCTAGGTACACAGATCTAACATGTCTACGTTTAGCTTAAACTTTTTTAAGGGAACATAGTTAGACGAAAACATTTCATAGATATTACTAAAAAGCTTTGCCATAAACCTGAATACTAGTCCTTACATGTACGAAACATGTCTAAACGGCTATCCTCAAGTCGTAGAGAGTACGCACGTTTCTTGTACTCGCCCCAAGTAAATGTTTGGTACAACCGTGGCTGATTCATCGTCATAACCATCGCCGAAAGAGGCCCAATCTTCGCCTGAAGCGGTGGTCCGGCAAAGTACGCCGTGGATAGCCGGCTTTCTTCTCCGTAGGTCAATGCTCTATGCCTTACACTTATAAATCTCCCGTTCGTCATCACCTTAAAATCCAAGAACCAATTAATATAAGGTCCACAACATTGATAAATGACAGAAAAAATGTTAAAGTAATATCTTGTGACCAAAAGAAAGATAAAAACATGTTTAATGTTTAGTTTAGGTTTGGCTTTTATGGTTTCTTGTTTGATGATTTTATAAATAAATGGTTATAGTTTAGTATATGTTCGATTTTTACGGTTTCTGATTTCGTTTAGGACTAACAATTTTTTTTTTAATTACGATCTTTAATCACCACAAATAAAAATGATGTAATAAAAAAAATGTAATCAAGAAAGAAAGAAAAAAGAAGACATTGACCTGTAACAAGTCTCCTACATTGACGCAGAAAGCTGAAGGGTCAGGGGAGACAGAAACCCACATGCCATCTGAATTGGACACTTGGAGCCCTCCTACACCGTTAGATCTAAGAACTGTTAAAATCTGAGGGTCGGTGTGTTCTCCGAAGCCAACTCTTGTCAGTGACACAGATTGGTCAGAAAGATTGGCTTCACCAAAGAATTGATCGGACGGTGGATAATGATTCACTCTCAGAACGGAGTCACTATCGACGGAGCTGATTAACCTACTGAAACTGTGAGGTGGGACATGAAGTCCCTCAGCCGTCAGATCTAAGATCTCACGAGCCAACTGCTTAACTGCTTCTATGTAACAATTCACTGCCGAGCTGTCAAACATATACGTCACACATCAGCACGAGATTCATTTATTTTTGGTTACTTATAGAAATATACGAAATATATCCACGTAACCTTAATATTTCTACTTTCAGAAAGAAGTTGGGTTTTTTTCTATCAAAGAAAAAAAAAGATAGACAAAAATGAATCATTATTGAGCCATTATTGAGTTAAGTACAAAAAAAAACTGTTGAAACATTAGTACGAACAATTATACAACTTCGTAAGAGTTAGTATATTTGAGAACAAAGACTAGCAGATTGTAGTATATATAAGTTTTTCTAAAAGCTCAAATATAAAATAGTACATGTCATGTATCATGTAGATTAGTAGATACACAATTCTTATCCATACACTGTTATTGAGAGAGACTATTACATTTTTTTAGTTTACTACATGTCTGGTACGTTTGGTTTCTCCAGACTCTAGTATTGTTTAAAAGCTTCCAAAATAAATGAAAAACAAGCCTATATCTATTTAAATACATAAAAGGTGAACTGTTTGTATTTAGTATCAATAATTAATGCTTCCATGAGCTATAACTGTCTCCTTTTACATAAATGTAGACCTACAAGTTAACACTTAATTAAATTATATATACTGTTATGCTGACATATTAGCATGCATTAAAAAATAATTAACATAAACATGCACTTTGCCTACATATAATAATCATGTGCATTTATCACATTAATATTTTTGAAGTTTGGTAGATATATAGTATAAGCTTTTGAACGTATCCAAGCTATACATGCAGTTGTATATTTTACATGCAACTATATATAAACTATTTCAATATAATTTCATTAAAATATTAATAATGATTAGGTTAAAATGAGACCAAACCCGAACCGTATATATCTAGAAATACAGTTACTATACGTCTACCTGAAGGAGAGCTGAGAGCGAAAGGCAGGGTCGTTAGTGTGAAACAGCAAATACTCGACCTCACCAGAGTCACCGTTGAGTCCAATGTCTCTAAAACCATACCGGAAAGGCTGGTTAACTGGTCGGACAGATTTCTTCTCGTGAGCCGGTTTAGCAAAGAAGTTTATAGACTCTTGCTCCATTCTTGAGATGGTGGTTTGGTCAACGCCATGGTTGATGACTTTGAAGAAGCCGAGACTCTCGCAGGCTTTGACTATCTGCATCGACACTTGTGATCTCTCCTGCGACATGTCTATTATTGGTATGTCTTGATCTACGGCCACGATTTTCTGGGACCCTTTCACCATTTTTAGAGAAAGGGAGAGAGGGATTTTATGAGAGAAGATGATAAGGAAGAAATTTTCAACATTAGTGTATGTATGTGTGGCTATATTTATATACACACTGCACACAAGAGAGAGAATTGTTGGCAAATTAAAATTGGTTATCACGTGCATGTATTAGGCACCAACGGGTATTCGGGTAATACTATGTTTGGTGGAGTACTCTTATAAATTTATAAGGACTAAAGGTAGATAATTAACGAAAAAGAGTATTGCATGATGCTTTGTTACGATTAAAGTTTTCTAAACGCATCAGAATTAAGACTTCAATTAGCTTTTTGGTTTTTCCTTTTTCACTGAAATTTTGCTTTCTTCTTTTCTTACACAAATCATTTTAACTGATGATGAATTTTTTAGCAATACAACTACGACCACTTTACAGAATAAAATTAAGAAGTTACTAACTGATAGAATTTCATCTTCTTCTTTTTTTGTGAATTTTTTTTATCTATTGTTAAGATGAATTTGTTAAAATCCTTTATACTTTCAAGTGTAGGTACATATATATTAAACATAAATAGTCAAAATGCGTGTTCTCTATGTATTATCTCATATGTAAATGCTTAATATGAACCCATCATTCAACATCTAACTCAAAACTCAATTTCGTGTTAGATCATTGCACCTAATATTATTTTTTGTCACCCCATCATGTAATATACTTCCCCTACCTTTTAGGTAAGAATGCATAGTACTATTCTTCCAAATATTCGTCGTAAACCTCTTTCACATATATTAATTTGTATTCCTCGGGATATTCAGCTGATCAAAGACTTCTGGCTAAAGTAGAACCCGCAAATTCCCAATTTGCAAAAGAAGTTTGACCTCTTTATACTATTCAACATCCACAATACAATTTTATTGTTTTCTTTTTGGAATCTTGCTTTCCTCTAGTTGAATAAAATAAAAGATAATATATGTGAGATAGTATTATAATAACCGACCGGCCGATATAATATTCTAGATAATTCCCAACAAAATACTTGAATGATTTACAACTAAAAAAAAGTAGATATTGGCGGAGATATATTGTGACGAGTTTATTCGCTTATGATAATTTTTTATTCCGTGGGTTTCTTGAAACTGCAAAGAGATGGTTACTCTTTCAATAAACCAGAATTCTTTTAAAAGAAAGTCAAATCTTTATTAGATAAAAATAACATGGGTTTGAATTTGGTCGGGTCAAGTTTAATGGAACCAGTGGTACATTCATATATATGGAACATGGTTTTCTATATATATATACAAATTTATTGACCACCAACTGCCGCATTTTATATTTATACATTTGTTCTGCTTTGTAGCCAGACTTTTATGGTTAGCTTCATTGACTCGAATTTATATTAGTTTAAAAATATAGTCCATTTATTCGTGTTCGAATGTATGTAGTGGGTTTAACGATGAGATCGGCGGGGATTTAATGTGATCAGTATGTGGTAAACGCATTTAGAATACTAAATGATACTTATAAAAAATGACTGAAAATAAAAGAAAGAAAGAACAACAATATAAACGGATTTTAGATTCTGCAATAATCTATCCAATAATCCAACCTGTATCTAATCATTCAATGCCCGAGTTCTAATTCTCTGCAAAACTTTATCCAATTATCCGACTTATTTTTCTTACCATTAAATGTACAAGTTTCAAATTCTATGAATGTATGTATATTGAATGTGTTGTAACTTGCAAGTCATTGGACTGTGTCAGTTGATTCATATAGCATATAAATAGTCTCTTTACCATTATTAATTTGTAAGGTTAATAGAAATAAATTATTGGGGTTTCTAGAAAATTTATTCGAATTTCTAAAATATAAGAAATAACTATAATTACTAATTTGGAGCACCTAAAATTCCATACTAAAAATAGAAAATGCTTATAAACAAAGAATGAAACATGAGAGTCTAAATCTGTAGGAGGTTAGGTGTTGAAATCACAATTACACTTCACTTTCTCCCTACAATAATTCGAATTACTACTCTCAGGTCAAATCCACAAATTTATTTACAAAAGAACATAGACACGTGACACGTGGCAGTTGCACATGGAGTTGCAATAGTTTATTTGTAGTAAAAATGAGATTTTGACTAGTCAAAGAAACTGAATAGTTGAGTGTATCATAACTGTAAACAACAACGACTCTACGGTTTAAAAGAAGGTGCATATAAGTATACAACTCTAAAACAAATTAAAGACTATTGGTAACTCGTTTTATCAAAACGGGCACAAATTGTTCCGCAATTTGAAAGAAGGTAATTGAAAATAAGGTGGTTAAAACGAGGTAGGGTCTCGATAGAATAAATTAAGCTGGCGGTTGAAATAGTATTTACTTTAGCCACAATATACATTTTTTTTTTAATACAATTAGATAGCCACAATATACAATTAGATAGCATAAGTTACAATAATTGGTGATGGATCTCTTTAATGTACAGTTTATATAAATATTGCCCACCTACCTAAAAGCTATACATATTAAGATTTAATATTGAAGATATTAACATGTTTAAAAAAAAAATGAAAAAGTTACTTTTCTACATATAGTAATTCACAACGAAGGTGGTGGGTTAAAAAACTAAATGAAAAAAAAAAACAGCGTCGAACAAGAAATATTAATAAAAACACAATTGGGATTATATGTCGAGTTTGTCCAAGAGCAAACTACGAGTCGACTGCATCAAATTTAAAAGATGCGAGGAAGTTTAGTCATACGAGAGGATATATAGTTTTTTTTTGTTTTTTTTTGATAATTTAGGGTAAATCTCCGAATTTATGGAGGAGTTCAAGATTAATCCCTCGGGAGAGGGTATCCCATGGGTAGGATTCTCACCGGGTTTTCAAATGGGCCTTAAGCAGTAGGCCTATACCCATGTGGCCAAAGGGATGTTGCTAAGCAATTCTGCGTTTGGGGAGAGTCGATCCCTGACCTAGACCAACAGGGCCACTCTTCCACCAGACTAGAACCACTAGCCCACCACCTCTGGTTAAGAGAGAATATATAGTTGGGAACCGTTTCTTAAATTACTAGAAATATCCCCGTCGAAGTATAAGCCGTTGATAACTTCTTCCTCAGTTCCTTGCGTTCTTTAAAAATGTTAAGCGGATGAAATCTTATCAAATATGTCTTTGAAAATTTGAGTGAGATGGGCCATCGCCAGAGTCGTTCCGACATTTTTCATATGTGAGATGTCCAATGTAAAAAAAAACATATACACATCTTTTGTCGTGTTTAGGGTTTTTTTTTATTAAACAAAAAAAATCAACTACGAAAATCATATTGTTTTAACAACGTAACGTACTTAATTAACGGTGTTTAATAAAAGCCCACATGCAAAAAAAACAAACAATCTTGCTTTTGTATAAGAAAGGGAATATATACATGATCAATAGCAAAGGCTTAACAAAAAAAAAAAAAAAAAAAAA
>Ga0041059_1002607_pt1 | contig 13266 bp, 8 predicted proteins | sample AraColnosormetaG_FD_56232 | JGI IMG/M metagenome (GOLD analysis project Ga0041059, IMG submission 56232) | Arabidopsis roots microbial communities from North Carolina, USA - Col MF nosort | ecosystem: Host-associated > Plants > Roots > Unclassified | place: USA: North Carolina | collected 2013-09-02 | reverse complement strand
CTATTGATTCCAAAAAAAAAAAAAAAACTGTATAAATCCCTATAAATCGGAGGAATTAAAATTGGAAAAAGGGCTTTGAGGGCCCATGATCTTGATTCAGCCCAGTGTTTTAGATAGGAGTAATTACATTTTAATAAGAAACTCTATAGTTTTTCATAGTTTAACCTTTCAAAACTCAAATGGTCGTACATCTGGTGTAAATAAGATGTATTATGTGTTAACAATGCAAAGGTAATTAAACCAACGTCAACATTGTCGACCACAAAATTTTCATCTATGTTGTGAAGATTTCAACAATTTATCCGCTTCAATATTATGTGATTAACCCCTTAAATGTTAATAATGTATTTTTTAAAGCTTTTTCACAAAGGAAGTATTCACGATGAATTTAAACATATGAATTTTGCGGATAAAAATAGTCTCTCACATATCTCCAAGCTAAATAAAACTTTATACGGTCTTAAACGAAACACTTGAAAACGGATAACGCAAAATTAAAATTGTATTTTCATAGTAATCTGATTTTAAAGTTACTTGCGGATGAATCTTAGTTCATATTCATCAATCATCACTAAGAATCACGAAGTCACCGTACCCTCTATATGACTATATCCTTGTTTATGTTTACGTTATAATTTTCAATGACAACTCATCATATGTGTAACCGTACCCTCTATAAGACTATATCCTTGTTTATGTTTATGTTATAATTTCAGTGACAACTCATCATATGTGTAACTACAGCATCACTTTGCCTCACTATTCATTATCCCAACATTATAAGAAATTGGTGGTCTTTGCTTAGCATCCTGACTAGATCACTTAATCGATACCATATCCAAATTAACATCACATTATAGTTAGAGAACATATCCAACTCTTTCGCCCATTTTGCTTATGTTGAAAATGCCAAATGAAATGTGTACAAATTGTTATTTTTCGATACTCTCAGTTTCTAATGAGAAAAAATAAGTTTGTTATTCCACTAAAGTCTTAGATATTCTCTGTCACAAATTTTATAATTTAGCATATGAAAAGAGCCATTAAACACACATTTTTATAAACAAGAAATAGTTGGTAGCCTCCCTTTGAAACCTTTTTTCGTGGACATACTAATTAACTAACTACACGATTGAGGAGTTGTTATGGTTAACAAATTTATTTATTATTATTGCATCGTGCCCTCGGTTGATCAAAGAATATTAAGTATTTAATATTTGCTAGAGAATGGCATGATCATGGGGTTTGGAGAGGAGAGTAGGTGGTTTTGTATGCATGTGAGTCGGTGAGGGTCAAAATCGTCTTTTCAATTTAAGATTTGATTATGTGGTCATTAAATAGTAACGTAGTGCCTAGTGGTATTGGCAGATCTGAGGTCAACATGTGATGTGACGAAGATCTTCATTTTCTTCGTAAACACACAGAATACTGAAGTTAGAAAAATGTCTTTTTCAGGTAATATTTACTCAGTAAAGAAAAAAGGCTGGTAAAAGTAAACTTTTAAGTTTGAACGTTAAAGTCAATTTAATAGTGTTTATTTATTTATTCGACATGTAGAAAATTAAACGATCTACGTAAAATATGAATACAAAAATATTAAATATTAGAATAAAGTGAGAGTATGTGTAAATCACGTTTTGGTGAATTTTTTCCATGTGGTAGAATAATAGAGGAGGACTTTTGTTGTAAAGTAAGCTTCACCAACCTCGATTTTTAGACCTGTATAATTGGAAACCCACCTACCTCCGCAAATACAACGAAAAGTATTGTCTTATAATACTTTCTTAATTAAATAACAATTCTTTTGGAGTCATATCATATATATACTCCTATTGTGGTGTCGACATGGTGACATACTACATAATGAAACCGGTGAGATTATTCTTCTGCTAAACTTGTATGATGACCGGTGAGATTATTCCTAAAATATATTAAAACCTAGAATGAATTCTTTCTTTTATACGTCATGGTTTGCTTACAAAAAGAAATGAAATACCAAATTTTCACGTTTTTCAAATAATTGTGTTGTCTTTTTCTGTTTTGAAAAATAGTTTTACCGGTATGTTATCACATTTAAAAATTTTAATAAATACTTCTCATATACTGAAAGAAGTAATATATTTTTATATCATATTTTATTATTTTCGATCGATTTCCAATAGAAACAATTTCGATAAAATTACATTTTTTTGTAAATAATATATAAATTTTTTGTAGATTACATTAATAGAACTGCTGAAAATGGTCTTTAAATCCTCTTCCTCTTCAACATTTTTCCAAATTTGACATTTTGACTCCGAATCTCACTTATAAGTTGTAATAATAATGTTCATTAGTGCATTAGTTTCCTCCTTCGTTGCCCAACAAAAGAATAAGCTATCATTGACAGTTTTATGATATTCGGAGTTCCAAAATCATTTTTCGAAACTCGGCCTTTTAAGGCATTTGGATCAAAACTTCGGTGCATATACTAAAAACATATGGATATATCGGGTTGAGTCGCCTCGTAGAATTCCTCGAGAAGATATATATTTTGACTTGGTGCTGGCCATTTGTAAGAATAGCATAAGCCACCAGTCACCAAGATTATTCATCGTAAATTGTAACAAACTCACCATTATTTGGAGAGCCCAAAGATACTACTCAATCTTCTTACCATAAACTTTTGTCACTGTCTTATAAGCTATAAGATTACTGGTCTACTTAACTCAGAAATATTTATGTCCTTTGTAGCCAAAAGCTACACTGAAATTGACACAACTCGAGTGTTGTCCTTTTCTGGTCGATTGAATAGAATCGAATGTCTTAATCCAGTACCCTCCAGCTTTTATTTCGTGTAATTTATTTTCCAAACCTACCACTACCAGTTTCATAACTCTCGAATAAATTTATCAAATAGTCTTTTGAGTGCTCAAAGTCTTGGGATAATAAATGGTCAGTGCTATGTATCACCCGGATGTGAAACATTATGGGTGGAGATAGACTATTATAAATTTATTGAAATATACGATTGTTACTCGTTTAATAGCAAAAGTAGTACAATGTATATAGTTTCTATCGAGAACAAGATCTATTTAAAATTCGAAAAGTACATTTAAAATTCATAAACATATAAAGATAGTAACATGTTAGATCTGCATAGTACCACCAAAACAAGAAAAAAGAAACGCACATCGCCACATAATTGCTATGATTCTCACTGTCGGCTGCTTTGAAATATTACGATTCTTTTGGTAAATCACACAACATAATATAATTACAATAAATATATATATACTAAAGTATAATTAATATAATTAATACCACATTGTTTAATTCTGTTTTGATCTTTTAAGATCAGTCAGATCCACCGACGTTCCTACACGCGCAGGTCCAGATCCAAACAGCACACACACACACACAATGCCACTAGTGTAAATGCTTGGTGGCTATTGCATTTGCACCTATTGATACTCTTTCTTCAAAAACAAGTTATTGTTTTTATTTTCAACCCAACTTTAATACGGATTCATACTGGGATTTAGGTGTTAAATCTGATAATTTAGGTTTGAATAAGTTGTATATTTGTTTCTTTGATTAAAAAAAGAACCTATATATATACAAAAATAAATAAAAAGTTCTAGATTTCAATTTTCCGTATATAGCGGGTTGAATTGTCTATTTTAATATGAAAATTGACGGATCTTATAAACAAAATGTTCTGAAATATGTAAAAGGATTTAGCCAAAGTTAACCAAAAAAAAAAAAACAAACAGAAAAGTCACATTCACATGTCGTGGTAGATCTAAGGCATTAATTTAGAAATATGTCGTTACAATAAGCGGAGAACATGGGACGTTTCTCGTGGTCCAATCAGACGAACGAGATCTCATAAATTAAATGACTTCAGACGAGGGAATTCATGGCAGAATGATAATGCAACTTAAGTGACTTTAGAGTGAAAATGATACGAGAACAATGCATAATCCATATGACCGTTGAGTGAGTGATACCATTAGCGCGATACAAGCGGGACTATAAACTGATCTAGATTGTTTTTCTTGGGAAAAAATGTTACAAATTTTAAATATGTAGTTTGAATTGTTAAACCAAGATTCAACAGAAATATACCGTAAATAAACAACAGTTGATAATAGTCATCGAAAAGATATCAACTGATTCTTCACTTGGGCTACTGTGACGGCCCGTTAGGGTTCTCAATATAAGTCAATAACTACGATCTACGATTCACTGAAACAAATAAAACACAGCCACGTGTCCACCCTCCCACATCACCGTCCGATCTAACCCACGACAAGCTTACAACACGGGTCATACCGCTCGTGCAGCGTGTTCCGTCATCCACGGGATTACAACTTCTACCAGATCCACCAAACCCTCAAAACAATCTGAACCGTTCATTTCATTTTGACCTCATCTATATATTCTCTGTCACTCCCTTTCTCTTCTCCTCGCACACACTTCTCTCTCTCTCTCTCTCTGCCTCCTTTCGGATTCAAATCTCAGATCTAGCTCAACCATGGCGTTGCTCGTCGAGAAGACCTCAAGTGGCCGTGAATACAAGGTCAAAGACATGTCTCAAGCCGATTTCGGTCGTCTCGAACTCGAGCTCGCCGAAGTTGAGATGCCTGGACTCATGGCTTGTCGTACCGAATTCGGACCTTCTCAGCCATTCAAAGGCGCTAGAATCACCGGATCTCTTCACATGACCATCCAAACCGCCGTACTCATCGAAACCCTAACTGCTCTCGGTGCTGAAGTCAGATGGTGTTCCTGCAACATCTTTTCCACTCAAGACCACGCCGCCGCAGCCATCGCTCGTGACTCCGCCGCTGTTTTCGCCTGGAAAGGTGAGACTCTTCAGGAGTACTGGTGGTGTACCGAGCGTGCTCTAGATTGGGGTCCAGGTGGTGGTCCTGATCTGATTGTTGATGATGGTGGTGACGCTACTCTTTTGATTCATGAGGGTGTTAAAGCTGAGGAGATCTTTGAGAAGACTGGTCAAGTTCCTGATCCTACTTCTACTGATAACCCTGAGTTTCAGATCGTGTTGTCTATTATCAAGGAAGGTCTTCAAGTTGATCCTAAGAAGTACCACAAGATGAAGGAGAGACTTGTTGGTGTCTCTGAGGAAACTACCACTGGTGTTAAGAGGCTTTACCAGATGCAGCAAAATGGAACTCTTTTGTTCCCTGCCATTAACGTTAACGACTCTGTCACCAAGAGCAAGGTATTGATCTTCAGATTTGTTTCTTTACTAGTGATGATAAATCTGCTAGGTCTTTAGCTCTGTAGTTTTTGATGCGATAGGCTTAACAACAACATAATCACTAAGTAGAAGCAAGCTTTTCATTGTTGGTTGTTGAAAGTATTACGATCTAGTAGAGAAAAGTCCTTCCTTGGTTACAGAATTTGCATGAAAAGTCAATATTTCTCATGCTTTCTTTGATTTTATATTCAACGTTTTGTTTACACTTATGTGCTGTTACTGATAAATTCATTTGTTCTTGATTTACAGTTCGACAACTTGTATGGTTGCCGTCACTCACTCCCTGATGGTCTCATGAGGGCCACTGATGTCATGATCGCTGGAAAGGTTGCTGTTATCTGTGGATATGGTGATGTTGGAAAGGGTTGTGCTGCTGCCATGAAGACTGCTGGTGCTAGAGTCATTGTGACTGAGATTGATCCCATCTGTGCCCTTCAAGCTTTGATGGAAGGACTTCAGGTTCTTACCCTTGAGGATGTTGTCTCAGAAGCTGATATCTTTGTCACCACCACCGGTAACAAAGACATCATCATGGTCGACCACATGAGGAAGATGAAGAACAACGCTATTGTGTGCAACATTGGTCACTTTGACAATGAGATTGACATGCTTGGACTTGAGACTTACCCTGGTGTGAAGCGTATCACCATCAAGCCACAGACTGACAGGTGGGTGTTCCCAGAGACCAAGGCTGGAATCATTGTCTTGGCTGAGGGTCGTCTGATGAACTTGGGTTGTGCCACTGGTCACCCAAGTTTCGTGATGTCTTGCTCTTTCACCAACCAGGTGATTGCCCAGCTCGAGCTCTGGAACGAGAAAGCAAGCGGAAAGTACGAGAAGAAGGTGTACGTTCTTCCCAAGCATTTGGATGAGAAGGTTGCATTACTTCACTTGGGCAAGCTTGGAGCCAGGCTTACAAAGCTGTCAAAGGACCAATCTGACTACGTCAGCATTCCAATTGAGGGACCATACAAGCCTCCTCACTACAGGTACTGAGAGAGAGAGAGAGTCGACAAAGCGGTTCAGGTTCGGATCTACTTGTGGTTTTGTGTTGGGTTGTGGTGGGAGAGTGGAACAGTTTGAGATATTGGTCTTCTGATGAAGTTGACCAAATATCAGTATTAATAAGGGTTATTGGCTTTTGAAGGTTGTGCTTGTTTTCTCCATTTTTCATGAAACTTAAATTAGTTTTTGGTTTAGTTTCCCTCTTGATTTTATTTTGTGTGTTCTGTTTAGCGTTGTACTCTTCAAACAAATGAGAAACCAAAAAAAAAGGGGAAACTTGTTTTCGGCATCCCAGTGTTAGCGACTTTTGTTGAATGAATGTCTCAAATGCTCATCTTTAATAATGTGTGTTAGGACACGAACAACACATGGTTCGATTCGTGGGGGATTTTATGGTTGTAGTTATTATCGTACACGTTTCAAAGTTCTCTTAAGTATTCAAAAAGGCTTTTCCAATATAAATTTTTGATAGCATTTAGCTATAAGATTCGTTTTCATTTTCTTCAATTCTATGTCATCACTGATAAAATCTGCTTTGAAAATTTCAAAATTTATTACTTTTGCAAGAAGAATGTGAACGTTCCTACAAAGAGAGGGGTAGAAAATAAAAACTGGACTCGAAGTAGGAACCCAAACCCGACTGAAAATACTCAAGAGTCCAAGCCCGTTCTAGATAAATACCAAAATGGGTCTTAAGGCTTGGTATTCGGGTACATGATAATATCTGATCCGAACTGAAACATGAACTGTTTACCCGAAACCAGTGGCGGAACTACGTAGGGGGCAGGTTAAAATTCAAAGTGGTGAACGAGTACGGCCTCGAGAGTTTATGGAGTAAGATTCGAATTAGCGTTTCCTACGAAACGCATGAAACCAGTACGTTCGACCAAGAATGATGAGGAGGTTCTTCTGGTTCTCGATGCAAACTTGGGCTTGTACAACTTTGAGTGTAGTACTTGAGAGGAATTAATCTAGAAATCCACGGTGTTGAATTCGACAAATTTCTACGTCTTATCACCAAAACTCATACGTTATAGAGATGAATTGAGGACCTCCAATGTTCATTTCTTTGGAGTTTATAGATTTGGTGGTTTATTTACATTGTTAAGACTACTTTCTTGATTTTCTATACTTACTAAAAATAAACTATAGATGATTTGGTGTTATTAATGATAATTTTAATACTGCTTCCCTTTCTTTCATGCCAATCTGAAACACATCGCTGAGAATTTCCAGGACTTATTGCAAGTTTAATTTGCTTTCTCACGATTTTTCCTTTGCTCGTGTAATTAGCAAAAATCTCAGAATCCTAAGTGAAAAGATTCTAATTTGGTCCAAAAGCACCCAAAAACAAGCAAACAAACACCCAAATTTATCAATCAATCTACCAAAAAAACTTAATATAATTTATAGATCTCAATAATTGAACATTGATAACCAACTAGTGGCAGAGTTACATATATTATAACAATTCTTATGTCAAAAACACATATATAACAACAGCAATGCAAAAGCTTAATCATATAATTTACTTGCCTCGGCCAAAAAGCTTCCAATTTTGGCAATTTCTTGGATCTTACCTTCATGTGTTGATGTCGTTTGTGTCTCTAGCGCATCTGGTAATGGTGTCACAGCCTCTGCTGTAAGAATTAGCTTGTCCAGAGCGACAATCGTAGTAAGAAGCTCCTGGTTTCTGACAAGGAACCATGTCTCTCCTTAGCGTTTCGTAGCCGATGTACCGTTTCTGCGCCATCAGTACTCTCCGGCTGATCTCAGTTGGCATTAGATCTTCATCTTCTCCGATGATACTGTTTCGGATCAACATTGCGTCGATCTCTCCGTTGGGAGACGGAATCGGGAACGCATCGGCGGAGATTAAGAGGAAAAGAATGGCGAAAATCACCAACGCTGTAGAGTTAAACATGTCGATGTTGGAAATTGCAGATTGTGCCGACGCGATCTCTCTCTATTTCTCTGTCTCTAAGCAGAAGAAGAAGCAGAAATGGGGTTAGTTGGTGAAGAAGAAGAGGTGACAAATGTACAGTCAACTTAAACCGGATTTAGGTTTTGGTTTAAGTGTTCGGATTTAGATCGGCCACTCAATTTAAACCGGCCGGTTTGCGAAACAATTAAAGTAGATTCTATCAACGTTTAGAAGCAAGTCTTATACAATTGTAGTCAGCTTAACTATTTATCTAAACAGGAAAAAAAATTATAACCCCTTCAGATAAAATGGTGGTCAACAAAACTATTTAATCATAATCATGAACCTGAGCATAAATTAATAACAACCCCTTTGACCAAATCATCATTGTTTAAATAACCAAATAAGAGAAAGAAATAATAATAAATATAAGCCATAGTATAGAAAAACCATAGCCAAAACATAAACAGTCAATTCCCAACATCAAAATATATCAAAAAGAAAGGTAAATTGGGTTGTATAATTTCATAAGAAATGTTGAAAGGAAACCACTTGAATCTCAAAGAGAGTCAATAACATCTTTCAGATTTTTGTAAAATCTAATATTCTTACTATCAGTGTACTTTTCTACAGTTTTTTTTTGGTTTCTCAAGAATATTCTAACAAACTTTTGTTGTATTCTCTAGCAACATAAACAATGGCCACTCAGAAGTTTTCATATTTTCTCTTAGTTTTGTTGATGGTGTTTGCTCTCATCCTTCCATCAATAATTTCAGGTAACACATATTTTGCCGGAGTCAAAATAAATAATCAAAATTCCCTGGAATCAGAAACATAAACATGCATGCACTATAATACAAATTCATAAAACTAGGAATTGATCATTTTGGTACTTACAATATCTTGCTAATGTGTTTGTTTATGCAGTCGAAGTCATACCCTGTATAGCGGGATCAAAATGTACAAACGATATGACATACAACGAACTTTGTAGATTTAAAGGATTCAGCAAAGGAGGGTTTTGTCAAAAATATGTTCACCAAACGATCGGTCGGTGTTGCTGCCATCCTACAGGTTTGGAATCTCAAGAGTCTTCCATATCCGGTGATACCAATGTAGTCATTACTAATTAATTCCTCATTTTATGTATTCTCTATTATCAGAATAAAATGATACATGAATATGAAATCCAAATGCACTTCATACAACAAAATTCCGACAAGCACTTCATTTTATAGTTGTGATTAGATTAAGTATATTGTTATTATAAATTCAATTAATTATTTACAAAAATAATATTTCTCTAGAATAAATTCAAAATATGTTTTTGTAATCGGATTTAATTATATTTATAAGTAATCACATTATATTTTATTTTATCATCTAATTATATCTAGTGGAATTATGTATAAATAATTTGATATCTTCAAAAAGTATTTATGTAAATTTTATTTACAGTTATTAGAAATCAGCATCAAATATGCTACTATATTTTGGCTACTGGAAAGCTTTTAATTTGAAAAAAAGAAGAAGAGAGTTTATATATTATAATTTATAAATGAAATCATAACTAAAATTTAGCTTCCGAACAAAACTATGAGTAAGTTTTCTTCCTTGAAGACTCATCAATGTGCCCTAGCTAGTACACCTTTTTTACATCACAACTATAAAACTATGCTCGACAAAGCTTGAGTCACATTATACAGCTGCAATCTATTTTCAAGATATGAAGGCTTGTTTTCGTATATGAAACCAGGAGGTTTCCATTTGCAGAGAACATCCAACTCCAGAGAGCAAAATCTAGACAAGCCATAGTAAACTTCGTTTGGTTTCTTGAACATGTTAAGTTTTGCGGTAGTAAGCTTTAAGTTAGGCTTCTGCTGTACTTTTGTCCATTTAGCTTTAACGATGAACAACTCAAAGAAAATTGATGGCGATCAATAGTAAATGACTGTAAACATTGGAAATTGAAGAAGACGAAAAGAAACTACAGTTTCCCGATTGGTTTAGTTTAAAACAGGTTAAAAGAGACTTTGGCATAACTATGAGAAACTTTTGTTCTTTAAAGACTTCATTGTGCAGTCCACTTCTTATACAAGTAACCACCCACTAGGAGCTGGACATTGAAACTGGATGATTTTCCGTAGTGTTCCATCATCTCCGCGATAAATTCACACACTTGGGGGACTCTGAGCTTTGGAGGACCACTCTCTTCAATATAAATATTTGTTTCCATCAAACAAGGAAAATAGTTCACGAAATGCTTTATCATGTGCATCTCTTTTATCGTTCCTCGAAACCCTTTAATCTCTAACACTTTTACTGGACAAGATGTGAGTGAACAACCTTTTTCTTCTCGGGAAACACAGTCACAAGCATACCCACATTTATCTGTGACATGGTGCAAGATACCCTGAAAGCATAAAGGAGACAGTTAAGGTATTCAGTTCAAAACTTGTCTGTACACGTTTGGCAAAAATGACTTGTAACTATACCTCAAGGACTAGAGTTTCTAGATGTGGACAGTTCCTTAGAAGAACTGGCATTGCTTGCCATCCTCGACTCTTGTGACTCTTAAGAGTTAACGATTTGAGATTGTTGAACACTGGCATCGATTCACAACACAGAGAAAGAACCTGAAAACAAGACAAAACACTATTAGACTTTTTGCCATTACATGTCTCAAAACATGACTTTAACGCTAACTGACCTCGAGAGTATTCGGAGACAAGTACATATACTGAACATTACGTATGCCTTTTATGAGCTTCTCCATATTAACTAGTCGGAGAACAACATCATCCTCCACCCAATCGATATTTGGCGCTCTTGCTCGCTCGATTTGATCTTGAGTTACCAAAAGGCTGATTCTAGCCTCAAATAAGTTTTGCATTATAACTACAGGGTAGTCTATAGCAACATACTCAGTGAAACAGAAGTAAACAAGACTAGGTGTATCAACCGAAAAAGTGCCTAAACAAATGTTGTAATTTACTGTTAGGATTTTGAGGCTTGCATTTGATACGTTGACATCCTTACCTCCCCAGTTAACACTAACCAAGACTAATTCCTCAAGCGCAGGTAAAGCACTAAAAAAATACTTATCAACACATAACCTAACTGAGTGAAGAACTAGGGTTTTAAGCATTGGTAAGAATATGTCACCAGCAGCTAACCAATCAACACGAACACTGTTTAGCTTCAGCGTAACCAGGTTCCTGAAATATTTTGAAGACAGCAGATAGTAATCTGCTGTATACAAAATGATTAGCAGATCAAGTTCGGTAACACCACGAGCCAAGGCATTACTTATCCAACCATCCACTCGGTGTGAATCAAAGCCAGTTCTCAACTTGAGGGAGAGTTTCTTAATGGGAGAATTACCCTGCAAAGCCAATACTCTATCAACAAATTTCATGAAGCTCTTTTGAATTTCGTACCTATCCTCCTTACCCTCTTGGGGATGGAGAAAGACAGAGTCATCAATATCAAGATTAGGTACAAACGTAAACAGATTGCGCCATCTTTTGCTGAGAATCGAAGTCAAAGCAGCTTCCTTTGTGGTAAGGAAGGACAATATATGATAAAGAACCTCGTCTGGCAGACTGCTTACATGATCCATCTTCTATGCACTGTGCACAGCACGAGACGAAGAGAGTTAATATTATTAACAACACGATTACCTAAGAGAGAAAGGTTTGATACACAATTCACAAAATCACAACACAAATATAAACTTTGTGATTTTACGAGTAAATCCAAGACCCGAATTTAGGGGTTTCAGTGAGAAGAGAGAACGATTTGCAAATACTTCGTAGAAACCGAAACATGAAAAACGATACTAGGGCTCTTCTTAGGTCAAGTCAAGCTGTCCCGGTTTAACGAATATTAACCGGTAACTTTAATGAACCGGAAGAAATTGAACCAAACTTTTCGTATAGCAAAGAATTCAAGTGCCAACGGTTAACCGAATATCGATGGAACACCCATCAAAGGGTTCGACGGGACTTTCTTTTTTGCATTGTATATTTCATGAATTTGAGTGAGTGACTTGTTAGAATTGACCATATAGATAGTACATAAAATGGGGTCTGTCATCTTTACCAAAATGGTTTTACTTCATCTGACATCCATACTTATACTCCGACTTCGTAGCCGGACTTCTTTGATCCTGTCTTGTGTCTTCATTCACAACATCTAGGTCTCTCTCATACTGTCACCATCATATCTTCTGTCAAAAACATCAAAAAAGAAAAACAAAGAAAGACATGCTAGTCCCAAGTTTTGGAGATTATAAGTTAAGGAATCCTAAACAATGAAAAGAAAGTAACCATCATTTCATTGTCCAATTTATTTCAAATCCTTATGATATACGCCTTCACCCTCAAAATGCAGACGGTGCTGCTCGAGTTTGAATAAGGTAAAGAGCAACGCGGAGATGGCAAAAGTTAGAGCTCCGAAGTATGCTATTAATATCCTTTCCTTCACTTCTTTTTATGGTAAAACAAACAAACTATAACAAAGTAAAAGCAGCTATTATATTTGGGGGCATAAGAAAGAGTCCATAACCGTTTTTTTGTCTTTCCACCTCCTCAAAGCTGCCACGATTATGGGAATGCTTTCTCCAAGGAACCATACCTAAGCCTCTCCTTTTTTGTTAGATAAATTTTTTTCTCTATTTTTACCATACTTAGTTTCACCAAATAAACATACATACGCATCAAACGTTTTTTTCTCAATCGCTTCTTCCAAATGCCAAAAAACTAAGAGTAGCTCCAAATAAGAGTTGTATCACGCTCACAATAGATATGAGTTTGGTTTTTTCTTTCTCATTTTTTCATCCAAACTAGATTATATAAAGGGCTTCTTGGAAAAATAGACACTTTTTCAAAAATAATTTGCAAACTAGGTAGTTTTTTGAAAAGTTAGAGAAATAGACACTTTTTTTATTTTTTGTGAGATAGAAAATCCTACTATATTATTTGGGAAGTACATTTTAAATATAACCTTAATTTTTGTAAGTAATTACATAGGTATGCCATTAGAAATAAAATTTTAAAGAGTAAAT
>Ga0041059_1002606_pt1 | contig 13268 bp, 10 predicted proteins | sample AraColnosormetaG_FD_56232 | JGI IMG/M metagenome (GOLD analysis project Ga0041059, IMG submission 56232) | Arabidopsis roots microbial communities from North Carolina, USA - Col MF nosort | ecosystem: Host-associated > Plants > Roots > Unclassified | place: USA: North Carolina | collected... | reverse complement strand
AACATTTGTAAACTATAAAATAAAATTATTTTATAGATAGATACAATTTGTAAACTTTTATATATACTAACTTTAAAAAATAAATTGTTCCCGCGGTATACCACAGGTTAAAATCTAGTTGTTTTTGTATTTTAACTAATAATGTGGACTAAACTTTAGGTGGAATACCTTTAGTTAACGGATCCGCTTTCATGAAATTTCTACCTATATGCTTAACTGAAACCACATCATCTTGAATCCTTTCTCACACAATATGACACTCTATGTCTATATGCTTTGATTGTTCTACTTTTGTTGTTGTTTGCATATACACTGCCGCAAAATTGTCAGACTAAACTTTAAATGATCTTTCGACACATAACCAACATGTAGTGTTTTTCACAGACTGTTCAAACCTAATGAATATAGTGTTTTCCCTAACCTAATGGCCGGTGTATTCTACAATTTTGAAAGATTTGCCTGAGTGACAATAAAAAAATCTCAAGCTTGTTTCTATCTCTAATCTCTTATACTGCAAATGTTAGAACGAATACTTTGGCACGAAAAATTCGTACTGAATCGCTTCATATATGTAAACAATTTTTTCTAAAGTTGACTCATTTGAACATTAATATAATTTGATGACAAAAAATAATAAAATAATAACCATTATTAACGACAACAATAACATAGATTCGTTTCAGTTATATGTAAACCATAATCTTCATGATTAATCCAGTTATGTGTAAACTTAAATACTTAAATATTAGAAATCAAAATTACATAATAAAACAGAAAAAGAAGCACATGTTTAAAATTTATTTTAGATATGGTTAAAAAGGCCAGGCCCAGCTTTATATTATTAATAGAAGAGTCCACATTTAGAGCGGAGACTAGGCCTATATTCGCGGAAGCGTCAATTCAGGTTTTCAAAACGTCGTCGTTGTATCTTCCTCCTCTAGATTCTTCTTTTTCTTTTCAATTTCACCAAAATCCCGAGTTCCCGACACAATCGCCCTTGTTCTTCCCCTTTAACTCTGAACACATCAGGTTTGGTTTCGTGTTTCAACTTTGAGATACTTCTCTAGATTTCAATCGGAGAGTCTTTTGTTCCGCCAAAGTTTCAATTTTTCAATACCCCACGACGGCAAATAGGTTCGTTCTTCGTTGCCTTCATGGAATTTGATTGTTTTTTTCTTAAATCTTGATCCTTTTTTTCCGTATCTATAGGCTCTGTTTTTGCCTTAGCAGATTTGTTTTTGGGTTTGGACGGTGAAAGTTTTGATTTTTGAACAGTGATATTACAATGACTTGCATTTATTTGGGTCTGGGTCTTTTGTTTGTGGCTTTGGATGGTGAAAGTTTTTGATTTTTAGCATTTTTATTACAATGACTTGCATATATATAGGATTTGGTCTTTTGTTACAATGACTAGCATTTAGTTATGTCATTTGTTTGTGTCTCATTGTTGATTCTGTTTTGTATGATCAATATCTGGAAATGTGTGTGGTAAAGGTTTTGATTTGAGTACCCTAGAGATAATATTGTTTATTATGAGATCATTCTTTTGTAAGATGAATTTACAAGCTTTATGTTTTTTAAATTTTAATACTTTAGGGTTCATGGAAGATCAACCCATTAACCAGTGCTCTAGTAGCACCAATGCGTCGGAGAAAACTCCAGAATCAACCCTTGAGCTTAACATCAAAACGTTAGACTCGCGGACGTATACTTTCCAAGTGAACAAGAATGTAAGAAATCTTCTTCTTCTTCTGCTTCACCTGCATATTTGCTTAAGTTTAGTTTGCTTATATCTGATACTGCTTAGGGCTTGACTTGTTGCAGGAAACTGTTTTGCTATTCAAGGAGAAGATTGCTAGTGAGACAGGGGTGCCGGTTGGTCAGCAGCGGCTCATTTTCCGAGGACGGGTTTTGAAAGATGATCATCCTCTCTCGGAGTATCGTATCCTAGTGCTAGCGACTTTGTTAACTTGTTGATTTTATGTTATAGTGTAGCTGTTTGTTGCATTATGCCATGTGCCCTGTGTATAAAATGCATGTTAACCAAATCTGTCGGAAGTCTAGTTTTTGATTGATCAAGTGCATCTCTGCTTTTGTGAGTCTTACACCGTAGAGGAAGCTGTAATCCAGAAAGAGAACTATATATATATATATACCTTCGATAAGCTTAGTTTTAGTTTATGTCTGTCGTTTCCTTCCATCGCTTTTCTACTTTCAGTATAGTTGATAACTTGACATCGTCATAGATTTGGAAAATGGGCATACTTTACACTTGATTGTGAGGCAGCCAGCAGAATCAGCTCCTTCCTCTGGTACACCTTCACAAGGGGCAACTGCAAATGATGGTAATCAAGTTATTTTTTATCCCCTTTCTGAGTTTTAAAAGAGCTGTTAACACAACCATCATCTTATTTCAACTTGTTATTTAATTCAACAGGAAATAATACAAATGGTGGACCATCTCGAAATGGAAGACATGTCTCCCACAGCGTAGTTCTTGGGTCTTTTAATGTTGGAGATCAGACAGAAGGCATTGTTCCAGACCTCAGCCGGGTAATCCCCAAGGATTTGTGATATTGTTTGGCCTATGGGATGGTTTGATTAGTTAGGCTAACCTGCTTTTAATTTTGTGTTGCTAACTACTAAGGTCATTGGAGCAGTTCTAAATTCTTTTGGAGTTAGTGGACAGCTTCCTACAAATCACAGTACTAATGGCACGCAATCCTCTATGCCCGTGAGTTTTTTTCTCGTCACTCTCTATTTCGAATTTATTCCATATTAGTGCTTAGTCTACATTAAGGATTGTTGAGAATCAGGTGTTGTTACTATTTGATGTGTAAGGTTTCATATTGTCATCAACTATTGCCTGTTTCTAAACTCGATGTTGCATGCGCTTTTATTTTTCCTAGTCGAATCAGTCGTCTAATGCACCTCCTGGAAATACATCTGATGGAGAGCCTGGCATTGGTGGTCAAAGCCAAGCTACGGGTCATTCACAACCTAGGCAAGCATTTCCTGGTGTATCATTTCAAACATCGATGCCTCGTGTAGTTCAGATTCCTGTTACAGCAGCCACAACGATTCCTATCCCTTCATTCTTAACGGTAGTTCTTAGTCACGTAGTAGTATTTTGATCTTGAGACTAGAGCTTTAATCTTGTCATTTTACAATGTAACTCTCTAATTCTGCAGCCTATTCCGGATTCCTTAGACACTCTAATGGAGTTCATTAATCGGATGGAGCAGGCATTATCACAAAATGGTATTGTGATCTAAGTTTTATTGTCATATTGGATAGAGAACACATAAATAAGTTAATTGGATGTTCCTCCAGGCTATCAGCCAGATACCTCTTCTGCTGGATCCGGAGGGCGACCAAGGGAAGAGTTGCCTAGAAATAGACGAGGTGCAGCAACACCTGAAGCACTCTCTGTTGTCCTAAGGAATGCACAACATTTACTGAGTGGTCTCGGTGTCTCTTCTTTATCGGTAAACACCTTCTTCACACTGCTTATTAATTGATTCCATTCTTTCTCTTTACAAGAACTGTTATGTATATGGTTACCATGCATTGTCATCTAATTATGTGCTGTTTGTAATTTGCAAAAACATTGTTGTAGCATATTGCGGGACGTCTGGAGCAAGATGGTTCATCTTCAGATCCTACTCTAAGGTCACAAATCCAGACAGAGGCCGTGCAAGTAGGTCTTGCCATGCAACATTTAGGGGCCCTCCTACTGGAGCTTGGACGCACAATTTTGACATTGAGAATGGCACCGTCGCCGGTGCGTTTTGGGTCATTCCTTTCGTGCATTTTCCTATTCATTCTTGACATGCGGCTCATTAACACTTTGATCTACAGGAATTATCCTATGTGAATGCAGGGCCTGCTGTGTATATATCTCCATCAGGACCGAATCCTATTATGGTTCAGGTAAGCTTCTAGTCTCATCTTTTTTCTAAATTAATTTTCTACTTTTATGTAATTATTACTGTATTTTGCAGCCTTTTCCTCACCAAATCAGCCCTCTCTTTACTGGTGCTACTGTCTCATCAAATCCACTAACCGGACCTGTTGGTTTAGGAACTGCCCAAAGGCACATTAATATTCACATACATGCTGGTGGGTGAAGTTCACTTTTTTGCTATTGGACTTAGCTGCACAATTCTTCTCCATTAAAATTCATACTTAATTACCAGGCACATCAGGTTCACCTATGTTGTCATCAGTTGGGAACCAGCGAAGCAATGGAGAAGGAGGACAAGGAGACCGTGACAGCAATACAAGTTCAGTTCCTGCGGCTGTTCCATCACACTCTACCGGTGAGAACGTTTCTGCTGGGGTTCAACCTGGTTTGGGTGATGATGTTTCAGTTGCTCAAATCAATGCAAGGATAAGAGATATGGTAAACATTATGCAAGGAAGAGACCAGATTCCATCGGGTAGGTTTCCTGCTGACTAAAGTTTTACATTGTGGACGAAATGTTTTCAAGCTCTTCTTCACGTGTCAATCAGGAATAGAATCTCTCGAGAGGGATATGTCTACGGGCCATGGTGTTGCCACTGCTATGCCTGAGCAGCCTACCAACATTGCAACTACTTGCGCACCTGAGTCGTCTAGTGGCTCACTGCATGACTTACCATCTGAGAGGAGCAACTCAGTGGTATGTCTTCTCTGCAATCAGATGATTCTTTATTTTATGTTCACCAGGGTTAGCCTACCACTAATTTTTGTTTTTTCAACCAGTGTCAAAATGAAAAAGATCTTGGTGGAGATTTAGAGCATCCAGCCCGAGCAAAAGATACCTCTTGTACTACAGGACAATCATCAGCTCCGTCTGGAGATGCTACCGGTGATGCCAAAGAAACCAATAAGGCTACTCCAGAGGTAGCTACAGCTACACCACTTGGATTGGGGCTTGGCGGTTTAGACCGTAAGGTAATGAATCAGTTGAAAAATAAGCGTCAAGTTGCTGCTGCTTGTTTTTCATTGCATAGCATATCCACAAGTGTCATAGTTCCAAATGCTTACAGTCATAGTATGTTTTTTTTGGTTAAAGAAACGAAGCAAGCAGCCGAAGGTATCAGGTAAGACTGAAGATAGCGGGACTTCAGCTACACTTGAAGGTGTGCAACAAAGCAGTGGGACCAGTGGTCAGCAGCTTTTGCAATCTCTCTTTTCTGGTAGTTCTCGTTCAGATGAGACTGGTCTTAGACGCGGGCAAGGTTCAGATGATCGTGTAGATGTCTCAAGTGCAATGTCTCAGGTCCTGGAGAGCCCTGTATTGGATGGATTGCTAGCAGGGGTATCTCGACAAGCTGGTGTTGATTCACCAAATATGCTGAGAAATATGCTCCAGCAGTTTACCCAGAATCCACAGATCATGAACACAGTCCAACAGATTGCGCAACAGGTGGATGGGCAAGAGATAGAAAATATGATGTCAGGTGGAGCTCAAGGCGAGGGCGGCGGCTTTGATTTCTCTAGAATGGTCCAACAAATGATGCCTCTAGTCTCACGTGCTTTTAGCCAAGGAGGGCCATTGCCTCATCCCGCAACAATACAGCCTGATGATCGTCAACCTTCTCAGGTACATCTACGAGTGTTAGGTTTGGATTTCTTGCGTTTTTGATTTAGGAAAAAAATGTGGCTGAAGAAAAACTGATACTATTATCGACTGAGTAGGATTTTGTTGTTGTCTTTTTTTAGTTGTAGAAAAAGTAACACCATTCTTACCTAGGTATTACAATAAACGTCATTGTCTCTTGTTCTATCTCGTGTAATGAATGTTATTTTTCTACTTTTTCCAAATAGGTAAATGTTCAATCCATGGCTCAAATGATTGAGCACTCTGATCCACCAGAGGATGTCTTCCGTGCAATGGTCGAAAATGCTGCGATAAGCCAAGACGAACTAGTGAACGAGCTTTGCTGTGATGAAGCTCTTTCTCAAGTAAGCATCAAAACTGACTAGTTTGTTTGTTTAATAAAAATAAAGACTCCTTGATCAGACTTGTATTTGAGTGTTGCAGGAATATGCGGAGTTGCTAAGACGTGATATCGAAGGCCGGCTAAAAGATGATCAAGGTCTATAAGATATTTGGTTGAATTGGTTCTGTAAGTGTCATATCTTTGAAGTATCTTTGTTTATTTGCTGAGATCCCTCACTTATGTATTAAGAATTAGGGTTTGGGATGGTCTATACTCTGCTAAACATAAGCAAACGTAATTTATCTGGTCTCTAAAGGGCCGATTCAATTTGATATTTCCATCTTTAACCAGAGATTACTCATAACTCTCGACATTGACCAAATTACTTGGGAAAAAGGTGTCCCTTTATAACTGACAATTTTGGTTTTGATCGAAAATTTGGCTAAAGGGCTACACTAACGAGTGACTGTAGCAAATTATATATTTAGTTTAATTCCTTAACAAATAGGTAATAAAGATTGCACAATAAATATGGAATGTAAACTAATAAATAGTAGAATAATTCAGAAAAATGAACTGTCACGACAACCCCAATAATAAGATGTTATATATTATTTAATTTTTATAAAAAATTATATATTATAAAATTTACTATGAATTTTTAATATGTTTAAAATTACAAAGTTGTTGTGTTTGTTTTGTTGTACAAATTTATAATTTTGGATTATGACAAATTAATAATATTGTTTTATTTTATATTTAATTTCTAAAAGATTATTAAAATTTGTTTTATGGTTTTACGTATTCAAGGGTTGTGAACAATTGATCACCACCGGAAAAATTAAGGATGACGACAAAATTGAACTAAAACATCATGGGTTCAGAGATTTTCAAGATCAGCGAGCCATGACTTAGCGACATCGGAGATCATGAACATTCCTAAGACAAGCTGTCTTTTGTGATGAGTTTTGCAAATAATTGTTTCATCGCTAATTTTTCTTACTTATGACTTTTCTAGAGTGAAAAAGACTAAATTTTTAATTATTATTAGGACCCAAGTTCGAGATTTTCTAAAATAAATCTCAAATGGTTCACCAAGATATTGCAACGTTTGTATTTCATCCAAATTGAGCGAAAAATGAATAAATGTTGCAATTCCTTCATTTGAAAAGATGCAAAAGAGAAACATCGATTGTGTCAAATCAAACCAACTTCAATTATGGTATGCTTTGTGCATTTCACTCTCGATCTTTTGAATATTCAAAGTCGTATGAAAACTAGTTATGTTGCTTTTAGTAAATATCAACATTTTATTAGATTATTTTGTCACACAACAACAATGCTTTTGATGATCAGGCTTCATAGTACATTCCCCATATAAGTAATAGGCTATTCTTACACAAAAGAACAAGCATCCTTCGTAACCATTTTTACACGGTTCTGGGCCGTAGCATTTATCTTCTTGCTTTATTTCAAAACCTATATTATAGTAATAATCAAGAGATCAATATATATATAAACTCATAAGAAAAAAGTGGTTGATTCATAATAAGATAGTACCAGAAGTGTTATCTAATTCCGAGCAATAAACGAAAGGCATGACAAAGAGGAGGATGAGTACAAATGCGGCAAAACATTTCTTGGTGATAGCCATGTCTAATATAGTCTCTTAAATTTTCTTACGACTGATTCTAGCACTTACGATGATTATATATATAATAACACAAACATACATTCAAAGGTTCTTTTTGGTGAAAGAGGAAAAGGAAAAGAATCCAAAAAAAAATTCTCTTGAGTTAGTCAAAAGAAAAAATAAAGAGATAAGTATTCTTACCTAATTATGTTTGAAACATTAATAAGATAACATACATTGTTTTACAAATATTTAAATACGAAAATTCTTTTCAATTCAATTAAAAAAAAAAAAGATCTCAGGTTCCATGGTTGGAACTTGAAGTTAAATTGAATTTTTTGTTAAAGATAAGATGTAATAATTTGATCTAAACAGAATTAGTTTATATTATATCATTCTTTAATATGATTAAAGGGTCTATACTTAGTTTATTAAACAAATATACATAATTTTTTAAGAAATATATATTTTTATACTAAAATAATATATATATATATTGTGAATTTTAACGCCTTCTATAGTTAAAAATATTCAAGTAACAACTTTATGTCTGATATATATTCAATAATTTCAGATTACAATAAGTCTTCGCAATTCTTCGACAAAAATATTAAAAACTAGATATTAACCTGCGATACACCGTATGACGATATTTTATAACTAAAAAGGTGAAATTGTAAGTTGATTTGTTTAGTACTGTTTATTTTGTTTAGTGTTTAATAATGTATAATTGTATTTTGATTGTTAATGTTAGAATTTCACATGTCGTATAACATCGTGAAATTAAAGTTTAAATATTGATATTATTTGAAAAGTCATAAGAGTTTTAATATTATGATTGTTTTTATTTATTTTGTTTTGTCAAATCTATTGATGGTTTTAGGTTTTTGTCTCATGGAAGATGCAAATAGACATTTATGTTATCAAATTAGACCTAACTAAGCCTAATTAAGTCAATGTTAAGTAACAAAGAAAGATCATACGGTTAGTCACGATTCATCATCCATCATCCTCCAAACACCACCCCACTTTTCAGGTGACATTGTTCTTAAATCTTAACCTATCTTTCTTTCAGATTCATCTCTATATTTATTTTTCCACCAAAAACAGTGTGACTTAAGTCTTGGGGGTTAATAAATCCGTTACTACTAATACTATTCTCTATTTTCTTGACTTGAGACATTTTTCCAATTTTTACATCAATATGTTCTAACAAAAGAAATAGTTTTTTATTTTATTTTATCGAATAAATATTTTATTGAGTAAAAACAAGTAGAGAACTATGACTTTGTTATATGATGATATTGACCGATGTGTTGAGAATTGCTTTTTTAAGGAACACTTACATGTTTGCAAAGAACGGACAATCTTGAATACTACATCTGAATGACTTAATCATCCCCTGAAGTTTAAACCCATAGAAATTTATGTTATTAGATTATCTTTTTGGATTATTATTATTATTATATTTATTTTGTATAGCTATTGAGTTAGCTCATTTAACTCACGATCAAGATGATATGAGTCCAAATTTATATATAAAAAATCATATTATAAATAAGATGAGTTGAGTTGAGCGAACTATCTTATTTTGACATCTATAGGGTTTGGGTATGTAACCCATATAATAAATGGGTTGGGTCAAACCCACCCGTTAAAATCTTGAACAGGGTTTGAGTTATTATCCACTTTACACTCCTAAATAGACTCAAGGCATTGCATTATACAAACGATTAGACCTAGGTACAAAGATGTAATATTACCAAACTATATACTACTATGAATATATTAATTATATATGAGTCTATATATTCCCCAATAAATTTCAGTGTTCTTTCTCTACTTGAGTTTGGTTCTAACACCCAATGAGTTTTAGAATTCGATTCTTAAAGTTAATGCAATGCATTGCTAATCTCTGGGAAACATTACTAGTAGATAAGTGATACTAAACATGGAAATAATCAAGAGGCACACATGAACTCTTCTTTCTTCTTTAACTTTATTCTTCTCACTTCTTTCTTCTTACTCCACTTTACTCTTCTTTCTCAGACGCTTCAACTCAAAAAGAGAAACCAGCATAGTTGTAATCTTGAGGATCAGCTATTTTTCTGAAGGATATTTGGCCTAATTTCGAAACTCAAGGTATCTTCTTTTTCTTTTTCTAAGTCTCAATTCAGCAAAATGTAACATACACAAATATCACTAGTTTACATATTTTATTATTATTATTATTATTTTCACTAGTTTACATATATATATATATATATATCAGGGTCGAAGTACCAAATCAAAGTTCTTGCTGTTGTTTACGTATACGAGAGTGAATTTTGTTTAATGGATATCTCAAATATTTCGTGCTTTATTTGTAAATCTTCATTGTTCTTTCTCTACTTGTTTTTTTGGGTTTATATAACCATTTAGCTGATTTTTAAATGACTTAGAACTTGGATCTTACAGTTAGTTTTCAGTTGTGAAACCAAGTTTGTTTATTTCAGCTGTATCTTTGTTTCTCTGTCAGCTTTGTAAAGTAACTAAGTTAGGTCCACTCGAATTCTCGTATAATATTTAATATCGCCTTTCGTTTTCAGGATTTTGACTTGGCAAATAGAAAATTGTTATAGTTTTTTGTTTTTCTCTAATTAAAAAAAAAAAGAAAGTTCTTGTTTCTTTTGTTTTGGTTAAGAGATTAGTGTTGTCTACTGTTTGGATTATTCTTTCTCTGTTACTGTTACGTGTTTCATTTTAAGATAGAGAGTCTCTTTATCATTCATAGAGTGTACTTTTTTCCCTGATTGTTTCAGGTACTTAGGAAACGCTGTAGAAGATGGCTATTGTGTCGTTGCGCGATGTGGCCATGGTGATGGTGACAGTGCAGGTGTTTGCACGAGGGTATCCGGAAACAGATTTGGTTGTGAGGCTTCCTGGTCAACCAAAGGTTGTATTCAGACAGTACGCAGGGTATGTTGATCTCGACTTGAATGCTGGCCGTAGCCTTTTCTACTACTTCGTGGAAGCTGAAAAACACCCTGACACAAAACCGTTAACCTTGTGGCTCAATGGAGGTTCGTATTTAGTTGCTCTGCTTCCTAACTAATTAGCATTTGAGTATATCACAAATCACAAATTTGTGAAATGAATAAGTTGAGGTTTGTTTTATAGGTCCAGGTTGTTCTTCTGTTGGTGGAGGAGCTTTCACTGAGCTAGGTCCATTTTACCCCACAGGATATGGGCGTGGTCTTCGCATTAACTCCATGTCGTGGAACAAAGGTCTATTTCTTATAATATTATGCAAAGAATGAGAGAAAACAGAACTTTGATCTTACACCTGACGTTATTGTCTATTGTTGTAAATGTGTAGCCTCAAACCTGCTATTTGTGGACTCACCGGCTGGAGTTGGTTGGTCTTACTCCAACCGAAGCTCTGATTACAACGCTGGGGACAAGTCTGCGGGTAAATTTTAAACTCCAAAGTTTCAGAGGATCTCACTCTCACTATATTAGAAGATAGTTGTTTCTTGACTTGTTTTGTATTTGAACAGCCAGCGATATGCTCGTGTTCTTGTTGAGATGGTTCGATAAGTTCCCGGAGTTGAAGTCTCACGATCTCTTTCTCACTGGCGAAAGCTATGCAGGTATGTCTTCGATATCGATGAAATCTATTAAATGTTGACTTGGAAAACATCAGTATTCTCATCTCTGTTTTCTCGCAGGACATTACATACCTCAACTGGCTGATGCGATTCTCAGCTATAACTCACGCTCAAGTGGGTTCAAATTCAACATCAAAGGCATTGCAGTAAGCAAAAGCACCTTGACGTTCCATCAACTCTATTTTTGGTTCTCTTCTGAATCGTTTCTTTCTGATCAGATAGGGAATCCACTTCTGAAGCTTGACAGGGACATTCCAGCTGTATACGAGTTCTTCTGGTCGCATGGCATGATCTCTGAGGTAGTGGGACGTACAATCAAGATTCAATGTGACTTCTCACATTACACATATGCATACCCCCATAACGTAAGTGATGCCTGCAACGATGCTATCCGTGAAGCCGGAGACATCACCACTGAGTATGTCAATACCTTTGATGTTCTCCCTGACCTATGCTACCCATCTATTGCCCTGCAAGAGCTAAGGCTTAAACAAATGGTTAGCCCTTTTTTGCACCAACAAAACTTTTGCTTGAATTATCTGTAAACTTATGAAAATGGTTTCAGGCTACTAAGATGAGCATGGGAGTGGATGTGTGTATGAACTACGAAAGACAGTTCTACCTAAATATCCCAGAGGTACAGATGGCTCTTCACGCAAACCGCACAAACCTGCCTTATTCATGGTCTTTGTGCAGCAAGTAAGTTATTTTCCTCTCTTTCACTTTCATAAAATGAAGAATCTTTATAACCACTGTTGCACTCTATACTGATAGCTTTCCCCACGTGTCACAGCCTGTTAAACTACTCTGCCATCGATGTAAACACCAACATGCTTCCGACTCTGAAGAGAATTATACAGAACAAAATTCCTGTTAGGATCTTCAGGTAATAGTTCTATTAAAAATCTCCTACTGCTTTTATTTCTTACTGCACCTGTATTTGTACCTAACACTTAGCTTGTCGACAATTGCAGTGGAGATCAAGATTCTGTAGTTCCATTTCTGGGAACACGAACTATCGTAGGAGAACTCGCCAACGATCTCAATTTCAAGACGACAGTTCCATATGGAGTGTGGTTCCACAAAAGACAGGTAGTTAGCTTACACCATTAAACAAGCAGCAAGTTCTCAAACAGATTGTGAACTTAGTTATGGATGTATGGGATTTTGACTAGGTTGGAGGCTGGGCCATCGAGTATGGAAACCTACTAACTTTTGCAACAGTGAGAGGAGCGGCTCATGCGGTGGCGTACACGCAGCCCTCACGAGCTCTGCATCTATTCAGCACCTTTCTTCGTGGGCAGAGATTGCCCAACAAGACAGATATTGCTATGCATGACTGAAAGAGAAGGAATCTCATTATTAGAGTACATATCCTTGGGAACATATAAGGGATTGTGTTGAGACATATTTTCATATGATTACTAGTAACAAAACCCGTCTGGTTTAATGATGTAAACGACACATAATCTCCACTCACAATCGTTGACAAAAAACAAAAGGTACCTACTGTCTTAATATCCTTTCCGAGTTTGGCCTACTTCTATCATCACCAAACCAAAATCCTTGTCCTAGCCACCAACCTGAACAACATACGTCTTCCATCTAAACTTATGGACCATAGGTGCAATGTAGCATCTTGAACCTTTGGGAGATTAGTATTTGCAGCTTAGATCCCAGACTATCACACTAACCTCTTCGAATGCTAGGAGTCCCAAAAGCATTTGGCATTACGATGACAACTAACACCTGAATGATGGCAGAAAATTTCAATTTCTCATTATAGGTTCTCATTAAAAGAAATGTAATTTAGTCATTTCGTACATGAAAAGACAATAAGAGGTAGTATTTTTTTAAAAGGTATTAGAAAAAAGTATTTTTGCAAATGCCCATATTTTGATATGTTTTTTATCTATTAAAGACAAATAATTGGAAATTACAACCATTAGAATCTGCAAAATTTATTTCAAAATCTTAACTAATAATTATGGAAAAATAATTAATATGATATCACCAATTTTAAAAAGTAATTAGGTGACGACAAAAAAAAAAAA
>Ga0041059_1002605_pt1 | contig 13269 bp, 9 predicted proteins | sample AraColnosormetaG_FD_56232 | JGI IMG/M metagenome (GOLD analysis project Ga0041059, IMG submission 56232) | Arabidopsis roots microbial communities from North Carolina, USA - Col MF nosort | ecosystem: Host-associated > Plants > Roots > Unclassified | place: USA: North Carolina | collected 2013-09-02 | reverse complement strand
AATTTGTTTACTTTTTAAGATTTTCTATTTTTTTAAGAGAATAAAAAAGTTAAATTTTAAATGACACATGTAAACATCTGATCGTTTGACTTGACACGTGGACACGATCCTATGAGTTAGAAACTTTGAAAACCATACTTTATATAATAAGATAAGATTTTTAAGACTCTAAATATTTGTTTATAGTTTAAGTATACACTAATGCATCACAATGTCACATTAACGTATTTAACTTTACACAACACGTAGGTACGTGGACTTAGTAATGAAAACGGATATACTTTCAATATGTTATAGCAAAAACTAATCTTCCAAGTCCATTAAGACAAAAAATCAACTAATGGCAGTAAAGTTACAGATCAATCATGAGATATGGAATTTCAGATGGAACTTCTTTTAATTTGATACACTTTGAGTCTTTGACGATGGATGGACTTGGTCAGCAGAAACCTTTTTTTACGATCTTGTATTGAATTATGAATGTATGTGTCATCTCACTTTTCTCTGTAATAGTTTATGGTTCATTTCATACAATCATACTGTAACTTTCTAAGATATCATGGAATTTTGTTTACATCTTTAAATGTTAGAAATTAATTAGAATGTCAAAATACAGTTGAACTTATTTAGTTAGCTCATCCTGATTTTGTACTATATTTTATAATTGAGATTTGGTATCTAATATTTGTGCTATAACTGCTAGTCTGCTATGCTATATATTTCATATTTAAATCTGGTAGACTATCTGAAGATGTTGAACACAAACAAAATAAATGATACAAAAACGGTTGTCGTCAATAGAATAACAAGTTATACAAGAAATGGTTTGTTGCTACCAAAATAGAAATCAATGTAATAGTACATTTTGCAGATAGATATTGAAAAAGAACCTTAACAAAGTTAATACTTGGAAAAGGTACAGTTTATTTCTATCCTAATAATATAATTATTTAGTAAACCACTAGATTTAAATAACTAATCAACTTGGTTAAACTAAAATAAACCCAAAGTTGATTTGGTCAGCATTTGACCTATAGTAAACACCACCACTTATACACTCTGAAACGATATATTCTTAATGAAGACCAAAGACTTTCTCAACTTTGAATCTTTTTCCTATTTGTTTAATAGTTTGCTCACTTGGTCAAATTTTCAAACATATCTTTTAAAACCTTTAAATTCCAAAAGAACACGCTTCGTTTTAGTACATTCTCATCATTCAAATACCAAAAATCTCACATCTTTTTCCTAAACCACAATCACATGTTCTTAATCTAAACCTTACTATAAAAAAGTTAAAAAGCTATCACATCTCTTCACCTTCAATGTCAAAAGTTTTTCCAAAAAATTCATAACTATTTCTTCCGGTCACCGTAAACCGGGGTTTTACCGCCTTTCGAATTTACTCAAGACACTAAAAGTAACATGGAAATGATGAATTGGGAGCGGAGGAGTTTGCTAAACGAGCTAATTCATGGACTAAAAGCGGCCAAGCAGCTTCAGGGTTCGTCTTCTCCATCGTTGTCAGCTTCTTCTTCATATTTGACGACGGAGATAAAGGAGAATCTCTTACATAACATAGTTTCTTCCTTCAAAAAAGCTATTTTGATGCTCAACGGATCCACCACACAACACAATCCAACGATAGAGCTTGCGCCTGATCCCCTAGCTCATCCCGGAAAGGTTCCAGGATCTCCAGCATCGATCACCGGAAATCCGAGAAGCGAAGAGTTTTTCAATGTAAGATCGAAAGAATTCAACTTAAGTTCTAAAAAGAGGTAAAAATTTGAACTTAAATTAGCGTTATAAAGAAGAGAAAAGCTTATTAAAATTTAATAATAATAATAATAATATTAGAATTCAAAAAAAATAGCCAGATTTTTTGAATTAGAGATTTGACAATTAATGAAAATTTGCAGGAAGATGTTGCCAAAGTGGACAGAGCAAGTGAGAATTAGCCCAGAGAGAGGCTTAGAAGGACCTCATGACGATATCTTCAGCTGGAGAAAATATGGCCAGAAAGACATTTTGGGCGCCAAATTCCCAAGGTACATCATCATACTCTATCATCATCATCATAATCATCATGTTTACGAATAGTACATTTGTTAAAAGATTGGTTAATAGCAGCGGATAAATGTTGAGTATAATTATATGAGTAATATATACCTAAAATTACTATTCAAAGTGTATTCTCATATTAAAAACTATTTTGCATAATTTAAATATCGAATATGTAATGAATAATTCTGAATATAATACAAGATAAATTAGATATTTAAAATTATTATCCGAGTTTGCTATATGAAGGTCGGATTTGTATATAATCAGATAGTTTTTTTTGGCTAAATTTACGTGGCTTTAAGAAGAAGAAAAAATTAGTTTTAGTTTTACTAATTTAGGACTAATTTGTGTTTTTATTGCAGGAGTTATTACAGATGCACATTTCGTAACACACAGTACTGTTGGGCTACGAAACAAGTCCAAAGATCGGACGGTGATCCAACGATCTTCGAAGTAACATACAGAGGAACACACACTTGTTCACAGGGGATCCCACTTCCAGAGAAACGAGAAACCAAACCAAAACACACAGTAGCAGTAAATTACCAGAATCTCAGGGCCAGTCTTACCGTACGTACCGGCGGACTTGGAAGCGAAGCTTTCTCATTCCCCGTCACGTCGCCGTTATACACTTACGAGTCCATCAACGGTGGTGGAACGTTTTACCACCACGTGGGAAGTTCTGGTCCGTCGGATTTCACTGGATTGATCTCAACAAATACTTCCACAGGAAGTTCTCCAATCTTCGACGTTAATTTTCAATTTGATCCAACGGCTGAGATTAACACAGGCTTCCCCACTTTTTTCCACAATTCGATTTAAGTAGTACAGTATTGAATATTCTTGAGATTAATATAATCCCGATTAGCGCCTAGCGATTTAAGTAGCAGAGTCATTTTGCATAAGTAGAGATGTTCAATATGAGCAAACTTGAACATTCTCTAATTTTTCTTTCTCTACGACGAAGTCTTGGTCTTATTGTACTCTTCCACTTCTTTCTTGTAAGCTTCCATTAACTCAGCAGCTTTGCTATTGTAAACTTGTTTCTCCTCTTCACCAAGTTCCTACAACAAAATTGTAACCAAAACCAACTCAATTTCACAACTAACAGTGATAAAATCTTACTCGTTGGATTCGAGTTTCATGATTTATAATATACCATCCATTTCAATGAAATGTGAGCAGTAACAGTTGAGTTGTTGATCCCAGGATGTTCTTCTAACACACTCTTTCTTGCGTCTTTGCTGTAAAAAGATTTGAGATTATAAAACCAGTTTAGCATCTGATTGTTTTGTGGATTCAGGGTTTTAAAGTATATACCAGAAGAGAAAGTATGAAGAAGTAGGCTTTTTGGGTTTGTTAGGATCAACATTCTCGTTCTTTTTCTTGTTCTTCGCCGTCTCTTTCGTCTTCTGCAAGAAAGAAAACATGTGTTGTGTTAGTTACTGACTTATATCCCAAAATAGCTCAATGCACTGTGAGTTTAGTATATTAACCTTTATGATATTGTCGGTTTTCTCCTTCTTCTTGAGAAGTTGGAGAGCTTCTTGTTTATGGAGTTTCATGAATTCTTCTTCTTCTTTCTTCTGGCTCATTGCTTCTTCTTCCTTTGTTCTTTTATATCCTTCCATTTCTTGCAGATATATCTCCTTGTTCTTTTTCGCCATCTGTTGTTACACATACGTTAAGAACATCCCTTTATTAAACTTCACTTCTTGACACATCAATGTCTATGATGAGTATGGATGAACTAGACCTGATCATAAGGAGCCTTTTTTTCTTCCGACAAGTTCTTCCACTCTTCTCCAGCCATCTTAGCGACCTATAATCATCATTCATCATCAACACACACCTTAGCTTCAAGAGTTTCAAATGACATTGAGAAAAGACAACTCCTAATTCTTTACTTACCTCAATAACGCTTTTGTTTTCTCCTTTTAAAGCAGCTCTCCTCTCGTTTGCATAGATCAGGTAAGCAGATATTGGTTGTTTAGGCTTCAGGGGATCCTTTATCTTCCTACAAAACAAGAAATTCATTCAGTTTTATAACTTATCATTCAAAACAAAACAGTTCTCGATTTAAATACTTGAATCAGTATCATTACTTGGCCTTTTTCTTGTTGTCATGTTCAGCTTCCTGAACAAAGTGAAGATACTGATCAAGCAATTCCATTGCAGTTTTCTGCTTCTGCTCATCATCAAGAAGCTTCATTGCTTCCCTCTCACGCTTCTCCTTTGTAATAACCTGAAGATAAGCTTCCTTATCCGCCTGATACTTCTCCTCATAAGGCTTCTTCTCTTCAGCACTAATCCCCTTCCACTTAGCACCCAGAATGTTCGAAGTCTCCTTGAAATCAGCTTCAGGATTCTGTTTCTTCACTTCGTTCCAATTATCCTTACACCACAAAATATATGGTGTTGATGGTCTCTTTGTTTCAGCACAATCCTTCTTCTTCTTCTTTCCCTTCTTTTCTTCTTCAGTTTGTGCCAAAGATTGACTAAAAGCAAAAGTCTGTGGAAGCAACAACAATACTCCCAAAATCAATCACAAAATAAACATTATCACAACATAGAAATGATACATCAACGAAACATGAAGTAATCTATCGATTTAGCACCAAATTTAACATCTCTATCTTAAACAGAAGCATAGAAATCAATCTAACATCTGTGAATGATGATTAGTCTCAAATCTAAGCGAAACTTCCATCAATCATCTTTAATCAATTTCACAGAACCTGAACTAGCTTCAATCTTCATCAATAAGCGAATCAACAATCAACAAGCTCCTAAACGCATAAGATTAATCAGATTTTCTGAATATATCCATCCCCAAAATCATCATGAATCAATTTCACATAACATGAACTTAGCAACAAGGTCCATCAATAAGCGAATCAACCATCAACAAGCTCCATAACGCATAAGATTAACCAGATTAAAATCATCTCGAATCCTTTATCAAAAAACCTAATCTGCGAAATACAAGTGAAGAAGAATCAGAGCCAGATCTAGAAAATCGTACCATGTTAGGCTTGAATTCCTTCATCTTCTGCAGTTTCTTCAGCTCCGTCTTAAGTTTTTCCTGTTCAACTTCCTTCTTCCTCAAGATCTCGTCCTTCTCCTTCAACAAATCCTCAGTTTTCTCCTTCTCGATCTTCATCTTCTCCAACATCGCTTGCATCTCCATCAGATCTTTCTCAAACGACTTCGTTTCTTTCCCCTTGTCTGAGACCGGTGATGACTCGACGATCTCATTCTTTTGCTTTAACGCTTTTCTACTGTTTCTCGATTTCTTCGCATGAGCAGGATCTGAAGAAACTGTCGACATTGTGAAGAGAGATTGAGCGAGAGCGAGAGAGAAATGGAGATTTTGGAATTTGGGATTTTGACGATTAGTGGAGCCTCTGGGTTTATTAAATAAACAAAGGCTTAACGGTCAACATTTTGAAATTCAAAACTGTTCCATTTCTGGATTTAAAGAAAATTTTGGCGTCCGAAGAAGATAAGCAGTTATCAACTTTCTCTCTAAAATCTTAACGCCTTGCCGCTTTTTTGTTTCGACCAAAAGAAAAATAAATAAGAGTATCTAAATTAAAACGCCTTGCCGTTTTATACGTACAATCAAATCTTTTGTGCTGTTTTTAAATTATAAAAAAGAAAAAACAGTATACCGTACATGTATTTGTGTTGCACAAGATAAGTGTCTTTGTAGAAACTATGGACAATTCTGCTAAAAGTGGCCCATAACTTTTGTCTTATACCATAAAGATTTAAATTTGACATACCATAACAATATGGGCTTAAAGTTCAAGGCCCATAAATGCCTTCCCCTAATTTGACTCACCGTTCGTCCTCTCTCTATAAATCCAAAACCCTAATACTTTTAATCCAAGTCAGTCTCCAACGCCGACAAAATTTCATCTTCTTCCTCTTCATAGTTTTTCTACTTTCCGTTTAGTGTTTTTTGTTTTGTTTTTGAGAATGTGATTAAGATTGCTTTGGAAAGGCGTTGCACTCTTTCGTATCCTAAAGAAGGGTGTGTCACCGAAAGCGTATAATCAAATATTAAATCCGATCATTAGGACTGCGAAATTCGGATTCGTTCGAATGAACAAAACCTAAGATTCGGTGGTTTTTTTGTCGCCTTCGTAGATGAGAAACTTCGATTATTATTGAGAAATTGATGGGTTTATAATTGGAATTGCTTCATAATGGTGAACTCTCTTAGATATAAAAAAAGTGAGAGATGTTCAAGTTTCCGGAGCAAATATTAAACTGGCCAGAATTTAACAGCTCTGTGTTTAATTTTACTATTTTCACAGAGTTACCTGTCTTCTGGTATATATCATCTTAGTTTGATTCTTCTTATTTATGGATAATTTCTGATTATTGTTTCCCAAATGTTGAACTCGCCCACCAAACCAACTTACTAAACCGGATTGGATCACCATTTTATTGACCATTAAACTAAACAAAACCAAATCCAGAAAAATCAGATTTTACATAAATTGATCCATAAGAATGGCTACGTGAACCGAACCGGTTTTCAATTCATCCAAGGTGATCTATCCGGTTCATTAGAAACTCTAGCTGTTAACCAAATCTCTTCATGTTTACCAAAATTTACATGACCTATATACCAAACCTCTGTTTTCAATTCATCCAGTTTTTAAGCCATTGACTACATACAAGCAAACTGGTTATTTACCGGTTCGACCATTCACTATGATCTCCAATATGACATCGTTCAAGTGATCAATCGGACCAGGCAAGCACCAATGCAGACAATCGTTCTGTACCGTAGCGTTCTTATCTTTATCAAACGGCCTAAACTCTCTATATGGACCCGGATGACCATCGGGTCGAGTCAGCAACATGCCAGCAAAATCCAGAAGCTTTAGATTCTCACTCTCCTGACCCATCTCCGTAACCACTCTCTCGAATTGATTAATCTCAACATCTCTCAATATCTTGTTCAGAACTTTCATCTCGACTGCCTCTTCACCCACCGGTTCTGTTTTCTTACAAGTCCCACCGTTATGCCATTCCCCATCTTCAAAATGATCAGGTATCGAAGTCCGGAAAAAGATCATGCCTTTAGTTTTAGATTTCGCTATGAAGTCCATAACATGGCGCAACGACGTATTGTAAGCATAGTCGAATCCTAAATCCGTCATGTTCGAACTCTCCGGGCAGCCATGGCATCCAACGGGATTAGCATTCTCGTGGTATACCGCAGTTTTCAAGAACCATTCCCCTGAAGAGATGATCGCATAGTCAAGGCTCGGGAATAGATCAGTCCATGTATTGTCGAGTTTATCTAGATGAAGCTGAACTGCAGCTGATGAGACACCATTTGAGTCTTCAAAGATATCAGCTTGAACAAGAAAAGGTGACCAAATGTTGGATACCGTAAAGTTATACGAAGGAAAATGCCAACGCTTCGATCTATAGTTCTCATCGTGATACACTTCAACAGGTTTTTCAACCTGAAACATGGAAAAAACAAACAAAACTTACAATCACAAATCTCATTATCCTCAAGTCTGCAAATAGCTAGCAAGCAATAGCTAAAAACCTTACTGTAGATAGCATACAAAGCAAAGACTCGACATGGTTACGAGCAATGGAGTCACCGATTATAGCCCAAGATTTATTCCTCATAAGCTGCAGAAATCTCAGAGAATCAAACCGAGGCAAGGAACAGTCATTAGGCTTCCATTTCCAATTGAGAAAACCAGAATCAGGTCGACCATTAGTGATGCAATTCTGGTGAGCATCTACAACGATACCACATGACTCATTCGTGTAGATTGGTCCCAAAGGATCTTTAATCCATTTCCCAGTAAATAGATCACACTTCTCCACCTCAATATCTAATACAACAAAACAGATTCTTATCATCACAAACTAACAGAAGCTAATGAACCATTTAAAACTCTTCTAAAGTTGTAAACTATCTTTAAGAACCCTAGATCTCAGAAGTTTCCGTAAAAAACAAGGTTAACAAAATTCTACACAGCGAAATCGTTAATGTTATTGATATAATTGAAATCTTACCGACGGGAATTTGATCTTCGTTATCCGATAAGATAACAGACGTCGGAGAAATCTGGGAATTGGAGTTTCCGGTCACCGACACTTGAACTGGGGAAAATTGGCCGAAGCGGAAGACGAAGAAACGAAAAGCGAGACAAGTTATAAGTGTTGCAGCGACGAGTTTTATGAGATATGTGTTTTGTTGAAGATTAGAGATTGATTCCCATTTTAGCTTCATCTTCTTCTTCTTCCCTCGCGCTGAGAGATATACGATTTTTTTTTTTTGGTCAGAAAGTGGAATGTTTTTGATTCCGTACTTATTGCCTAAGCGATAAACCAATGAATAATAGAATCCAAAAAGATTAGTGAGTAATTTAATGCTTGTGGGGTTAATGATATACAGAAAGTTAATAAATGAAACAGAGAATGATTAATGAGGATTCTAAACAACCGTAATTATTCTCTCTCTGATTTTAAGTAATGTTTAAGGTTTTTTACACATATTACAAAAGTTTAGTTTAATTTACCTTTTTTTGCATAAGTAACTATATCTAAGTCAACCAATAAAAAATATACTATAGAATATTATTGGTCAAAAAATATTAAATACATTTAACTTTTATATTGAAAGTTGAAAGCATCATTTAAAATCGGAAAAAACATTCTCTAAATTATCATTTTTAATGATATGAAACCGTCATCAATTGTGTCAATATCAATAAAAACGATCTCTTCAGTAGAGATGAAAAAAAATTGTATCGCATATGTCACAACTAATCTAATCGTTTATATTATTTAAAGTTTTAATTTCTAAACTCATAATTTTTACCAATTGTTTCAAAATTTTCACATCTGCAATTTTAACTGCAAAAGTCTCTATATTTTCTACGGTCAAATTCCTTACACCAAAATTTTCTACAACCAAAATTGATATAGTTAGAAATAACACTTGTTACCAATCGGTCCTAACACTTTCAGATTATAGATATTGCGGTTAATTAGATAAAAAAGATTCAAAAATATATTTGATTTCTAAGGACAAACTAAAAAAATTTAGGAGCTTTAGAAAAATTATGTTTGATTTCCAATTATTCTACGTGGTTTTAGTAAAAGATGTGTTTACTATAAAAACCTTGATTGTAATTGTTTATAACTCATTACTAAAAGTTGTGACTGCAGAAATTACGAAACTAAACTACTACAAAAAAATGTGGAGAAATGGGTTAAAAAAAACAAGGAAAAAAATTCAATGTTAAATCAACTGAAATTTTTTTCATTTAATTATTCAGCTAATTTTAGGGAAGTTATCATATCACTATATATATATATATATATAAATAATACAAACAAACGATGCGTAGAAGAAAAAAAACTGTTGTCCGGTTCACTGTCCAGATCGGGTTTAAAAACATTGATTTTCATATTATATTCCGAATTTTGTTTTGCCAAAAATCCAATTACTTAAATTTCAGGTCAATTTATGTTAATTTTTTAACATAACCCGATCCAATTCAAATTGAAACAAATTTATATTTCTCTTTTAATAGTATAGGAATTTGCACAAATGTTATGTAAAAAACGGAAAATTGGTTTTTTCATATCTTTAGTTTGAACTATGCTGCATTTATACACGTATTATACCACAGTTGATTTAACCTAAACTTCAATTTGATATTTAAACTTTCATTTTTATACGAAAACATACATTAATGTTACAATGTTAGAATACCTTTAATTTCTGTTGTTAACCTGAATGTTAGGGCTGGGCAAAATATTCGTTCGATCCGCTTTGATTCGGTATATGATTTGGTTTGATTCGAAAAATCCGAATATCCGTAAGATTTTGGACCAAAGCAAATAGGAAAATGTAGTATTCGTAAAAACCGAATCAAATAACAAATTTTAAAAAAAAAAAACCGAATATCCGCTTCGATCCGTATCTTTTTATATATATATTAGAAAATATAGTTATATCTATATATATATCATAATAGTTTGTGTATTGTTGCTATTTTACGTTTTTATGTTAAAATGTTTGTTTGATCATTTTTCTCATGTTATGTTTTGATCAACGACATCAAAAACTATCGGGTTTTAGTTTTCGGAATTAGTTTGATAACATTTTGTAGACTGGTGGTACCAACAAGTATTTAGTTTTTATTTTGAAAGCATGTTAAATAAAAACTTTGAATATCTGATATAGTTATATAGTATATAGATTTTTTTTAATATTTAAATATATCAAAGCGGATATCCGCAAATATCACAAAAAATTCTGGATATTCGAAATTCCGGATATCCGGAAATTTTCGAAGCAAAGCAAAGCAAATCACAAAATCAAGTATTCGTTTAAAACGAATCGAATAACAAATATCACAATTTTTCCGGATATCCGTTTCGTACCCAGACCTACTGAATGCCATATATAAAACGGTAAAAACAGAAAATTAAAGTTCTAGTAAAAAAAACATCGCATCAGTTACAAGGTTTGGATTAAATTAAAAAAAGGTTTGGGTTAAATTAGCTTAAGAATGAACAATTTATTAATTATTTTTTTGGTCACATGGAATAAACAATTAATTAATTTGAATAATATTACTTAAATACATACAAACATTATCTGTCATCTTCGATTACGTTATCATTAACCAACGTTTAGGAGGACTTTGCTTCTTCGTCTTCTTCTCTCTTTAGGTTCTTCAAGTTCGCAATCCTGGTAAGATTTTCTCGAGAAAATTCCATTTCTTTCTATCTGATTCTGTTTACATTGTTGAATGCTTGAAAGAATCTGAGTTTTAACCACACTCTCTCTTCCCTGTTACTCACCATTTTCTCTCTGAATCCTCCGAAACCCATTTCGATTTCCACAATCTGAGCTCATAAATCTGGTTTAATTCTCATCTTCGTTGCATTTCAGTCATAAAGAGAACATAAAGCTTGGATATTTAGGGTTTTTGCAGAATTTTTGATTAAGCTTATGAGTTTGGTAATAATCTGTAGAAATTGGTTGATGTTGTTTCAGGTTTGGGTTTAGGACAAATCAGAGAAGAAGATGATGTTTGGTTTAGAGAAAACGATGACTTTGGAGCATGAAATTCTGAAGGAGAATCATGAGACTCTGTTGAAAGATTATGAGAGTCTTCAGGAGAGGATTAAGCATGCTGAGGAAGCTTATGAGGCTATTAAGTTGCATCATGAGAACAAAGCTAAGGAGCTTGAAGTGAGTAACAAACGCTTGCTTGAGGAATGTATGAAAGAGAGAAGGGAGAAGGCTAAGGTTAGGAAGACTTTTGAGGAGATGAAGAAGACAATGGAGAGTGAGAGAACTGCTATTGTTGATGAGTTGAAGTCGAAGAATCAGGAGCTTTTGTTGGGGAAGAAGAAAGAGGAAGAAGAGTTAGTGAAGATGGAGAATAAGTATGTTGAGTTAGCTGAGAAGTTTGATGTTGTTGAAAAGGAATGTGCTTACTTGAAGTCACTCTATGATGCGGAAGTAGTAGCTTCGGTTACTCAAAGTGCTGTAATCTCAGGGGTTGGAGAGACTGATAATCTTATTGGTCAAGGAGAGAACGAGGCTAATCAGAATGTGAACAATGCTGTGACAGGTATACATAGACATCTCTGTACCCAAGTGTTGTTTAGTTTACAATGACATTTCTTTTGAATCTATCTTTGTGTGCAGATGCGATAATGATAAGTGATGATGAAAATGATAATAATCCACCTATTGAGAGTAACATAAGCTCTCATCGGTCTGGTGATAGAAACCAAGAAGAAGAAGGCAGGAACAGAGGAAACTCAGCGACTGAGAACCGAGCTTCGGGAGAAACCTTTACTCCGGTATCTGCTAATCATCCACCGCCTTTTTCTCCTTCATCGTCATCTTCATCATCATCATCTTCAGACGGCGCTGAGATTGTGCTTAAGCTGCCTCGTAATTGGCCTGAATGGGCAATCCCGAAAGGTCCCGGGAAGGATTCCAACAAGCCTTAGAACATTTCAGATGCAACAGAGAGCCAAAAGAAGTAAATTTGAAGCTGCACTCTTAAGTTAAGCTAGTTATGGAAATCTTCTTACATATTGCTTTCTGTTTTTGTCAGGAGTTTATTTAACAATCTCTGGAACTACAACAAACTATTCTATCTACTATCAAATCAATTATTCATTCATGAGTATAATAATAGCTGAAACTTTCTGTGTTACAACAATTTCACCATAACTAAAATTGCATTTGCATTTGAATACTGCAAACGCAAATTGGCTTTGTATACGCATCTTGTTTATATATGGATTAGTTTTTTCTACATAATTAATGAAAGCTTTTGTAAACTAACTCTTGAGTACTAACTAATAAGAAAGTTCCGTGGCAAAATAATTTCCGAATCATCGGATAATCATCCATTTACGAGGTTAAGTTCCGGGAACTGCTGGTGTTAAGGTTCTGGAAGATCTCCGGAAGATTGGCATTAGTGAGTTTGATTCTCTTGCTGATCTGTTGTTTGCCATGCCATGAATATGTGCAACAGCTCTTCTCTGTGTAGTGTTCATCACACATGCTTCAAACTAAGCTTATGCAGCTCCTTCTCGACTAGCTTGTCGCTTGAGTTGTCTATGCCGCGGTATAGAGGTTTAAAGTCGTCATAAACCTGAATCTGACCCTTGAAATCAGCATTAGACAGTCCTTAAACTTTTAGAGCCAGCAAATATGAAAGACAATCCTGAAAAATGGATAATCATAAGACCACAAAAGTCTTTTGAAACCATTTAAGATCAGGAGCCAGTACACTATCCGTCTATCAGAATCTGGCAATAAATATTATCAGAAGCTTATTGATTATGAAGTTAATACATCTTAAATAGAATCAGTTAAGCGTTTTTTGTAAATCTAAATCACATGTGAAATTTCTTTATGTCACGTTTTCATTTGTGTAAAACAATATCTTTTGATTTATTAAGCAAATAATTTGCAGCTAAAGCTCTCAAGATTCAAATAAATTGAAATGTAAGTAGTGTAAGTAGTGATTTCTTATAGAAATAGTTGAAATCTAAAAGTATTAGGACACTGATGTAAGTATTGTTAAACTAAAGAGATCTATCAGGAAATCAAATCACTATAGTTTTTTTTTTTTTTTTAAATTCCTTGAGTTTATCAAACAAAAAAAT
>Ga0041059_1002604_pt1 | contig 13271 bp, 12 predicted proteins | sample AraColnosormetaG_FD_56232 | JGI IMG/M metagenome (GOLD analysis project Ga0041059, IMG submission 56232) | Arabidopsis roots microbial communities from North Carolina, USA - Col MF nosort | ecosystem: Host-associated > Plants > Roots > Unclassified | place: USA: North Carolina | collected... | reverse complement strand
AAAAAAAAAAAAAAAAAAAAGAGGCTTTCTTATTTTTATACTATTCTGGAATAATATATCAATTAAATTGAAGAAGAGTTTACAAAAGTCATGATAAAAAGTCTAAAAAATATAAAGATTACATGATTCATTGAGTATCAATCGAAGTAATGAACCTTAATGGAACAAATTCAAAGCCCTAGTAGATTCAGTAACTGAAATAGGAATTATGAAGCCTATTATATCGAGCAAATTGGGGAAGACGGAGAGAAACATCTTCCTCCAGATTGATGTCAGCCTCGATCGTTCTAAATATGAAACTGAGACGTTCCTTATCAGCTTTCTCCTTCTCACTAAGTGTCCGGTGGTGAGGAAGATGATCTCGACCTTCTAGATGACGGACGCGTGCAGAAGAAGAAAGAGCAGACTGATTGATGAAGAGCAAGAGGATCATGATGATGATGAAGCTGGTCCTACAAGTATTCACCATTGTCGAAGAGAGCAGCTGAGAGGCTTTTAGGGTTTTTGTTTTGCCTTGTTGTGAAAAAGTTTGATTTTGTTTGTTAAAACAAGGTGTGGGTTGTTCATATATATAGATGATCATAGGCGGCCTAAAAAAATATATCCTATTTTGATAGATTTCTTCTCCTATTTAGCTTTGGAAAAAAGTATTACGTGTCTGATTGGATTATTGAACATTATCACCTGCATAAAATCTCACGAATTTATCGGAAGATAATAGTTAACTTTGTTATGCATTTTTTATATAATTGGATAAACATAACAAATATAGGAAAACACATAAAGTTATGGATCTGTTAGGGTAAGTAACTTGATATATATATCGTTGTAACAGAAAGAGCACACAAAGAACGAAACAGAATATACGTTTTTGTTATAGAAATCTTCTTACTTAACAAGCAACCTTAAACCTTAAGAGAAAAAAAGTGATCAACAACCATGGAATATGGAGAAGAGCCCCCGATTAAAAGAACTAGAAGAAGTTTTCTAATGCTTCCTGATGATTTGGTATTAAACTGCTTAGCTCGCATCTCAAGATTACATTATCCAACTCTCTCATTAGTCTCCAAAACATTTCGCTCTCTTCTTGCTTCAACGGAGCTTTACCAAACCCGAATCCTCTTAGGCCGAACCGAGAGTTGTCTTTACGCGTGCTTACGACTCCGTACCGATTCTGAACTACTACATTGGTTCATTCTGTGCCACAGACCACATAGCTCCAAAAACGTTTTGGTTCCGATTTCATCTCCCAGTTTTACCTCCCCATCCCTGCCGGGTGTTGTAGTGGTTGGTCCTGATGTATATGCCATTGGCGGTGGATCAAAGAATAAAAACGTTTCGATATATGCCACTGGATCAAAGACTTATAACGCTTTGTCTAGCGTTATGATTATGAACTCTCGTTCTCACACATGGCATGAAGCTCCAAGCATGCGGGTGGGCCGTGTGTTTCCATCTGCTTGTACTCTTGATGGGAGAATATATGTTACGGGAGGCTGCGACAATCTCGATACAATGAACTGGATGGAGATTTTTGATACGAAGACTCAAACTTGGGAGTTTCTACAGATCCCTAGCGAGGAGATATGCAAAGGCTCTGAGTACTTAAGCGTAAGTTATCAAGGAACCGTCTATGTGAAGTCTGATGAAAAAGATGTGACTTACAAGATGCATAAAGGTAAATGGAGAGAGGCAGACATATGTATGAATAATGGATGGAGTCTGTCGTCATCATCATCTTATTGTGTGGTAGAGAACGTGTTCTACCGTTACTGTGAGGGGGAGATACGTTGGTATGACCTCAAGAATAGAGCATGGACAATTTTGAAGGGCTTGGGAAGATTGCCTAGTTTGCCTACTTCTCATTCAAATGTTAAATTGGCGGATCATGGTGGAAAAATGGCGATTTCTTGGGAGGAGTATATGTTTGTTGATAGGGAAAAAAAGATTTGGTGTGCGGAAATTGCGATTGAAAAACACCAAAATGGGGAAATTTGGGGAACGCTTGAGTGGTTTGACAATGTGTTTATATCCAAAACGCCAAACGGTTATGTGGGTTTAGTGCATGCTCTTACTGCTACGGTTTGGTGAATTTTGTCAACCACCCATGCAATATTTATCATTTTCTTTTTGATAGTCTTGTCGAACTGTTTGTCTTAGATTTTTTTTTCTTCTTTTTTTGCAATTTTATTTGGCAACATGTAACTATCAAGTTCTTGTTGCAAAGCTGGCTCACTTTGATAAATCATTCATCATTCAACTAAAAATGTTAACTGCCTCAATTTTTTCCACTATTTACATGTTTTACCGATGTAAAGACTTTGAAAAAGTCTTGATATGGATATGTATCATCATAGTATGTCTTCCAATATTTAGTGTTAAGTTTTTCATTTAAGTGTGGGTGTAACATTCTAATGAAATCTTCACCCAAATCTTTCAAGAAGCCAAATTGGCTTTGTTTTTTTGGCTTTCATTATTAACTTTGTTACATTAGAGATCAAACAAGGAAAAATACACATGAGAGATAACAAATGGCGTTTACTTCAAAAAAACCTCGCTACTTAATCTCACTATACAATCTGAATTTGCAAAAACAGTTACCACAACTTCCTCTGTCTTTTTGGTAGTACTCGTGTCTGTTTAACACTCAAGAATATGAGATATATATTTAATGATTCTTAAAAACTTAGCATTGTTTTCTACAATACATGTACTTGGCTTTAGCTGGTGCTGCAGTCGCAGGGGTGACATCAACAGATACTGGTGGTGCTGTCGAACTTGAAGGCAAAGCCGAAGGCACCGATTGAACCAAATCTTTCTCTTATCAAGGTGATCAAAGAAGATACGTTGGTCAACCTAAGATAGTTCATTTATTATAAGATTTTTGACGGATGAAATTGGATCAGAGCCTTTTAGGGTTTTTTTTGGCTAGTTGAGAAAACTTTAGATTTTGTTAGTTAAAACAGGTGTGGGTAGTTCATATATATAGATCATAGGCGGCCTTAAAAACAAATAGATTTCTTCTCCTATTACGTGCGGCTGATTGGATTATTGAACATTAAGGATTATTGACTCGATGCTCTGATCACCTGCATAATCAAAAGAATATTCCATGTCAATATATATTAAAAAATCACAATTTTATCGGAAAATAAAGGTTGTGAGATGTAAAAATTTTACACAAATAACGTGGGTTTTTTATTTCTTTGGAATATATGGAAGTTTAAGTTCGAAGGCTCTATATGTTCGAGAAGCAGGATCTACAACAAGTTAAATTCATTTCTTTTAAAGAAAACATATCTCTAAAGATGTCGAATCCAACATCTCTACCTAGAAAATATACCATTGGACAACACCAAGTCGGTAACGTAGTTCCTTTCATAATTACAAATATTGTATAACTCTTTAATAAAAAATCACTTTCTCCATACTTAAGTTTAAAACGACTCTAAAGTGACAATTTACAACTCGATCGAGACGACTCTAAAGTGACAATTTACAACTCGATCGAGAGGTTAACTCAATTCTTTGACTTTTAACTCCATACTTGGGATATATTTGGTTTTGTAGACTAATTAAGTAAGTTTTAACAAAAACTAAAGAATAGTGATCATGATGAAATTATGAATACTCAAATAAAAACAAAAACAAAAAAGTTGAGACCTAAAGACAATATAACTCACAAGTCACAACATAGCAGAGGTAGAAAGCCATATTTAACAAAAAAGCAAAAACCTTAGGATCCTCATTACAGGAAGAAAGGGACCAGGTTTCAAGATTTGTCTACATTTAGGCAAAATTCACAACTGCATAAAAAGGAAAGGATCATCATATCATATCAGATCAGATCTCCCATTTCTTGAGCTCCATGCCATCCGGAGGAGTACTCTCGATTGTCTTAGTCCCAACCTCTTGCCAGTTTGTTGACAGCACTGTCCCATTCGATTCCACCTGCTCATTGTTCAAAACCCGAAAACCATAAATGAGTCGATCAAAAGGACAAAACTTTTACAGTACTCCATGAAAAGAGATACTCACAAATGATTTGCTCATCGCTCGCCTCATATCCTCATCCGCATTCTGGTATATCTCCCGGAAGAATTTGTTCAAAGCTGCGTCTCCTTCCAGCTTCTCATCTTTTTCCTGCAAGTCAACCACAATCAAACAAAAGAAGAGAAAAAACAAAACCGTTTGGTCGAGGTTTTAAGTACATGGTAAGAGACGGACCTGCTTCTTCACTTCAGCTTCCAGCTTGTCCCAGTCCTTAACTTTCTTAGAAGATGGATAAGCTGGCCTCTGTGAAACCTCTGCATCATCATACATACAACATAAGATTTACATTACAAGAGACTGTTGTTTAAGCTCATCAGATGACACTGAAGAAGGAAAAGGTAGAAAACCTGATGAGACATTAGGCTTTGGCAAAACCGCTGGCCCTTTGCCGTGTTCGAGGGAGGCCCATGTGATTATATCGGCTTTTGCAAGACAGATCTCAATTTTGGTCGACAATACTTCATATTTGCACTTATCTGGTATTATCTGAATATACACCGTAAAACAAAGTCATGTAACATGTTCAGCTCAGAGTGTTGAAAGAAAAACCAACATTAATTCATTCAACAGATAAATTACCTTTCCAAACAATCTCGGTTGGAGATAATACGCATCCTCTCCAGGAACCTCAATCACAACACTCAGCTTCAAAACACAAAACAATACCATTAACACACAAGCACACAGAAGTGCCATTGAGTTGGGTTCTTAAGAGCCTTATACTCACAATTTGTTCACCAAAGTCGATGTTAACATTCTGCTTGGGTATTCCTTTTGCAAAAACAGTTACCACAACTTCCTCTGGCTTTTGGTAGTACTCGTGCCTGTTAACACTCAAGAATATCAGATATTTAATGATTCTTAAAAACTTTGGTATTGTTTTCTACAATAAAACTACCTGTACTTGGCTGTAGGGGTGACATCAAGTTCAGATACTGGTGGTGCTGTCACACTTGAAGGCAAAGTCGAAGGCACCGGTTGAACCAAATCTTTCTCTTCTTCTGGAAAAAGGATATTTACAAGTTCCATAGATCAAAACCTTAGGTGAATTACATAACAAAATATTTTGCACCATGGCAAACAATACAATCACTCTAGGCATGTAAACATAATCAACCAGAAAACAAGAAAAAAACACAAAAAACATACCTGTGATTAGAAAATTGCATTCATCTATCAACTTCTTAAATTTGGATTCACTCGGCGTGATAGAGGCACCCTTTTCAAGAGCTGTTTTAGCAGTCCGATACTCTTCAAGCTTCATACAGGCAGTTCTACAAATACAAAAACCAAACCATGAACAATGGAAGTAATAGCTTGACAGATATATACCACATTTGCAGACCATATAAACTGGTAGTAAAACAATCTAAGGACTAAGGAATCAGAGAAAATTAAACTCTCACTACAACTTATATACGACTTAAAAATGTTACATAGGAGGAAATAGCAAAACGTTACCCTTTTCTTAGGTAAGCTTTGGTCAATGAAGGATCCAACTCAATTGCTTTGTTCGCATCTGCCACGGCCTCTGCTCATTGAGAATCAAATGAGACCAAAATCTTATCCAACTAGTAAAGTTCTATGATACTACGCTAAAAATGCAGAGAATACTTTCTTAAAGCAAGAAATAGTTGAACTAAAGACTAATCACTCAAGCAAAAATTGAAACTTTCAATACTCCGTTAATACTTAACACTATCTGTAAACAAAATTCTCCATATTCACAATCAAAGAATCAAAAGACTAGCACAGCTAAAACCAACTTAAACCAATGTTTGAATGCATAACTTGTAAAGGGCACTCGCTACTGATAACAAATAACTAAATTTCGTTTCTCATGAAAGCAATTCCGATACATTGTTCCTCCACAAACAGCAAAAGAGAGACACATTAGTATCAAATTGATACGAAAGCTTTAAACTTTCGAAAAGAATTGTGACACTATCAAGCGACAGGACACAAAACGAAACCCTAAATACACATAATCCAGCAAAGTCAACAACTTTCAGCTATGATGAAGTAAGAAACCGAAAACATACAAAAACCCAGAACCCCAGAAGGCGTCCACGACAGTAAAAGACGAAGATAACAGAACAAAGAAGCTACCAGTGAAGCTTTCGAGTTTGATATAGGCCTGAGCACGATCAGCGAAGAACTCAGCGCAATTAGGATCCAAGTCAATGGCTTTGGAGTACAAGTCAACAGCAACATCGAAGTCATCGTCTACGAAAGCCTCTTTAGCCTTATCAGCAAGCTCCTTCGCCATCGATTGACTAAGAAAAAAAAACAGAGGAGAGCTAACAAAGACGATGAAATCAAAACAAGGAGGGAATGAAGTAGAGGGCAAGGTTTGTTACTTATTGCCACAATGGAAGGAAGGAATATAAAGAGAGATTGGATGTTATCGTTCTTCTTCTAGATTGTTCCTTCGTTTTATGCGACTTGTGTTCAGGGAGTTGAAGAGTTCGAACCCAAAATAAAATTTATAAAAACAATAATTTAAATATTTTTCTATTTTTTCCACAAAGTTTCTCCTTATTTTTCTAAAATAATATATTTCATTTTCTATAAATTTAATTTTGTGTGTACATCAAATATGTGAGATTTGATATTATTAAGAAAAATAGGTGAGGTCTCTAGTGTATATATTTTCGTTTAAAAAAAAAAATATATATTTTGTACATGTTGGAATTTTGTTACTTCACTTCAAAAACATTTCATGTACTTTGTCAAGTTTTCTAGAGTTAAAATAGTGTCTGACTTAGATGATGAATAACTGGTTTAATTTATTATGGATCACAAATTACATAGTGGATTTGACAATTTTATGATTAACCAAAGTGGGACTATTGCCTTAGAAAATATTGTTTTCCTAGCAGTTTCGTGGAACCTTATTGGAAGATTCAAATATGTGTGGATAGGGATGGAGAAGTCAATTTATTAGTGTCAAGTGGATGTGGTGAAGTCAATTTAAATAGTATCATATCAACTTTGCTTATGAGTTGAGTTGACCCACAATAACGTTAAATATCAACCTGCATCTGTAAAATTCTTTTTTTTTTTTAATGTTTAGTTCAATATAATTAACCTTGTTCCTCGTATATAAAAAGAAATCTGTGACAAATAGCCGACAAAAAAAAAATCTGTTGGGTTTGATTTGGACCGGAATATAGACATTGCGGCCTATCAAGAAATAAAACTTGGGCTAATCAAACAACGAAAGCCTGCCTATAGTAGATACGAGATAATGTTGATGCTCCCTCATCGGAAGTTTGAGGATGGGCACTCGTGTGTAGCATAGTATAAATAAAGAAGATGGTCGAGGATTGCAAATTACTTACCTGGACGGGGTTTACGGGTGATCATGAAGATCCGTGGCCTAGGCTGGTGGCTTCCTGCACTTGAGGTGCGCTAAGCCAAAGGTCACCCCAAGTGGGAGATCCTGCGTCATTATTTGTTGCCTTGGGGGCCTGCGTTCGCGCGGCCCCTTCCATTTCCAATAGTTCAATCTTTTGATCGTCGTTTTGACTGAGTTAATTAGAGCTAGATCTTAGTCAATGGCTCATGTTACATTTATTTTCACAGATCCAGAAGAAAAAAAAATTCTGTCTAAGTACCAGCTAGGCTGGTTATTGGATAGTGTTAGCGATCCAAGACACTGATGGAGGCAAATCATTGTAATGGGCTCATAGTTGCTGTTAATGGATCTGGTGCTTCTCAAATATTTCATTTGGTTGCAGTCTAACACAAGTTTGCGTTAGAGTGTTAGTGGCAAAAGCTGAAAGTTTCAAGCCCTTATGGTGCAAGATTGATTTATGCCACAGATCAAATGTTGTGGAAGCGGTGCGCATTGCATCCTTTGTGGATCAAACCATTCTCTTTGTTCGAAGAAGTGTAAAGAATGTGTCAAGAATTTTGGCAGCAGAGACGTGACTAGTAACTTTGTAGCTAAGTTCATTTCTTTTAGGAACATTAAAGTTGGCCCAAGATTTATTTACTTGTAGGATTTTGTTGGCGTTTTGCCATATCAGCTTTATCTTTACCTTTTTATGGATGTTTCCATCTTAAAAAGTACAAGATCCAAGTTTCTCTCTATGTAGAAAGATGAGCTTGAAATTGATTTCTTATCCAAAAGGTGAACCATATATAGACACATACACTAGACTCTTTGCTCAAGGTCCGTGGCTAAGGGGGATTTTAAATTTACCATTTTTGCTAGTATTTAAACCATGAGTCTCAGTCTCACCATTATTTTAACAATTTGATCAGCAAACATATAGAAGAACAATTTCAGAGCTCCAAGGCTACATGAATTTGCATCAAGACTCCAAATAATTGGTTCCAGTTTCAGAGCTCTGCTCTAGATGAAAACAATGATCTCTAATTAACTCCTTTCATTTTGGGTTTCATAATGACAATAAATATGACAATGCTTTAAACAAAAAAAACATGTAAAGTAATAAATGAAAATGAGCTTGGCAGAGTAATTAACGCATTATTATTAGGGAGTTGTAACGTACACGAATTTGCGTTAGGCGAAAAGAGAATAGTGGACATAAAACTTTGTCACATGCTTTGCCATCACGCCCATCACCTTATAACCATCGACTCTGACCAAAATTATTATTTTAAATTTTGTATTTATAAACAAAAACTTTGATGTTGAAGACGTCTATATTGATCTCATTTGGCAGAAATTGTGAAGGTAAAGAAACAAAGTAGAAATAAATTGTGAGAATGAGGAGCATAATAGTATCACTACAGCTAAACCAGGATTAAAACTAGAAATGATTTCAATTTTTAGAAACGATATGATAGAGTGGCAAATTAACTCTTGAAAAAATACTCCATATGTTTCACAAACAATGTCGTTTTGACACTTTACTAAACTTATACGGTACCAAAACCGTGAAAATAACGTCAATCATCATCAATCATTTAGAGAGAAATTAAATAAACTATTGTGTATATAATTGAATTAAATTAAATGAACTAATACATGTATCCAATATGATCATGAACTGTACTGTCCCTAGTTGAGTTCCGTTTTATTTCATCATTAAAAACCCAATAACGAAAGAGGAATTAAAAACATATATACGGTGAACACGCATGCAAGAAATTTGTGCAATAGGTTTACACTTAGCAGGAAAAGAGGAACAAAAAACAATTAGTTATAATAACTGATAACTGAAATAAGTTTATGACAACTGAAAACAAAATAAAATAAAAACTAACGGCAAAATCTAACATTGACGACGTTGTAAGGAATGGGTGCTGAAATGTTTTTATACAGACATTTCAACCGCACGGCATCTCCATATTACTACGTACTAGTCCAGTCAATCAGTATTCTCACACGTGAAAAACGACACTTTGCGTTTTCACATCTAGATAAGATTGCCTTTTCTTTAGATCAAATTTTCATTTTACCATTAATCAAGCTATAAAAGTGAACATATTTACAATATTTACGATGATATGTTATATATTTAGTTCGTTACATCATCTAATAAGTTTGCAATTTCATTTTCCAAACGGGTAACTAGTAAATGTTCAATTCAATTTCTGTCAAATTATACATGCGAATTAGGAAATGAAGTTTGTTTATCTTTTCTGCATGTGAAAGTATTATTTGTTTATCTTAGTGAACTTGGATTGTGGGATACATTCATTATCCATCCAAAATATGGGATTTTTTCTGCTTGACTATTTATTATTAGTTTGCTTGTATATCCTAAAGTATAGGCATGGAATCGGCGTATTTGATTTTGATTCCTTTTAAACCAATACCTTTTACGATCTTTTCTTATTCATTTCCTTGTTTCTTAAGTCAAGTTTCAGATACATACCTAAACACAATTGTGGATCGTTATGGAGTATTTTTACAAATTTACGACAATATATATGCGTAAGACCAGAGGACCTATAGGTATGGGTTTCTTAGGAAACCGATATAAATTGATATAGATTATAGAACTACATACAAACATAGGTTTTACACATTGTTTATTAGTTTTAAGAAAAAACAATAAAATCATTTAAAAGAAGTAGTGATTTGATATTTTTTTTGTTTTGCTGTAAATGAACCAGAAAGGTCTTATTTAAGGAAATATATTAAAACTTCTACATTAAATAACAGTTTATAAACCTTCACAGATAGAATCATAGAAAAGAAGGAAAAAAAAAGTGTGGTGGTTAGGAAAAAATATACGATGTGAAATGTTTAACTACAACTTGCTATATCGAAAACCTTTACTTGTAAGTCCGTAATCATCGAAACTTAATTCTTGTTAGAGAAAATAAAAACAGTGCAGCCAAATTACCCTAAAATTACGTGAAACATCTCATGACATGACATTACGTACCCAACTTAACTTCCATGCAATATCTATAAATACCCTCATGAGTCACATTTCATGCAAAATCAAGAAACTCTCAAAACCCATTTCAAAAGAGAAACACTTCTTTAAAAAGTTTTATTAATAAATAATGGGAAAGCTCTTGGTGTTAATGTTAGTTGGGATGTTCTTGGCTTTTGAAAGCTTGGAAGCTCTTGAATATGGAGATGCACTTAACAAGTCAATCTTGTTCTTTGAAGGCCAACGATCCGGTAAACTCCCGACTAACCAACGAGTTAAATGGCGAGCCGATTCTGCCCTCTCTGATGGTTCACTTGCTAATGTAAGCTGCCTATATTCTTACACAACTCTATATGCAGATATTTCTTCCAAAGTTGAACCTTATTTTATCTATAATTTGGCACTTTTTTTTTATTTTTTTTTATTCTCTAGGTGAATTTAATTGGAGGATATTACGATGCTGGTGACAATGTAAAATTTGTGTGGCCAATGTCATTTACCACAACCTTGTTAAGTTGGGCTGCAATTGAATACCAAAATGAGATTTCTTCCGTTAACCAGCTCGGTTATCTCCGGTCTACTATCAAATGGGGAACCGATTTCATCCTACGCGCTCATACATCTCCCAACATGCTATATACCCAGGTAAACAACCTTTTCCCTGGTTTACACATTCTAATAGTATATATATCTCGTATCTTCTATATTTCATACCAAAAAATTCACTATCAAAATTCAAATACTTATTATTGCTTTTGTTTTATAATGGATACAAAAAGGTGGGAGATGGTAATTCAGATCATAGTTGTTGGGAGAGGCCAGAAGATATGGACACATCAAGAACTCTCTACAGTATCTCTTCCTCTTCCCCTGGTTCTGAAGCCGCGGGTGAAGCCGCAGCCGCTCTTGCAGCGGCCTCACTTGTTTTCAAATCGGTCGATTCTACTTATTCATCCACACTATTAAACCATGCAAAAACCGTGAGTATATTTACACATCAAGTCCAAAGAAACCATTACATTAGTTCAATCGTGATGTAACGTAGCTTTATCTATTTTATGCAGCTATTTGAATTTGCTGATAAGTACAGAGGTTCTTATCAAGCATCTTGCCCTTTCTACTGCTCCTACTCCGGCTACCAGGTAATAAAATCAAATCAAACCGGTATACATAGATTAAACCGATAAACTACGGATATATTTATGTTACGTACGTAAATAAGTTACTAACAAGACACTTTTAATTTTAAATTAGGATGAATTATTATGGGCTGCGGCTTGGCTATATAAAGCAACAGGAGATAAAATTTACATAAATTATGTTATAAGCAATAAAGATTGGAGCCAAGCCGTTAATGAATTCAGTTGGGACAACAAATTCGTCGGCGCTCAAGCTTTACTCGTATCGGTTAGTATATATATAACTAAACCGACTTAGCTAAATTCTATAAACGTTAATTAAGTGGATCTAAATTAATATTTTTCTTGTTGATTTCTAATTTAAAGGAGTTTTACAACGGGGCAAATGACTTGGCAAAATTTAAGTCCGATGTTGAATCCTTCGTCTGTGCAATGATGCCAGGAAGTAGCTCTCAACAAATTAAACCAACTCCTGGTAATTTTCACTAGTTAGCTAAATAAATGGTTAATTGGTTTTGAGTTTTTTTCTTTTGGTGTTGGCTTTCTTATTACATTTCTTTTTCTTTTTGTTTATTCAGGTGGCCTTTTGTTTATTAGAGACAGTAGCAACTTACAATATGTAACAACGGCTACAACTGTTTTGTTCCATTACTCAAAAACTCTTACCAAAGCCGGGGTTGGTTCAATCCAGTGCGGTTCGACCAAGTTCACCGTATCTCAAATTCGAAATTTTGCCAAATCACAGGTAAATAAATTATTTCCACCTTGTCCGGTTCTGTACACCATTTTCATGTTCTTAATCAACCGGTTTAATATTCAGGTTGATTATATCCTTGGAAATAATCCAATGAAAATGTCTTACATGGTCGGATTTGGGACAAAGTATCCAACACAACCTCATCATAGAGGCTCATCTTTACCATCGATCCAATCTAAACCGGAGAAAATTGACTGTAATGGAGGATATTCATACTACAATTCTGATACACCAAACCCGAATGTGCATATTGGTGCAATTGTGGGCGGACCGAATTCATCCGATCAGTATAGCGACAAAAAATCAGATTACTCTCATGCTGAGCCCACAACTTACATCAACGCCGCCTTTATTGGACCTGTTGCAGCTCTAATCAGTTCTTCCGGATAAACTCACGTTTAGATTGGTTGTGGGGAAACAAATATTAGCAAAGAAGAATCATTACTCATCAACAAACTATTATGACTACAAACTTAAATAATTAGTCAGGGGATGTATCGTTTGCTTTAAACATATATCTCTATATAGATGTATATACCTACACACATACACACACTCACATATATATCATTGAATCGTATATCTTAGCTAAAATGAAAACTATTTAATTACAGATGTCTATATAGGTTTTCTTATATCATTGTATTGTATAGATTTTTTATGATACATTATATATAGTTCATTCTTATTTACTATATGTTTTCACGTTAGACACTTCACTTCTTGTGGATTGTCTTCTTACCAATTTGTATAACAAGAAAATCCGAATTATATTGGTTAAGGCTTAAGTTGGAAACAAGACGAAAATTACGACGCTCTAATCTCCAGAGACTAGACATAAATATACATTTTCCTCAATGGCTAAAACTATAATATAATTTTGAATATATATATATATATATATATATATATATATACATACACCTAATGCTCTCTAGTAATTCCATAAATACCCAC
>Ga0041059_1002603_pt1 | contig 13279 bp, 14 predicted proteins | sample AraColnosormetaG_FD_56232 | JGI IMG/M metagenome (GOLD analysis project Ga0041059, IMG submission 56232) | Arabidopsis roots microbial communities from North Carolina, USA - Col MF nosort | ecosystem: Host-associated > Plants > Roots > Unclassified | place: USA: North Carolina | collected... | reverse complement strand
AAAATAAAAACATATCATTTAAAAAAAAAAAAAAGAGGAAAACTAAAACGCAAAAACCCTAGTGTATTTGATACAAAACCCTAGTATATATAAAGAACAGAAAACCCCTCGCATGATTGGTAAAGTAGTCTGAAGACATGGAGACGTGTAACGGCTTGATGAGAAAGAATAAGAGACAAAAAGTGTCTAGAAATAGTGATTGGTCCAAGCTTTGTCCCGATGTTTTGCGGAAGATATACGAAACCTTAAGGAGCCCTGTTGATTCTCACCGCGCAAAAATCGTTTGCTCGAATTGGTATTCCGTTTGGAAAACATGCGTGAAGAGGCCTCTATGTCCACTGAGGATAATTCACCAAGGCGATTCTCCCACCGTAGGAGACGGCAACAGAAAACTCATGGGATTCTCCTACAACAGCTATTGTATGGCTAGCTCCGGAAACTGGCTCCTGATGGTTGATCGTTGTCTCAAATTCTATATTTATAACTTGTTGACGAAGGAAAGGATCGATCTTCCATCGATGGAGTCAAAAATACGTGGCGGGCAAGTAAGCTTCAAATCTAAAAGCAACAATTACAATTTTGGATACTTGGTCGGGCCTTCTCGTAAGGATGATATAGTGCCGTATGACTATGAAGCCGTTGAATGGAAAAAATCATTAGCTGTTCTGTGGGTAGACGAGACAACAGGAGATTATGCAGTTGCTTGGACTTTTATGCGACAATACTTGTTCTCATACATAAAAGGAGATTATTCTTGGTGTAATCTGAATCATAATGGGAAAAGTTTGGTTTTGTTTGATATGGCTTGTGAGAACAATAAGCTTTATTTGTTGACAATGGATCATCACATCAAGATTTTCAATTTCTATGGAGATTTTTTAACAGGAGAACAAAACCTGTATCCGTTTAACTTCGTTGAGGATCCGTCGGAATACGTTTGGAAGAGGAAGATAGTGATTCGGAGATCAGGAGAGGTACTGATAGTCTTGAGCTTGAAAAAAAAAGTGCAAAATGAAGAGAAACTTTTGTTTTACATCTTTAAGATGAATCTTGAGAGTCGCAAGTGGGAAAGAGTTTATTGTATTGGAGATGAGATGTTGATTTTTGGTCGTGGGGTTACAGCTCTTGCTCTTGAAGATCTTGATGATGGGATAAAGAGTAATTCAATCTATTTCGTCGGCGAAGATGTTTGGCCAGATCATCAAGAACATGAGCATCGTGTTTCAAATTGCGGTTTCTTCGATATTGCCACAAGTAAGATCGAATGGCCTAAGAAAATCTATTGTTTCATTAATCAAAATCAGTGGTTTGTTGGGGGAGTTGCTTATTAGGCTTTATTGAATGTAGGAAGCTGATATAATTTTATTAAAATTTCTAGTGTTATTCAATGATTTTTGAACTCTATTTATTCTTCTATATTCTAATGTTTTTCAGTTTATTGATATTTTGAATTCTATTAGTTATATGGTTTTGATGGTAATCTCATTCGAAAATTATTTAATAGAAAGTTTAAGGATATATTTACTTGACCCTTCCAATCTTTAGAGAGGTGATGGACCATTTATTGATTATCACCTAGACGTTAAAACGGCACCGGATTTGTCATAGGGATGCATAAAAGTTGTAGGTTCTGATTTCATTGAACAATAGAGAACAAAAAAACTGATAAGATGGGTGATCATTAACAGAAATAAGAACAACATATGATGGATATAGAATAAGAGAAGGATTACAACGATGATTAGAAATTTGTGTAAGGTTGCAATGATCTAAAGCTTCATTGCTTGTTTTTCTTCTTAAGCTCCTCTTTGCTATCTTACTTTCGCCTCTCCTCTGTGTGGTAGTAAGAGTTAATGTAGATATATATAGAAGAACCATCTTCGTGCTCTTTTATTTATTTTCAGCTTTGACACAAAAGTTTCATGATTTCACAAGTATTATATGTTATCTTTCATCTTTCAACAAAACTTCGCCAACGGTTTATACAAATTATTTAGAGTTGATTGATGCGTTGAGATTTGAAAAACAGAGTGTGTCTGGTCTAGTGTTGAATATGAGGTGGTTGTTATTTTTTTGTTGCAAGAGAAGTTTTATATGTTCCTGAATTGATTGTGATATTTATTGGTACTGCATTAAGAATCTTATATGTTCCTGAACTAGTGAATACTGCCAATTTTTTTATCTCCTTATGTGAAGTAAACCGTCTTTGCTCATATATTTTGGTTTCTCTTTCACTGAGCAAAGTCGATGAACTGATCAAGAGTCTCTTGGATTTGTGCTTCTGCACTTCTTAAGAGGAAGGTGTGTTGACTTTTCGACTTGTTCTTTGTGTTCTTGGATATATGTTCTTTTCGACTTTTATACTTCTTAAGAGAAAAAAAACTAGTTAACATTGTTTCTTTAGCAAGGTAGTGATTTTTTTTTTTGAGATTTAGAGATTGTGGAAAACAATTTGTATACTACCGTTGGATAATGATTTTTGTTTCAAAAATAAATACATACAAGCTCTCTTTTTATAAATTTTTCCAATCATATATATGAAAGTTGACGAAGTCTCTCCATATGAGTAACACATCATCACACAAGAAAATGACATGTGTCATTCTACATTAATGAAATAAAAAGATTAACAAAACTATTTGAGGAAAAATCAAAAGTTTTTGTTGTGTTAAACCCTCCATTAATCTCACTCTTAAATAATTTTTCTAAAATATTAATAGATAAAAAATCATAAATATGCATCAAACACTATTTTTATTATACTCAACTTATTTTATTGAATTTTGTTTATTAATAGTCATTAATCCATAATGGCTAATAATTTACCTGTGTTGTAGATTTACTTTTGTTGTTGTTTAAATACTTGCTACCTAATCTCATAATAATTTAGTAATCTTACTTGGATATTTTCTAATTATTACGTTTTGTAAATATGATTTATCATATGATCTTCTTTCTTTTCATTTTTGTGCGTTCTAATAACTTGGTAACATTGACATACAATTTTTTCACGTAATGGTCCTTTGAGACGTTAAAAATACCAAAAAAAAATAAAATAAATGAGACTCTATATGACTATATTTAAGGGATGAGATCTAAAGTGTTGACTTAAATTACTATCATATTAGGATGTGGTTGGTGTACTAGATGACGAAGGAATATATGAAATAAAGAATTGTTTGTTACAATTAAGTTAGACAAGTTTCAAACGACATAAGTAACATAACGACATACATTGGATCAATATATCATATATTATTGTTTTATGTGTTCATGATAGTGAAAAATTAAGATAATAGATATATAAATATCCATATAGTAGTAAAAGTGATATTTCGAGTTATAGATGAATTTAATCATAAAAACTTATAATTATATAAAATAGATATGAATTTATTAATTACATAATAACACAAACATAAAATAAAGATCAAAATCAACAAAAAAAACTATAATCATAATTTTTTTGACAACTTTAAAAACAAAAACCCATGCGTAGCATGAATGTTCATCTAGTTAATATTAAAGAATGGTAGAGAGCCCATGAGAAGGCTCTCACCATTGGAGATGGTCTTAGAACTTTACCTTGTCGTTTTGGCATGACATTAAATAGTGTAACTAACTTGTCATGCATTAGTTTATTTCCGTCGTTGGTGATCTCTTATGATCTTATTTGGATTTTTAAAATAATCATTTTATTATTATTGTTATGATTTGTAGTAAAGTCCTTCTAAATCTCATCTAAAAGACTAAAACCAAGAGATTTTGTTTTGTGTGTATTAAATTAAAGACATCCTCTAAAGTCCTTTAAAGTCATTAAAGAATCTAATGCTTATAATGTTCTCAAGAAAGTTAGATTTTAAATTACTTTTTAAATCATTAATTCAATACTTTGTTATGGTTTATATTTTTACTTTCTTTTATTGGCCGCTATCTTTTAACAATTTGCTAAAAAATGCATAGTGTTATGTTCCAAACGTAACTTAGACGAAGGTATTACTTGGTATAATAAATGAAAACCAAAACCCTTTGGTCTTATTTCATGCTTATATAATTGAAAACCCTAGTGCGATCGGTGAGGTAGCCGAAACCATGGACATATCTAGAAATAGTGATTGGTCCAAGCTTTACCCCGATCTTTTACGCAAGATATTAATAAAATCTTGAAGAGCCCTGTTGATTCTCACTGAGCAAAAACCGTTTGCTCAGATTGGTATTCCGTTTGGAAAACATGCTCGAAAAGGCCTCGATGTCCATTGTGGATCATACATTATGGTGATTCTAAGACCAAACAAAGGAAAACAAAAGTCGCCGGACTCTCAAAGACAAGCTATTGTATGGCTAGCTCTGGATATTGGGGTTTGATGGTTGATCGTCGTCTCAAATTCTATATTTTTAACTTGTTTACGAAGGAAAAGATCAATCTTACATCAATGGAGTTGAAGATCCGTGGCGATAAAGTAAGCTTCCAAGGAGGAAACAAAAACTCAAGAGTATGGATATATGGTCGGGCCTTCTGGTAAGGATTATGTGTCGTATGATGATGAGACAGATTATTGGAAAAACTCGTTAGCTGTTTTGTGGATAAACGAGACAACAAGAGATTATGTTGTTGCTTGGACATTCAAACAAAAGTACTTGTTCTCACACAAGAAAGGAAATGGTTTCTGGTTTAATATGAATCTCAATGGAAAAAATATGGATGTTTTGGATATGGCTTGTGAGAAGAGTAAGCTTTATCTGTTCACAAGTGATTATTACATCAAGAGTTTTTATTTCTCTGAAGGTTCCCCTATAGAGGAAGAAAACCCGTATTCGAATCATCCGTTTATAATTGTGAGCAGAATGAATTCATTAATAGAATGATTTACAATATATATAGGTTCCACATTAGGGCTTAATGCATAACTAATTACACTTATGTCCTTAATCTACACTTCTCCTTTACACACCCCCTCAAGATGGAGGCAGTTCCTTGACTCCAATCTTGTAATTGAGCTCTTGGAATCGTGGCCGATGAAGCGGTTTGGTGAGTGCATCGGCTAATTGATCTTTTGTTGAGAGATGAGAAACGCGAAGAGCTCCAGTCTGAATGTTACCTCTAACAAAGTGATAATCAAGAGCTACATGTTTCATTTTTGAATGGAACACCGGATTGGCGCAAAGATAAGTAGCACCCATGTTGTCACAGTAAACAACTGGTGCCACAGGTAAGGAGATCCCCATTTCTGAGAGGAGAGAACATATCCACTGAAGTTCGGAGGCAGTGTTGGCTACTGCACGGTATTCGGCCTCCGTAGATGACCGCGAGAATCTTCGTTGTTTCTTTGATGACCAAGAAATGGGACTGCCACCAAAGTAAACAATATATGCATTGGTCGAGAGGCCGTCTCCGAGATCTCCTGCCCAATCCGCATCTGAAAACGAATGAACTGTGAGTGGAGCATCAGATCGAAGGAAAATACCATGTGATTTCGTTCCCGCAAGATATCGCAAAACTCGTTTTGCGGCCTGCCAATGTTCATCGGTTGGTTTATGCATGAACTGGGAGAGACGATTCACCACGAAAGCAATGTCTGGGCGAGTGAAAGACAAATATTGAAGACTCCCAATAATCATGCGGTATTCTTTGGCATCGTCGAGAATCGTACCAGAGTGTAGTGAAAGCTTCGGTGTTGTAGCCATTGGCGTAGAGATTGGTTTTGCATCTAGCATGTGCGTCTTAGCCAAAAGATCTGTTATATATTTCCTTTGCATCAAGTGTAGGCCTTTCTTAGTGCGTGTTGCCTCAATACCCAAGAAATAGCTCAATGCACCAAGATCCTTTAAGGAGAATCGATCTGCAAGAGAAACATTAAAGTTTTTGACAAGCGAAGCATCTCCGGTAATGATTATGTCATCGACATACACCAAGACATAAAGATATGAATTTGCCCGCTTGTAAATGAATAACGATGTGTCAGCCAAGGAGTTCGTAAAGCCAGCAGCAAGGAGATAATTTCGGAGTTCTTGATACCATGCCCGAGGCGCCTGTTTTAGACCATAGAGAGCTTTGTTCAAGCGGCAGACATGTGTGGGGCGATCTCTATCAAGGCCAATATGATTTCGGAACAGAGGCATGACTGAGAAGAGTAAGGCCAGTCTCAACAATATGGCGATGCTTTCTCTCCGATATCCCGTTGTGTTCGGGAGTGTGTGGTGGTGTTGTAAGATGAGAGATGCCGTGTGTTGTCAAAAACGATCGCATGGCCACAAATTCACCACCATTATCAGAATATAGGGTGCGGATTCTACACTGAAACCGGTTTTCCACTAATGCCTTGAAAGCAACAAACACTTCTTTGACTTCCGATTTTTGCTTCAGTGGATATAACCATGTATATCTAGTAAAGTGATCGACAATTACCAGATAATACTTGTAGGAATCCATTGACATAATGGGAGAAGACCACACATCGGTATAAAGATATTCAAGAGGTTGAGTGGAGGTAATTTGTGACTTTTATTGATAAGACAATCGGAACACGACCATTGTTTTTGCTGGGAATTTGAAAGTGGTAACGAAAATTGAGAGACAACAGAATTAAGAATTGGTAAAGATGGATGACCAAGCCTAGAATGCCATGACGAGAGGTCAGGAGAATAGCGATTCAGGAGAATAACTTCGTTGGGGAGCCTTCGGAATCCGTTTGGGGGAGGAAAATAGCGATTCAGAGATCAGGAGAAGTACTTATAGTCTTGAGCTTAAAGGAAATAGTGAAAAATGAAGAGAAACTTTTGTTTTACATCTTTAAGATGAATCTTGAGAGTTACAAGTGGGAAAGAGTTTACTCTATTGGAGATGAGATGTTGATTTTTGGTCGTGGGGTTACAGTACCTCTCGCTCTTAAAGATCTTGGTCACGGAATCAAGAGTGATTCAATCTATTTCGTCGACGACGAAGATGTTTGGCCAGATCATAAAGATTGGCCAGATTATAAAGATCATGTATCGAATTGCGGTGTCTTCGATATTGCCACAAGTAAGATCGAATGGCCTAAGAAGATCTATTTTTCCGTTAATAAAACTCAGTGGTTTGTTTGGGGAGTTGCTTATTAGAGAGGAGGCTATGGAGTGTAGGAGTATTCTTATATTTTGTTTTTAATGAATTCAAGTTTCCCTATAATTCTAGTGTTATTCAATCAATTGATTTTTGAATTCTATATATGTATAAATGTTACCATGGTTTTGATGTTAGTGCTCATTCGAAAGAATTTAATAGAAAATTCATTACAAAAAATTATGATCTATGTGGTCTTTCTACTCTTACGTGAAAGTTATAGAGCAGTTCTGGTTATTTAAGGATCCCAGGATACAACCTCTATAAACTGGTTTTGCAACACTCGAAAACACAGTTCTAACAAACATAGTTTCTACGATACTCTCGAGTTTAAGACATAGAGAGGTTGTTGGAGATGTTTTACTTTCAAAATATGTGTGAACGTTCAAGTGGTGCTCTGCTAGTGTCCACAAAAACTTGAACTGTAACCTTCTTCTATAGGTTTGATATACTTAGGTTTTAATTTGTTTCTTCGCAAAATCAAAACCATGTCAAACAAAAATATAGGAGGTAGTGGGTGACTTGATACTTCAACGACTCCTATTTTTAAGGAGTTGAGGAAGCGAAGAAGACCTGTTCTTTAGCAACGTGGAGTACAGAGCGACTTGTTTCCTCTTTTCAAGACCCGACCCGACAACCACCAAAGCTCCAACGTGAGCTAGACCATCTCTTAAACCCATTTCTTTAATTTAATTAAGCCCATTAGCTTAAGTAAAATTTTGGTCCAACACAACTCAGCCAGTCAGCCCTCACTCCACTAGCTCTCGTAACCATGTTCTGATTGTTGATGTACATCGTTTCAATTAAGCTTTTTTTTTTTATAAATAATAATTTAACCCTTTGGATGCCAAAACATTATTCCTCCTCCAGAAATTGTAAGCTAATGCAACATTTAATGTCAGTTTTTTTAAATAGTTTTTTTTCAATGTCAATTCCGGTAATTATTTTTAAACTATAGGGTTTTTAAAATGTATTGATCGATGTTGCCCATTGGTGCAATGGTCCATGTTGTATGTACGGTAAGAGTATATTTGTATACAAATGTTTTGTTGTTATGGCCATAAAGTAATATAAAATTAATGACTCGATAACTTCACTTAATATGTTTCGTTATGGCCCATAGATAAACCATATCAACTAAAACAAAAAATGGAAAATAAAAAACCCTAGCGTTATCTCTCTCGCTTTTCTAAATAGAAAACCCTAGCGTTATCTCTCATGCTTTTCTACAGAACCAAAAAAACCCTAGTGTGATCGGTAAAGCAGTCGGAGATATGGGGAACGGCTTGATGAGCAAGAAGAAGAAGAAGAAGAACAACAAGTACAAGAAGAAGAGACCAAACGTGTCTAGAAATTGCGATTGGTCCAAGTTTTGTTCCGATGTTTTACGCAAGATTTTCGAAACCTTAAAGAGCCCTATTGATTCTCACCGCGCGTTTGCTCGAATTAGTATTCAGTTTGGAAAACATGCGCGAACAAGCCTCCATGTCCATGGCGATTCATACACCAAGGTGATTCTCCCACCGTAGGAAAAATCACAAGAAGAAACCTCTCCGGACTCTCAAAAACAATCTATTGTATGGCTAGCTCCGGAAACTGTCTCCTGATGGTCGATCGTCGTCTCAAATTCTATATTTTGAACCTTTTGACGCGGACAACGATCAATCTTCCATCAATGTCACTAATACGTGGAGGACAAGTATTCTTTAAACCTCAAAATGAATGGTCCAATGATTCTGGATGCTTCTTCGGGCCTTCTCGTAATGGTAACGTGTCATATGACTTTGACTCTGTTGAATGGAAAAACTCGGTAGCTGTTCTATGGATAAACGAGACAACAGGAGATTATGTCGTTGCTTGGACATTCATACAGCATTACTTGTTCTTCTACAAGTCAGGATATTGGTCTTGGTGTAATCTGAATCATAATGGGAAAAGTTTGGTTGTGTTTGATATGGCATGTGAGAACAATAAGCTTTATCTGTACACAGCTAATCATCATATCAGGATTTTTGATTTCTCTGGAGCTTATCCTATGGAAAAGAAAACCGAAAACCCGTATTGGAAATATCTGTTTAACGCGGTTGAGGAACCGTGGGAATACGTTTGGAAGAGGAAAATAGCGATTCAGAAATCATCAGGTGAGGTTTTGATCATCTTGAGCCTTAAACAAGTGTTTTACGAAGCAGAGAGACTTTTGTTTTACATCTTTAAGATGAATCTTGAGAGTTTCAAGTGGGAAAGAGTTTATTCTCTTGGAGATGAGATGTTGGTTTTTGGTCAAGGTGTTACAATACCTACTGCTCTTAAAGATCTTGGTGATGGAATCAAGAGTGATTCAATCTATTTCGTCGATAAAGACGTCTGGCCAGATCATCAAGATCATGATCGTCGTGTTTCGAATTGCGGTGTCTTCAATATTGCCACAAGTAAGATCAAATGGCCTACGAAAAAATATCGTTCCGTAAATGAAACTCAGTGGTTTGTGCTCGGAGTTGCTTATTAGGTATTACTCATTTATCTATATCATAGACATTTTTTAAAACTCTTGTTCAATTCAGTTTCAATTTCGAGTAAATGTTAGTGTTATTCAATATTACTAACTGTTTTGATGGTCATGTGATTTGGAAATGATCTAATAGAAAGTTGAATAAAAAATGTGAATAACGAAAGATAAATAATGTAAATGCTTAACAGAGATCTGTGTGGTCCTTCTACACTTACATGAAAGTTACAGAGCAGTTCTGGTTTCAACTGCAATGTTGATTTTGTTGATGAGGTCATCAACAGGAATGGTTCCAAGCTCTCCTCCAAACCTCGATCTAACGGTAACAGTTCCGGTCTCGACTTCTTTGGGTCCAACAACCGCCATTAACGGGATCTTCTGCGTCTCTGCGTTCCTTATGAGCTTAGGCAGTCTCTCCCCATGGCACAACTCAGCCCTCACTCCACAAGCTCTCAGTTTCTTACTCACTTCCTTACAAAACTCCAACTGCATATCCCCTCATTAAGTCAGTTACATGGATTTCAAAAAGAATTTAAACAGAAGACTCGAGAGACAGCACAAGTTAAACCTGATTGTCTGTGACAGGTAAGACCCGGACTTGAACAGGAGAGAGCCATAACGGGAAATCCCCTGCGTAGTGTTCTATGAGAACACCGAAAAATCTTTCTAATGATCCTAAAACCGCTCTGTGGATCATTATAGGACGTTTCTTATCTGAGTTTGTGTCTACATAGGTAATGTCAAATCTCTGAGGAAGATTGAAGTCGACCTGCGTGCCAACCAGAACCCGTTAATAGAGAAGTAGCATCAGGTATTTGTAAGAGTATATGAAGCTTTCTTACCTGAATAGTTGAGCACTGCCATTTTCTACCCAATGCATCTTCAATCTTAAGGTCGATCTTTGGGCCGTAAAAGGCGCCACCTCCTTCGTCAACCTCATAGCTCCATCCCTTATCATCTAAAGCATCTCTAAGGGCACAGGTCGCCTTCTCCCATATATCATCACCTCCAACTGATTTTTCAGGTCTAGTTGATAAGTTAACCTCATACTTGTTGAATCCAAACCTCGACAATATCTCTTCTGTGAGATCTAGAACACCTCTGATCTCATCTTTGATCTGATCCTCTAAACAAAATATGTGTGCATCGTCCTGGAAGTAAAAATGTCAACTAAGTTAATCCTAGAACTTCATAAGAACAGGGTTAGCGTTTAGATTAAAGACGTCTAAGTTAACCTGTGTGAACCCTCTGACACGGAAGAGACCGTGCAAGCTACCAGACAACTCATATCTGTAAACTGTACCGAGCTCTGCAACTCTTATGGGCAAATCTCGATATGATTGACGCTTTCTTTGGTAAAGCAAGATGTGGTAAGGGCAATTCATTGGTCGGAGTTGATAAAGCTCATCCTCGATCTCCATTTGATCATACATATTCTCTCTGTAGAAGTCCAAGTGACCACTGATCTTCCACAGGTCAGCTTTGGCAACATGAGGAGTATAGATCAAATCATAACCATGTTCAACATGCATTTTCTTCCACGATTCTTCAATTATGTTTCTAACAATTGCACCTTTCGGATGCCAAAACACTAACCCTCCTCCAGCTTCATCCTGCAGTTGAACAGCTTATGCAACGATCTCCCGAAAGTAAAATATCATTCCGAACTGAAAAAAGAGGCTATACCATACCTGGATAGAAAACAGATCAAGGTCTTGGCCGATGCGTCTATGATCCCTGCGTTTAGCTTCTTCTTTAAAATGAAGATATGCTTTCAGTTGCTCTTCGCTCTCCCAAGCTGTTCCGTATATCCTCTGAAGCATTTGCCTCTTTTCATCTCCTCTCCAGTATGCACCAGCAACAGATTCTAGTTCAACTGCTTTCTTGTTTATCTTCCCTGTGGTCTCGACATGAGGACCCGCACAAAGATCCCACCATTCATTACCTAGATGGGCATTCGAACTGGCATAAGATGGAGACAAGCTATTACCAAACTTAATACGAACAAATTACAGAACTGAAAAGCAAGCAGGAGGCTACAGCGTACCGATATGATAAACGGTGATGGGTTCTTCCTTAATACCATCCAAAATCTCCATCTTATAAGGCTCATTTATCGCCATGATCCTTTTCTTCGCTTCTTCTCTAGATACTTCTTCTCTTAAAAGTGGTAAATTCCGACTAATGATACGATCCTACCAGATAAAGTACAAAGAAAACCATGAATACTCTTTTAAATTCTTCCCTCAAAGACTTTATCAGAAACTCACCATCTCTTTCTTGATCCTCTTAAGGTCTTTATCTGTTAAAGGCTCCATATCAAAATCATAGTAGAAACCATTATCAATCCAAGGACCTATCGTCACTTTTGCATCCGGGAAGAGTTTCTGAACTGCCATTGCCATTACATGCGCACACTGAATCCACATCAATTACACTATTCAGCTCAACAACAACATTTATACCAAAATCTCAAAACTTTCTCATGAAATTGAATCAAAATTCAAACTTTAGCAAAAACATACTTCACTAAAAGCATAAAATTACAGAACTCTCCTAAATTCCCACATAAACAGAAACAGAGCTCTGCATAAAACATCAACCTTTATCCCAAAACCACATACTAAAATTCCAAAAATTTCTTATTAGATTGAAATCAAAATTCAAACTTTTGCAGAACCCAACTTCACTAACAGCATTAAAGTTAACAACTTGAATAAATTTTTCATAATTCTCTTAAAATCACAAAACAAAAACAGAGCCAAAAGAAGTGTACCGTGTGTCGAATTTTGAGAAGCTTATCAGATGATTCATTACTAGGAAGCACGACCGTCGATGGCTCTGCTTTCTTAGGACCGCTGCTGGAGATAGCTGGCTCGGTGGCGACGGCGAAGACGGTAGAGAAACCATGTCGCTGCCTTGGCCAAAATTGGCGAGTGGGAAGGTAAACAAACCGTCTCAGAGAAGAAGTGAAAGAAGAGGGTTTAGAGAGGAAGGAAGAAGAAAAGAGAAGAGAATGAGAAGAGGCCATTACTGCGAGTATTCGCAGAGATTTTTCGGATTATGCAAGAATCAGTGGTGGAAGTTTCTCCTATGAGTGGATTCAAGTTTTATTCACGTTTGCGTTTGCGTTTGCGTTTGCGTTTTGTTTACAATAATGATAAAAATTGCGTTTTGTTCAGTTTGGAAGTGTATCATAGGAAAAATAGAATGGTCGCTAATTATATTTATCCCTGTATAGGCTCAAGTAGGCCTGGACGTTCGGTTCGGATTTGGATCGGATCGGGTTTGGATTAGTTTTTTTTGGTTTTTTTTGGGTTTGGTTATTTTGGATTTGGAAATCTAAGATTCGGTATTTTAAGATTTTGGGTTTGGTTCGGGTTCGAATTTAGGTTTACCCGGAATATCCAAAACTCAAAATTTTGTATAAAAATATATTCAAATTACTTGAAAATACACAATTTTTTTGAAAAACTTGAGTATTTATATCCTAATATAGCTAAAAGTAGGTAAAGTATTCAAAAATATACAAAATAAGTTAAAATACAAATGTAAATGTAAATGCAAATGTAAAAGCGGATAGCTTGGCGCGAAAAGTTCGCACTGAACTGCTTCATATCACTTATGTAAACAACATTCCTCAGTTTTGGCTCGTTTGAGCTCTAATTATAATC
>Ga0041059_1002602_pt1 | contig 13279 bp, 8 predicted proteins | sample AraColnosormetaG_FD_56232 | JGI IMG/M metagenome (GOLD analysis project Ga0041059, IMG submission 56232) | Arabidopsis roots microbial communities from North Carolina, USA - Col MF nosort | ecosystem: Host-associated > Plants > Roots > Unclassified | place: USA: North Carolina | collected 2013-09-02 | reverse complement strand
ATCTACAATTTAAACAGATAAAAATAAAACTATTCTTCTTGATAATATTAGTAAGATTTGTAATTTACTAAACATTAAGTAATTCAAAATTATATAATTAAAATTAAAAACAATTATTTTTCTTATTATTTTTTGGTAAAATTTTATTTTGTTTTATATTAATTATTAAGTCGATCTTTTTAAATTATCGATTTATTTTTCAGTACTGTTGACTTTTTCATTTTAGTCAACTCATTTTAAAACAGGCGATTTATGTTTTGACTAGTTGATTTATAATATAATCGATTTGTTGAACTATTGACTTATTTATTTTGTTGAATGATTTATAATTTTTTGTTGTTGACATGTTTATTCATGGTAGATTTAATTTATTATATGTTGACTTATTAATAAGGTCAATTTTTTGAACTGTCAATATCTCTATATTATTAAAAGAGAAGTACAAAACGGAAATGAGTCATTAAAATCAAAATTAAAAATAAATTGACCCGAATAATTTCAATCGGATAATTTAATTTCATTTTCGATTTTAAGTACCCAAACAGTATTGACCATAACAAATCCGATTTATAAGGTAACTTAGTTATTTTTTGTTTAACAAATTGATATTATCTAGGAAAAAGTAAAAACCAAATGTTTATGGCAACCAATATATTATCCGAAGTTTATGGTAGCTTTTCCAAAACGATAAAAACAATTAAATTCCAATTTTTGTGGTAACAAAAAACAATATTGTAACCGATTTATATGCTACCATAGTTATGGGTTATTCTATAGAATATTTTACATTTATTAATAATTCCATTAAATCTGTGCATTTATATTTCCCATAATTTAGAAAATAATAAATTCTTTGGTTTAAAATAAATCTAACGATTGAAATTCTACGATTCTCAAGTTACTCTTTTATCACCAACAACAAACGTTTTAGTTTTTTTTTTGTCGATCTAATGCTAAAGCATTGGCTTGTGTATTATTATAATACTATTATATCTGAAACCTATAATATGATGATATTTTAAATATTTTTGTATATAGGGATGTGTTGCGTATGTCTTGACTCAATCGTCTAACAACAAAACCGTGAACGATCATCGAGACAATAGTTTCATATCTATTTGATAATGATCAAAACAAACAAGCAAGAAACCTCTTGAGACATTCCAAGTTCCATAAACAAATTCTCGTACGTTGCTAATATTTTATGTTGTCTAGAGGTACTGTTATTTATTTCTTTTTCAAGAAATTATATAAATGTTTGTTTAATCAAATTTTGGCTTTTACTTATTTTGTTGTTCACTAAAAATAACATAAATATATTACGTGATAAAAGTAAATTCAGGCTTTTAAATTTTGCTCTATTAAAATAACACTGAAATACCAAAATCGAATTACGTTATATAATTTAATATTCACAATCATGATGTGCAACTTAACCATAATATTTTTGTTTAGAATGTGGATACTTTAAATATATAATCCTGATTTGCTCAAAATAAGAAAGATATACCATAGTTATTTGCTATTACCTCAATATATACCAGCAAGATTGGATTAGTTAGTAGTTAAAAGAAAATAATCAATTATCTATACTTTCTTTCAACAACTTTAAATTAAACTAGAAATACAAAACTAGAGTTTTCATAAGCATTATTACGGTAGTTAAAATTACCCATATTATTTAAATTACCCATAATAGTTAAAAAAAAATAAAATAAACGGGTCGGTGCAAAGTAGATCCAGTTTCAATAAACTTTGACCCAAACATTTAATCCCACATATTCAGTCAAAAAATCCGATAACAAAAATAACAAATCAAATCTAAATCTTTAAAATCTTATTAATAAATAGTTATTAAAATATACTATTTTAAAAAATATTCTGTAAATTTTCATATTATGGAACAATCATTATAAATTAGACTAGATTATAACCCGCGGTACACCGCGGAGACAATTTTTCTTTTTAAAATTAGTATATATAAAAGTCTGCAAATTATGTTTATCTATAAAATATTTCTATTTTTTAGTTTACAATTGTTATTAAGTAATATCCTTCCAAACCCGTTCCGCCAAACCCGTCCCGTTAAAAAAAATCCGCGGTACACCGCTAATTTAAATAAATATTTTACGGGATTGCAATTATATTTTAGTTTGTCAAACAAATTTTTGTTTTAAATAGTTATCAAAATCTAGTTCAAATATAGGAGAAATAAGATTTAGTGAACTGATAAGAAATGTATTTAGGTGCGTTTTGCTCATTTTAAGGGATTGCAATTGTATTTTGGTTTGTCAAATATATTTTGTTTTAAATAGTTTTCGAAATCTGGTTCAAATTTTAGAAATAACTGCGTGATATATGAGATTAAAATATATTTGGAATATTTTTGTTTGTTAATCAATTTATTACCAAAAGAGAACCAATAATTAAAAGCGAGTGGCAGCCATTGTAAGTAAGTTCCAACTCCAGGATTTATTTTACAAAATGGCTAATTATTCCAAAGCTATATAAATATTTCGAAATTTGACTAATCTTTTTAATTATTAAAATAATTAATAACATTTTTAATATATAAACAAAAATAAAGTTAAAAGTAGATAAATGATAATTTTTTTTCCTTTCCGAAATGTATTAACTCAAAATGAATTGTTTTTCTTTTAAATTATTTTCAAAAGAATAATCAAATAAACCCATTTAGGTGCATCTATTCTGTGAGATCTTATTTTGGAATTTTGTATATAAAAGAGTCAAACATAAAAACTAAGAATCAATATTATACAATTAAAATTTAATTGCATTAGCTAACTAAACTATATAAACATTCATTATCTACACAACTTTGTCCATTTATATAAAACATTACATCTGTATTTTGATTAAATTTTAAGTATATGAAACTATAATACACATTTTACATAATATCAGTATGTACTTTTCTATCATCTATAGGATTTTAAACTATAGACGTCCTAAATCAAAATCACAACTTTTTTAATTAAAATACATCAAAATATATTACATTGCGGTAATTTTAAAATACGTCCGTTATTAAAAACAAAATACGTACAAATACACATTACATAAATACAGAAAACTAAATTAGTGTGGGTCCAATCCTAGTATATTTAATTTTTGTCGACTTAATTTATTTTATATCGACATATTTTGAAACAGTTAACTTATATTTTAGTTGATTGATGTTTACATAGTCGATTTTTTATAACTATTGACTTTAATCAATTTAACATTGATTTGTTGAGAAAATTTGATTTGTTAAACTGTGGATTTATATTTTATTTTTGTACTAAATTTTTATCTACATTAACTTATATTAAAACAACCGATGGTTAATTGGTTTTTACATTCTAGATTCTTTTTTACTGTCAATTTGTTTTTTTTAAAAACAAACATATTTTTGTGATAACGTTTAAATTAATAATTATATTACAATAAATAAATTTTAATTATTGAGTTTATATTCGTAATTAATTTAAAAATCAAAATAGTGTAATTATATACATGTCTCTCAAAACATTTGTTAATGAAAAAGATTAATAAAATAAATTTGAATTATATATAACCGTAGTGAATCATTATCCAAAAGATTTACTAAATTAACCCAAGTTCAGGTAATTAATAATTTATTTCGTAATTGTTAGTTTTAGTTTATCATTATTTAAAATTTTCTCAAAACAAAATATAATTTTTTGAGTATATAATAGTGTTTTAGATTTTTAATAATATTTGTAAATATTAATTAATCAAATTATTTTATATACATTTTTAATTTTTTTAATTAATTATGAGCAAAAATGTCATTTAAAAATAATAATTAGATATATCACAAAATTTAAAAAATTATAGTGTACATCTCAAATCTCTAGTTAAATTTAGGGCATACAATCCAATTATTCTACAAATAATAAGTAAAAAATGATTTTATAAAGAAAAATTGAAAATTACTTGTTCAGGAGCGTTATAACCGGCCGGAGGAGGAAATGTTTCGAGTGACATTTTTTTAGATGGCTCAGATACTCGGACATGGGTACTGGTGACTCTAGCTTGGCTAACGACAAGGATGCTTAAGCTAAGTGATTGAACGTCATTTCGTTTTGAAAAAATTCTAGTAAATATTGCTTTGTAAATGATAATTTTTATGATGGGATCGATGTGCTTTTATAGAGAAAACAAAATACTAGGTATATTCTCTTGTTGAAGATTTTATTCCAAAGATAATAAGTTTGAAAAATATTCTAAGAATTATTCTTATTTTTCATTTTCAAACAAAAAAATCAGAGAAAATCCTACAATTTCCTAATTTTTCTGCCAACAATTATTCTTATAATATTATAATGTTCTAACTTAATGATCGGTACAACAAACAAGAAGTATAAAAAAAATATAGAATTATTAGTTCATCAATTAAGAAGTTTTAAAAGAAAATAAGAAAATGGTTTTAAAAGAAAATAAGAAAATAATTTTCGTGAATCAATTTGACAAACTGATGGTAGACTAAACTTTAGCACACATTATATTTTCCTCGAACTCTAAGCTTTGGAAATCGAGCAAAACATGAATCTACATAGAAAAGAGAGCAATAATGAAACAAAACATACGTATTTATGATGAAAGTGGTAACAAAGCTTGAGCTTACAAAGAAATTCTCTTTCCATCGATCTAGTAATCAATACATTCAATTTTAATTATATACCTTTTACAAACACTTACATTTATAATACGTGCATGTGTCCAAGAAGAAAGCAAAGAGATATAAACTAATAATTACAACTCCATACAGAGATCATAGATAGGTCATTAAGAAATCACTGGTAGAAAAAAAAATACTTTGAACACATTAACACAAACAAACAAACAAACAAAAAACTATATTTGCAAATATTGATGAACTTAAAATCACCAATTACGAAACCTTACCAGAATGGTCGATCATAATTCGTCTTGCTCTGATTCTGTTTCCTTTTTCACCAGAATTGGCCTTAGTGTATGTGAGACCTACCAAATACATAGCTTTCAGAAAACCGGAAATATACCTGGCATAGATGACCATCGTAACTAAACGAATTCGTAAACATTAACTTTGATTGGAGAAAATTGGTCTAAATTGTATTGAACCTCTAAAACAGTAATTGGAAGACAAACATAACTAAATAATAATAATTAAAAGAAAAGAGCAAAGCACCACTTACATCTCATAATGAACTTGTGTAAATAATTAGTATGGAGTCCACTTTAGTTTTATGAAGTGCTTATGATTCTTTTGCTACTGCCATCTGCATATACATCAAATCTAAGTTAGAGGACGTTTGTGATTTTAAACATGCAATCAAGACGAATATACTAAAGATGAGTTTGTGGAAAAGAGTTTTAGAGAAACGAACCTATGGTAGTTATTTTTCAAAATATGATGCTAAAACAACAAATAATTACAAAATTTTTACAAAAGAGATAAAACAACTAGTATATGTAGCTCGTAGAGTGTGATTTTAGAATGTGAGTTACGTTAAGCATATCAAAAAACCAACGAGCTGTTGGACCAGTGGTAAAATCTCTCAGGTGGAAGTTCGAAGCATGTTAGGAGGGATCTCTTTTCTAAAGGAGATGAATTTAACCTGGTGTGGATCCCGCCTCTGGGAGATGTAGGGCCGAGTTCTTCCTTTAAGAATAATCAACTTGTAAACTTAACAAAAATAGAATCGACTTTCTTACACTTAATGGAATCAACTTCCTGCTTCCGACTAAAAGGTATCAGATCACGGCCTTTAATCTTCGCTGGAACAATATGAGCAACGTAGAACTGAGATTTTGGTGGATCGACAACACTCTAACTGATTTAAAGAACGGAAAAAGGGAGATCGATGGTCCATTAAACGCTAAGGAGAGAAGACGATGGGTTTAGGTTTATAGTTGTATGTTCACATGAGGGAAAAGGCGTTTTAAATACAAGACCTCGACATTTAACACAAAACGCAGAGTTTAACAAAACATAATAGAATAACAGTAGAGGAAAGCCTCTACTTCGTTCATAGTCTTTTTGTTCCTTTAGCCACTTTTCTTTAGTAACTTCCTCAAGTATCTCTCCATGGCCTTAGCCTTTCTCCCTCCAGACCTCATCCTCTTTCTCATACATGCTAAAGGAACACTTAACCTATCAAATTGAACCAACATGACCTATTCAAATCATTGGCTGATCACGCTGCCGCTAGTCGATGCTTAGAGCATCCTATCTACGATGCTTTGTCTTTGAAGAAACAGGACGAACTCGTTGCACGATGCGAGGGAAACTGGAAGCAAGTTTTGAGTTTCATGCAGTCCATTGATGAATCTTGTGCTATGGTGAAGACTTCAAGAGGCAATGTAATTTTTCTTTTTCATAAAAGTTTGGAAATTGTTTTAAAGAGCGTGGCTTGTTGTTACATACCATTTGGTTATGATATAAATCTCGGGATTTGGTGAAGACTTGAAGAGGCAAAATATTGTTTCTTTGATAAAGACTTGGACTTTTTGCTTAGATTTGTCAGTTTAGTTAGATGATTTTGGTAAGTGTTGCAGTAGAAATTGTTTTGAAGAGCATGAATTGTTATGATGCAAGTTGCTTCACTTTTGCAGATGCAAGTAACCACGGGGGATAGATTCACAATGGTAACCAAGGACTCAAAAGTATACTCTTGTGGTACAACTGCGTGGGCTCTTGGTCATGGGAAGGAAACTAGACGATGTCATGAATTGAAGCATATAGATTTACCGTTTCTTCTTTCTTTAGCCATAATAGAAGCTCTGTTCAAGCGGAGGGATAAAATTTAGGAAATAGAAATGATCCAGATTTAGGATGGTATATCGATTGAGCGGGAGTGCATTCTCTGCGCAAGTGATTCAAGTATCAGCCTGTGACTATACAATAATGAATTACGTCTCTTTAAATAAAAGAAAGATAATGAAAACTCTAGCCTAAAAGCCCAAATAAACATTAAGCCCTTGAGAAACAAAACCCAAATAACGAGCTAGCCCAAACTTGAAGAACGATTTGAGATGCGCTGCATCAGAGATGTTGATAATCAGTTATATGTAGAACTAATTTTAAAGGCGATGCTTGTGCAAAGATTAATAGCGTTCAGAAGAGAAAGTGAAGATATGATCCTGAGTTGCTTGTTCCTTACTTTCAATGATGTCAAGAAACTTAGAAACATATCATTGCAAGACAAAACTTTGTTTATGTTTGATAGTGAGCGAAAACAAGACAAAACTAAAATAACAGTAAGACAAAGTGAAGTGATACAATTTTCCTGAACTCTGATCATTCATCATCTTTCCACATATCTGCAAACTCATCAGGCTCCAACGGGTTTGAGAGCTCATGCATCTTTTTCCTCGTCTTCGCCTTGATCTTCTTAGCAAATTTCCCAGCTTTATTTCTCTTCTCCAATGCTCGAATCTAAATACATTGATTTAAAATTTGCTTAAGGAAAGTTCTAAGATTCATTTGGTTATATCTTTTGCTTGCAAATAAGAGATTAATCAATGATACCTGGTTTGGAGATACGTATAACGGGTTCTCATAAAGAGTAGGACCTCCAAAGCTGCCCGCGAATATCTTGATTGGATTCAGACAAAACCTTGGACCAACCTGTTGTCAATAGTGTATCCATTTCAATCAAAAACCATGGTCGAAAGACTATTATTAAAAGTTTGTAACTCTTTGTCCACAAACCTCGATAAGGGTCATTTTATCCAGGCCACCTTTTGCAATTTTATCTGACTCATTGTGAGGAACCGAAATCTGGTAATTTCGGAACCATATATGCTCATCAACAATTGAAAAGACAAATACATGGTCATGGTAAGGCTTAGATTTCCTGTGTTCCTTAGGAATTCCGAAGACCTGAGAGATAAACAAAACAAAACTAATTAGGATGTGAAAGTCTTGAGAACTAATGGACCAAAAACATTATCCAAGGATATGAATCTGGCAACAACCTGAGTAAGCATCTCCTTCAAGAGTTTCCAGTGCGCATCTTTATCAAAATTGGATGAGAATGTCAAAAGTGGACGTGACCCTTTGAGATGATTTCCAGTGAGTTTCATCTCTTCCATTGCGTGCACTTCAATATACAGAGAACAAAAGTAAAAATCCTTTTACCAAAAAATACATAGTTACAGAAACAGAACTCAGATATAGAACAAGACACAAGCTGATTGAACCCATCATAGCTAAATACGTGACTAGATCTATCAGCTCTTGCCACTTAAACTAAAGTCAGAGGATCTCGACTCTTACCAGCTTTAACCAAAAACTTCACAGATGGTCCATTAGGGGATTTGACCATCCACATGTAAAGATCTTTATGTTTCCTACACTGAAAATGGAAACATAAACAAATACAAATCAACCAATACATTCAGAGATTGTACATTTACATCAATATGCATATATTAAGCTTCCACAACAAACCAAACCCTAACAATTTGGGATAACTATCAAATTTTGATGACATGGAACAAATACTAAATACCAATAGAGTCAAAGATTGTCCATTTGCATCAATATGCATATACATAAGCTTCCATCGAGTATTCTAATCACAAGTTTCTGAGGTTTGACTTTTGAGTCAAACATTCCACAGTAAAGGAACAAATCTGACTACATGGAACAAAAACTAAGCCTAGAAATAAGTAAGATGGAAACTTTACCTCGAAGAACAAGCAGGAATTAGAATTCTTAAGCTCAATGAGCTCATTCAAAGTCGCGCCTTTGCTACTCTTTGCTTCAACTTTACTGTCTTTCTTACAGTGTGGTAGAAGTGAAACAATGTTCAACATCAAACTCCGATACCTTCACACAAAAATCCCCAATAAACAAATCAATTTCAAACCCTAAAAACGAAATCAAAACCAAAAGAAAGGAAACAAATTTAGCAATTTAAACTCAACCTGAAACTGATACGACGAGAACAAGTCACCAAAACCTTCTCTTTGTTCTTGAATCCAGATGAAGTCAAAGCTTTAGCTTTCTCAGCTTCACCTTCACTCTTATCTTTCCATCCCAATAGAGTCCTTTTGGGTCTATCCGGAGCAGGCTCATCGCTCTTTTTCACCGGCGCCGGAGCTTCCGTCTCACTGTGCTTCCGCTTCCTCCCCATTTTTTTGTTTTTCCGCGTAGAGACGTTTTCTCTAGGGTTTTAGCAAGTGTTTTAAGGTCAGAGACGAAACAGAGAGAAAAAATCATGGGCCGGTCATTATTGGGCTTAACTTAAGGCCCATTAATAATGGTAACGATGTGTCACTTCGTCACTTCGTCGTTAGTCTCTGTTCTTCGCGGTCCTCTGCAGCAACCGCTGAGAGAAAGAGAGATATGGGAGAACGGTTTTTCCGAAATGAGATGCCGGAGTTTGTACCGGAAGATTTATCCGGAGAAGAAGAAACTGTTACCGAATGTAAAGATTCGTTGACGAAACTGCTATCACTTCCGTACAAATCATTCTCAGAGAAGCTTCACAGATATGCTCTAAGCATCAAAGATAAAGTAACTCACTTTTCAATTTGATTATATATGATTTTGAGTTATAATGAAGTTATGTAGTTATAATGAATTTATGACTTTTCTTTAGTCTAGTGAAGTTGTGTTTTCTCTTGTTTGTGTGGTGATTCTGTTTTAGGTAGTCTGGGAGACATGGGAACGATCTGGAAAACGTGTTCGAGATTATAACTTGTATACTGGAGTTCTTGGGACAGCTTATCTCTTGTTCAAATCTTATCAGGTTACTAGAAATGAAGATGATCTTAAGCTATGCTTAGAGAATGTTGAAGCTTGTGATGTAGCTTCAAGAGATTCTGAGTAAGTGAATTTTCTTCAATGATCCAATTTTCATGAATTCATTTCGGGGTAATGATTGTGGTTTCTATCAGGCGAGTGACATTTATATGTGGCTATGCTGGTGTATGTGCTCTTGGTGCTGTTGCAGCGAAGTGTTTAGGTGATGACCAGTTATATGATCGTTACTTAGCCCGTTTCCGAGGGGTAATTACTAATTACAGTTTCTTTTGCTCTAGTGAAAATAGATAACTTGTTCTATACTTTGCTTGAGTGTTGCAACTTTGATCTGTTTAACAGATTAGGCTTCCTAGTGACTTGCCATATGAGTTGCTATATGGTAGAGCAGGATACTTGTGGGCGTGTTTGTTCTTGAATAAGCATATTGGTCAGGAGAGTATATCATCTGAACGAATGGTATAATAAAGTTATAAAATTTCTTTGGTTAATTGACTTACTCAAGAAAGTTCAAGATTTTATGATATCTCTATATCTTCAGAGATCAGTGGTTGAGGAAATCTTCAGGGCAGGAAGACAACTCGGGAATAAAGGAACTTGTCCATTGATGTATGAGTGGCACGGGAAGAGGTACTGGGGGGCTGCACACGGTTTAGCTGGGATCATGAATGTTTTGATGCATACGGAACTTGAACCAGATGAAATCAAAGATGTCAAAGGTACACTAAGCTATATGATACAAAACCGTTTTCCTAGCGGGAATTACCTATCTAGTGAAGGAAGCAAATCAGATCGCCTTGTTCACTGGTGTCACGGTGCTCCTGGTGTTGCTCTCACACTTGTAAAGGCAGCTCAGGTAATCATTTGTTGATTGAAGTACTCTTATCAGTAAGTAAAACCACAATGCAAAACTCATTTTCTGGATATCGTCAGGTTTATAACACTAAGGAATTTGTAGAGGCAGCAATGGAGGCAGGAGAAGTTGTGTGGAGCCGTGGATTGCTTAAACGAGTAGGAATCTGTCACGGTATCAGCGGAAACACATACGTGTTTCTTTCTCTATACCGGTTAACAAGAAACCCAAAGTATTTGTACCGCGCTAAAGCTTTCGCGTCTTTCCTACTCGATAAATCAGAGAAGTTAATCTCAGAAGGTCAAATGCATGGAGGAGATAGACCCTTCTCTCTCTTTGAAGGTATCGGAGGAATGGCCTACATGTTACTCGACATGAATGATCCAACACAAGCTCTGTTTCCAGGTTATGAACTCTAAAATGTATAAAACTTACACTGTAACAATAAGCTTAGATACTGAAATGTAGAATAGCTGTCTATATTAATAAGATTTTATACATCACAAGAAAACAAAAAAAAACAATTGTGATACAAGCAAGAAGCAAAATGACTAACATCATCAAATTTTAATATCCTATTGATCAGTGAGTGGATAAATGGACAAACTCATTCAGGGTTTAGCTTTTCTTGTTCTGGATCTCACTACTCACTAGTAATGTGGGGTTTGGTAACCGTCTCGGGCACGAGAATAGGAGATGTAATAGAACTGAGAGACAATAGCAGTGAAGAGAGCAAAGGAAGCACCAGCAGCAAACACTCCTTTACGGATCACTTCACAGCTAGGAGGGTTTTCGATGTTCCACATCCTTCTGTACGTAGTGTGGTACGCGTTTCTGATTGATCCCGCGAGCAAACATACCTCAGCAATCAAGAAAAACACCCTGTTCAAAACCAAGTGTAGAATGATGTGTCAAGTCAAAGTCATAAATTATAGAGATTGTGTTAAGTATAGAGTTTTACCAGCAAATAAGGAAGAGCATAATGCCACAAGCTCTTGAACCACCGGGTTTAAGAGCTTTGCCGCAGCAGAAACACCGACTAGCCACCATAATAATGACTTGACTAATGAAGAGAAGCACAAATGCACCAGCTCCATAACTTGTAGCTATGTCTGAGCCATACTCACAATGCTCAAATTCCTTCTCACCATCCGGAACAACCTTACCCTGCAAAACAACAAACAAAAGAGCCCAAGAAACTTAAGCAAAATGATAGATCTTCAGCCATTTTCTTCTGCATCAAAAAACCACTAATCTGAGATCTAACAATGTAGTAAGCTACGCTTATCTACAAAGGTCTTAAAGTCTACAAAGATCTTCAAATCACAATGTGAAGCTCCATATCGATCAAGAAACAAGATTCTTGAATCAGATCTGAGAAAGAGTCCACTACAAGAAATCGCACCGACACATATTTTTGTACCAAAACTGATTTGAAAGTCAAAACACTATATCCTACATATGTTCCAAATAAAGATTACAATCTCATCACCAAAATTTGACTTCAAGAGAACAAGAAATCTAAAAGAGAGTAAAGAAACAAATTAGAGAGAGAGAGAGAGAAGTGATTCTTACGACACTTCTTCTTTGTTCGGCAGCAATGGCTAATCCAACAGCAATGAGATCTAGAATGAACACAATGATGATCACGAGCTTTGAAGCCATTGCGATTATTCTGAGAGAGCTTTTCTTGTGATCTTTCTCTTTCCCTCGAAGATGGATCGTTTTCTTGATAATACTAATATATATATAGACGAAAATGTCAAGAGACTTGTGACCGAATTAAAGAAAATGAAATGACTATTTCTTTACTAATAAAAAAAAAAAGACAACGCAAATTCGTTGCCTTTTACAACACGATTTAATTAAAAAAATAAGTTTCACTTAAGTATATGAACTAACGTCAATAGACTAATAACGTGGTGCAGGTGGGGGGTTTCATTTGCTTTATCTACGGGTTAATTAAAGGGATCATATATAACTTGTTTAATAATTAAAGCTCTTATACTAATTTTCCCTAAACAAATATAAATCGTTAAGTTTTTAAAAACTGGTTTTGTGGGAAAAGAAACGTAAAATTAGGAATGTTAACGAAAGATTAAAAGAAGAGTTATAATGAGAATTAATGGAATTGAATGCGATATTAGATAATCATAACAGTCACCAGTCTAAAACGGCGGATCTACCGTTAGCGGTCATGTAAATAAATGTGCAATGGTTTAACCGGAATCCGGTTTTCCAGGTTAGGCACTCCGAGTTGCATCCTCATATAGGGTCCACGTTGTCGATGATCTTTGGACTAGTATTTTTGATTAATCGATGCACTCCGATGCTAGTATTTTTCCAGTATTTTTGATTCAACAAACCCGGATCTTGCATCCGCACGCAATCAATATTACATACATGGGCTTTTCGAATTTGGCACATTACTTTGTTGTGTTCCCTTGTGTTTTTTTCGTTGTCGAGTTTTGTCTTTGTCAACGGAGGAGACTCTATTCTCACCTCTCTTTTTTTTCGTCAAGACTCTATTCTTAGTTTCATTTCTTGAGAAGAAGTCTATGATAATTACGTATCTTATTAAATGATAACTACTGCACGAATTCAATTCTTCATGCGTAGTGACTACAAAAAAAAAAAAAAAC
>Ga0041059_1002601_pt1 | contig 13283 bp, 12 predicted proteins | sample AraColnosormetaG_FD_56232 | JGI IMG/M metagenome (GOLD analysis project Ga0041059, IMG submission 56232) | Arabidopsis roots microbial communities from North Carolina, USA - Col MF nosort | ecosystem: Host-associated > Plants > Roots > Unclassified | place: USA: North Carolina | collected... | reverse complement strand
ATGGCTTCCATAGCAGCACCACAGTCGGACCATATCTCAATGTTATCTAAGTGTAAGTCACATAAACTGTGTAAGACCCATAAAACCCCTCTCAACTCCGCCGCAATACGATTTGACGCTGGTAGAAACATTTCTCGCGGATGAAAAACAGCATCCCCATGATGATTCCTCTCAATCCAAGCTCCACCACATATGTGAACATCATTGAGCCAAGAAACATGGATATTACATTTAAGCGTATCTAGTGGTGGCTTAGTCCATCTAACTGCACATCGAGGATTCAACGAAAGACGATTTACAGACTGGGTTGGCATCATCCTTAACCTGTTCCACAACTCAGATTCTTCAAAAGCATGAGCTATAAGTGCATTTAAATCACCTTGTGTTCCCGCCAATACCGTTGTGTTGCGATGTTTCCAAATTCCCCAAAGTAACCATGGAATGGCCATTCTCAGAGAAGGAGATAAACCATCGTCACCCATTAAGTTCAAGACAAAGTCTACGTTCTCCGTAACAGACTGTGAGAAACCATGAGTAGGCAAAGGAATGTTAACCCTCTCCCAAACTTCTCGAGCCGTCCAACAATGAAACAGGACATGACTAATCGATTCCCTATCATTTTGGCACAGAGAGCAGCGAAGATCAATGTTCATACCATGAGCTCTTAAGCACTCTGATACAACCAATGCACTAGAGACAGCCCGCCATAAGAACATTTGAATTTTTGGAATGGTTTTAATATCCCAAATCTTCACTTTAATTGCTCGAACTTCTTGTTCTTGTATGGAAAGTTGTATCGAGACTTGCTTCTGCTGAGAAATCAACCAATTGCCACTCTTTACTGTATAATATCCATTCTGGTTATAGGCCCATATGTAAGTGTCCGGTAAACCAGGATTTGGCGGAAAAGACATAATTCTGACAATATCCGCAGGAAAAAACAGCTCTGATAAGAGATTATGATTCCAAGAGCCTTGGGGGTTAATAAGGTTTGAAACCATGAGTTCTAAATCAATGAGAGATTGCTTGTTGTAAGGTCGACGCGGATATCTATCGAATAGCCACTTGTCAATCCAGACATTTGTAGATTGTCCATTACCAATATTCTTGAGGAGGCCTTTTCGAGTAAATCTCTCCCATGAATGATACTGCGCCACACATACGATGGTTGAGAACCAACAGCCGCATCCAGAAATTCATCACGTCTATAATATCTTGCTTTGTAAACTCGAGCAAATAGAGAGTGAGGCTTGGTAAGAAGTCTCCAAGCCTGCTTTGCTAATAAAGCTTGATTAAAATCCCCAACATCTCTAAAGCCTAAGCCACCTTCTTTTCTTGTTTTACACATCTTTTCCCAAGATACCCAATGCATCTTCTTATGTTCTTCACATGAATTCCACCAGACACTTGTCATTGCACTAGTAATTTGTTGACATTGATACTTTGTCAATTTAAAACATGACATGGCATATACTGGTAATGCCATTGCCACAGATTTAAGAAGCACTTCCTTGCCTCCCATCGACAATGTCTTCGCATACCAACCAGTCAATCTAGTCTTTAGCTTTTTAGTGATGTATGCCAACAAATCACATTTAGATCCACTGAAACACTCTGGTAGTCCTAAATACATACCATCTCCTCCTTCTTTAGTGATCCCCAAATACAGCCCCAAAAGATGCTTCATAATCGGCTCCAACTTTTTACCAAAAATAATTGATGACTTTTGAAGATTTATCTCTTCGCCAGATGCATCTCCATAAGTTTTAAGCATCTTAAAATTTCAGCGCCTTCTTTAAAGTTGGCTCTACATAGAAATAGACTATCACCCGCGAACAACAAATGTTGAATTGACGGGCAACTCCTTGTGAGTCTAAGACCAGATAGACGTCCTTCCGTTTCAGCCTTATTCATGGTATGAACCAAAGCTTCAGCACATAAGATGAAAAGAAATGGTGATAGCGGGTCACCTTGTCTGATACCTCGTTCCGGTTGTATGAACCCATATGAATTTCCATTAAGTAAGACCGAATAAGTAACACTTCTCACACAAGTCATTACCCATGTTATCCATTTGCTATCAAACCCAAGGCGGGAAAACAACTCTTCCAAAAAACTCCACTCAACCTATCTTACGCCTTAGACATGTCAGTTTTGAGCGCCATAAAATTTTCATTACACTCCCGATTAGTTCTCAGCGCATGAACCTTTTCATGAGCTAGAAGAACATTATCTGATATCAATCGTCCTGAAACAAACGCACCTTGAGCGTCAGAGACAATGTCTGGAAGAAATACCTTTAGTCTTGAACACAATATCTTGGAGATAATTTTGTAAGATACTGAGCAGAGACTAATCGGTCGCAGATCCGTCATTCTATCTGGATTTGGCTTCTTAGGCAATAAGCATATTTGAGTAAAGTTCCATTCAACAGGAAAGGATCGTGAAACAAATAACTTCTTAACTTCCTCACAAACCTGCTGTCCAACTACATTCCAATAGGATTAAAAAAATAATCCCGTCATCCCATCTGCTCCAGGTGCACTGCTACTCCTAATAGAGAACACTGCTTGTTTAATTTCTTCGTTAGTGACCTCTTTAGTCAAAGCAATATTCATGGTAGGTGTAACCCGAGGTGCCATACCATCAAGTAAATCCGCAGCATTGCAAGGTTGTGATGAGGTAAAGAGCCGTTGAAAATAATTTACTACAATATCACCTTTAGATCCATCTGCAAATTGCTCCACGCTATTGTCATCGATTAATGAAAAAACTTTATTTTGCGCTCTTCTTCCTTGAACACTTCCATGGAAGTACTTAGTATTCTTGTCACCATCATGCAGCCAATTTTCCTGAGTTTTTTGCTTCTAATAACCTTCTTCCTCTCTATAAGCTACAACCAACTCTCCTCTCCATTTATGTAAGAGAAAGTAATTAGGAAATTGTTTGCTGCCTTCTGTTTCTAAAAACTCTCTCAGCTTCTTGATCTCTGTCTTAGAATTTGATTGTGAGGCTCTTTTCCATCTGGATAATGATCTTCGGCACGCTGCGAGTCTGTCAAATAAGCTTGTGTGCTCATCCATACCGTCACTATTCCATCCTTGTCTAACAATATCCACGGTTTCAGGTTTAGAGGTCCACCTTTTGTCAAACATAAATCGACCAATAAATGATTGGTTTTCATTGACAAACCGAGTTATCAACGGCCTATGGTCTGAACCAATTCTCTCCAAGTATTCAGACTGCACACGCGGGAAAATATGAAACCATTCAGCATTCCCAAGAGCTTTATCCAATCGGATTTGGATCCACATGTCATTGCGTTTACCCGCCCACGAGAATTTATTACCAGAAAAAGGTATGTCACGGAGACGACAATCTTGTACCATGTTGCGAAATGGAATAAAGGAAGATTCTTCACGACCAGGCCCACCAAACTTTTCAGAGTTATCCCATATCTCATTCAGGTCGCCTACAACAAACCATGGATCATTCCTTGCTAAACCAATAGTTGTTAAATTGTCCCATACATCTTGTCTTAAATGCCAAGCTGGATCTCCATAAACAAATGAAGCAAAAAACCATAAGGACCCAAGCTTAACTTTTGTATCAATGATTCTCTTGTCCGAGCGGAGCACTTCAACTTCATATGATGCTTTCCAAAACAATGCCCTTCAGGATCCACGATATGAACATTATCGTAGCCTAACCATTGCTTAACTTTCAGTATGTAATCACTGGAGTTCTTCGTCTCCATGAGGAACAGAATATCCGGAAAATGAGTACGTCTCATTTCCTTTAAACTTATGTTAGAGAAAAATTATTTGATTTTTGGCTTGAAAGTTATAAAACTAATAATTTATTCTTTAATTCCTGGGAAATTATTTTGCTGAGAAATTCTATTGTTATGGTAACTATATGAATATACTGATAAATGATACATTATTAGAAAAATAATTAATTATAAAAGGGCATTGCAAAAATGTTAAGAGATTTTTTTTATTATAAAACTATATTTAGACAAAGTGAATATAAAAATAGTGTATTAAATTTGAGAGGAATGACACATGTGCAATGAATAGAGCGCCATTTGTTAGCTTCTTAGAGCATCTCCAAGAGATACTCTATCCCCTCAAATATAAAGTTTTAGGTTCTCCAAGAGATACTCCATTACTTCATAATTTAGAGTATTGAATAGTGACACTCTATATTTGGAGTATCACTATTCAATACTCTAAATTTGAAGTTTCACCTTTTTTATTTGCATTTAAGTCCCTAAAATTCAATATTTCATATACAAATTACTATGTTTATCATTTTAGTCCTTAAATTTTTATATATTCAAAGTATTTCGACAATTTTTGGCTTGTAATCTACAGATTATAAATAAAATGATTCATCTATGTCTTCGTAATGCATTGATTGATCATATATGAGAGCATTACGGAAAAAAATTTGTTGAGTAATTTGTAATTTATAAGTTAATTTATGTATTTTTAATTTTTATTTATATGTATTTTATTTATAAATTTATTGTTTTGTTAATTAAGATTATGTGTAATATTTTAATGTATGTTTTAGAGTTATTTATAAAAGTTATATGGTTTTAAAATTATTATGAACAATATAAGGACTATAATGCAAAACACACATTTTAGAAACTTTATATTTGAAGTATACCGTGGGAGAAGAAACTACTCATACTTTATATTTGAAGTTTACATACTCTATATATAAAGTATCTCTTGGAGATGCTCTTAGAATATCACTTCGAGGAGATCTTACTTTATTATATAGATAAAGATACATACTTCTTGTTGCATCATCTTTTCTTAACTATTTATAGATGACCAATAAAATTTGTAAAACTTTTTCATTCGGTAAGTTCGGATTATTTGATATTATTATCAAAAGATTTAAATACATACTTCTTGTTGGATCATAACGAATGCCGGTTTTCTATTTGTAGAAATAAACCTAAATCTATTTTCTCCCTATTTTAAATTGAAAAAAACAACAACATAAATTATGGAAAGCAAAAGAAAAGGCATAAAAACAGTTCAAAACACACACATATGCATTGTCAAAACACCTCAGTTTAAGGTCTGCCACAAACTACAAAACCGCATGCAAGCCACTTGTGTAAAGTGTATATATACCACTTCTTTGTCTTCACACCACATCACAAAACTAAAGAAATAATCACAGTTATTTTTACCTTTTACTCTTCTTGTTCTTTAAGACAATTCAAAAGAGAATAAGGAGAGTTTTAATTTTCTGTCTAAAGAAGCCGAGCTTCGTGAAAATTGTTGTTTCTCATCATTGTGATTCATCATGGCTGCTGATATCTCATGGGATGAAATAAAGAAGGAGAATGTTGATCTTGTAAGTAATTTGTTGTTGCTAAAACACACATTTTACCTTATAATAGTTTTAACATGAATTGTTGATAAAACGTACGAAACCATGAATGTATGTATTACAGGAGAAAATTCCGGTGGACGAAGTGTTCCAACAGCTGAAATGTTCCCGGGAAGGTTTGTCTTCAGAGGAAGGAAGAAACAGACTACAAATATTTGGGGCAAACAAACTAGAAGAGAAGGTAGAGAACAAATTTCTAAAGTTCTTAGGGTTTATGTGGAACCCTCTTTCATGGGTGATGGAAGCTGCCGCAATCATGGCCATTGTGTTGGCAAATGGCGGTGGGAGGCCACCGGATTGGCAAGACTTTGTTGGAATCACATGTTTGCTCATCATTAACTCGACAATCAGTTTCATCGAGGAGAACAATGCCGGTAATGCAGCTGCAGCTCTCATGGCCAATCTTGCACCAAAAACAAAGGTATTAAGGGATGGGAGATGGGGAGAGCAAGAAGCTGCGATTCTAGTTCCAGGTGACTTAATCAGCATCAAGTTAGGTGACATTGTTCCCGCGGATGCTCGTCTCCTAGAAGGTGATCCTCTGAAGATCGACCAATCTGCTCTTACCGGTGAATCTCTCCCAGCTACTAAACACCAGGGAGACGAGGTTTTTTCTGGCTCCACTTGTAAACAAGGTGAGATCGAGGCTGTTGTCATTGCAACCGGAGTGCATACCTTCTTTGGCAAGGCAGCTCATCTTGTTGATAGTACTAACAATGTTGGCCATTTCCAAAAGGTATATATGACTGACCTCTGAATTATATTTCCTTGCGATGCAAGCAATCTTATGATATAACTCTAATATGGTCTTGATAAATGTTGCAGGTCTTAACCGCCATTGGTAACTTCTGTATCTGTTCAATCGGAATAGGAATGTTGATTGAGATAATTATAATGTATCCGATCCAACATCGAAAGTATAGAGATGGAATCGACAATCTTCTTGTCCTTCTCATTGGAGGAATCCCAATCGCTATGCCCACTGTGTTGTCTGTCACAATGGCTATTGGATCACATAGGTTGTCTCAACAAGGTGCCATCACAAAACGAATGACCGCCATCGAAGAAATGGCTGGTATGGATGTTCTTTGCAGCGATAAAACTGGAACTCTAACTCTCAACAAACTTACAGTTGACAAGAACTTGATTGAGGTTTCAAGACAAATCTCTTCATCATCATAATTTGTTTTTAAATTGGTTACGTTAGAAGCTTCATGTCTTGTGGATTTCTTTGTTCTTTAGGTATTCTCCAAAGACGTAGACAAGGACTATGTGATACTACTTTCAGCTAGGGCTTCAAGAGTAGAGAACCAAGATGCGATTGATACTTCCATTGTTAACATGTTGGGTGACCCAAAAGAGGCAAGAGCTGGAATAACTGAAGTGCATTTCTTGCCATTCAATCCAGTAGAAAAGCGAACCGCGATCACTTACATCGATACCAATGGAGAGTGGCATAGATGTAGCAAAGGTGCTCCTGAGCAGATAATTGAACTCTGTGATCTCAAAGGAGAAACAAAGAGAAGAGCACATGAGATAATTGACAAGTTTGCTGAGCGTGGTCTACGTTCACTCGGGGTTGCACGTCAGAGAGTTCCTGAGAAGGACAAAGAAAGCGCCGGAACACCGTGGGAGTTTGTTGGTCTTTTGCCACTCTTTGACCCTCCAAGACATGACAGTGCAGAGACCATTAGAAGAGCTCTTGATCTTGGTGTGAATGTTAAAATGATCACTGGAGATCAATTGGCTATTGGTAAAGAGACAGGTCGTAGGCTTGGAATGGGAACAAACATGTATCCTTCCTCTTCTTTACTTGAAAACAAAGATGACACCACCGGAGGAGTTCCTGTCGATGAGCTCATTGAGAAGGCCGATGGATTCGCTGGAGTCTTTCCTGGTAGAGTAACCATCCTCTATTTCACTTTTCGTCCCTTTTTTGTCTCTAACCTAATTCTATGATCTTGCGTAGAGCACAAGTATGAGATTGTAAGGAAACTCCAAGAAAGGAAACATATTGTTGGTATGACCGGAGATGGTGTCAACGATGCCCCAGCGCTGAAAAAGGCAGATATTGGTATAGCAGTCGATGATGCAACTGATGCAGCAAGAAGTGCCTCAGATATAGTCTTGACAGAGCCAGGTCTTAGTGTCATTGTCAGCGCTGTGCTCACCAGTCGAGCTATCTTTCAAAGAATGAAGAACTACACAATCTACGCAGTCTCCATCACAATCCGTATAGTCCTCGGCTTCATGCTTGTGGCTCTTATTTGGGAATTTGACTTTTCTCCCTTCATGGTCCTCATTATTGCAATCCTAAACGACGGAACCATCATGACCATTTCCAAAGATAGAGTCAAGCCTTCCCCAATTCCTGATTCATGGAAGCTTAAAGAGATTTTCGCTACTGGAGTTGTTCTTGGAACCTACATGGCTCTCGTCACTGTTGTCTTCTTCTGGCTAGCCCATGACACAACCTTCTTCTCGGTAATCTATACAATATATACTAGTATATATAAGTATTTAATTTTATTATTATGATCTATATATCATCTTTGTGTTGTGTTGGTGTGTGTAGGATAAATTTGGAGTAAGGTCGTTACAAGGCAAAGACGAGGAATTAATAGCAGTATTGTATTTGCAAGTCAGTATAATTAGTCAGGCTCTCATCTTTGTCACTCGATCAAGGAGCTGGTCCTTTGTCGAACGCCCGGGACTTCTTCTTCTTATTGCTTTCTTTGTTGCCCAATTGGTACGTCATTTGTATACACACAGAGAAATTTCAGATATATATATGTCTCTACTAAAGTTTTTTTCTTTCCCATGCACAATAACGTACAGATTGCAACCTTAATAGCTACTTATGCGCATTGGGAATTTGCGAGAATCAAAGGTTGTGGATGGGGATGGTGTGGAGTCATCTGGATCTACAGTATCGTCACATACATTCCTCTTGATATCCTCAAGTTTATCACTCGCTATACCCTTAGTGGCAAAGCTTGGAACAACATGATTGAAAATAGGGTATGTGTGAATTAAAATCTTGATTCTAAAACCCCACAAAATATATATATTGACATTATTTGTTTTCCCTTCTTGTGATCTAAGACTGCATTCACGACCAAGAAAGACTACGGTAGGGGAGAAAGGGAGGCTCAATGGGCTCTAGCTCAACGTACGCTCCATGGACTTAAACCGCCGGAGTCAATGTTCGAAGACACGGCAACCTACACCGAGCTCTCTGAGATCGCTGAACAGGCTAAGAAACGTGCAGAAGTTGCTAGGTATGTAAAATTGATCACTCTGAAAGATTTATAGGTAAACATTTTTCTACAAGATTGATAAGAGTTGTGTTGTGTTGTGTTGTGGTGCATGCAGGCTAAGAGAAGTGCACACTCTCAAAGGCCACGTTGAGTCGGTAGTGAAGCTCAAGGGTCTTGACATTGATAATCTTAACCAACACTACACCGTCTAAGCCAAACTACTATGACATTTCAATTATTCGAATGGGACACATGACAACGTTCTAAGCAATAAAAGTTGGAGAAAATGGAATCATAAAGATAAAAAGAAGAAAAAGAAAGTTCCGGTTTGGATTCTCCTTCGGTTTTGATTTCGTTTTTCTTGGTAAAAACATGATATAATCAGCGGAATGCTGCAAAAAAAAAGCAAAAAAGAATAAGAAGAAGATGGTAGGATGAATGAATGAGATGGAATAAAGGACAAGAAGAGACATGTCGTCATGTGATACACTCGTATTCATTACTTACTATTAGTAATCCCATATTTTTTGGTTATAAGCTTTTTCTCTATGTTCTTTCTTTTTTATGAGAAATTGAATTTGATAAATGATAGGAATAAAAAAAAATTCAAGAAAAATATATGATTTTATTCGGCGAATTTCTATATGCATGGTGTACTCCACTTTTAATGCATAATCCTTATACAAACTATATGCAGTTTAATTGGTATTAGATTATGATCCATGTTGTAAACGTAACATGTGTTACTGGTTTTTTATTAGATTCAAAATTGTTAATTTATATTTCAAAATAAATAATGTTATAGTTAGTAGAAAAATATTAATTTATATCATATGTATTACTTAGATTATTTTTTGTGGTCTAGTACTCAGTTTTATTATATTATATATTATTTTGTATTTAGATATACTGATTTAGGAGACTGATAATTTTAAGATTATATTTAAAACATAATTAATTATATTATATAAAGCTTGATTATCGAAGGTAGTACCTCATATATAGATTAGATTTTGAAATGTGTAGAAACTAAATTATATAAACGTGCTGATTTAATTTAATATTTCTTTGATTTATTTCAATTTTCTTTCCAATTAGAAATATGAAATAAATTAAATTATATTTTTTAGTATTATTTATTTGAGTTTTCATTTTCAGTTAGAAGTGTATGCGATTAATATATGTTTTTGTTTTTCTTTTTGTAAATTGTTTCAACTTAATTTTGTATTTTTTGTTGGTAACGGTAAGATCTTATTATATAAAAGGTATCGAATGTTTGAAGCGGTTAAAGCAAACAAATCAGTTTGCGGTTTGGCCGTTTTTTGTTTGACATTCATAAATTATAATCTGTAGTAGTACGGACTGAAAAAAGTATAACAAATCTGCGGCGGACTAACTACGGACCGCTTTTACGTTGAGACAAATTTATTCTGCGATAGTTTGTTGTCCGTTTTAAAAATAGAGTCGTTTTCTCAACTTTTACCATAACATTCATTCAAAACCAAATTTTGTAACTCTTTTGATTGTGACACATGTCAAGTCTACCGACTAGATTTTGACATGTATAAAAGAAGAAATTACAGATATATGATAATTTAATTTAATATTTATATTATTTCTTTCACTTTTCTTTCCAATTGAAAATATAAAATAATAAAAATATTTACAACGGTTACAAATTTACCATCTACTATACCAAAAAAAATATGTTTTTATACCATTTATGAATTATAAGATAGGTAAATGACCATAAATGGTATAAGCAGTCTGATCTTCTAGCCTGATCTCTTTTTATACCATGTATCTGCTTCAAACAGATCCGCACTTCATGGACAACCACATACCCTATCACACCCACTCTTCAGCAACAAGATTCAGCTCCATTTCCATCTGCTTCATAAGTTGAGATGTCTTAACTCTTTTTTGAACTTAAACTTTATGTCACTATGTTTCTATTTCTGTTTAATTTGGTATGAACAAATACTTAATGCTGTTGTCTTCACTTTCGTTTGGGGTGCAAAAATATTTTCTGTATAATTTTGTTTTGTTTTTGATTTGTGTTTCAATTTAGTTAACCATAGTCTAATCGGAAAATAACTATTAATATAAATATGCCAAATTTTGAATGTAATCATCACATAGTCATATAAAATGGTTGTCAAATTGTAGCTTATTAGTCACCAAATTTATCGTCAGTATATTGACTACTACAACTTAGGCTTCAATAATAGTCATAAAAGAGTCGTTAAAAAGCCAACAACAAATTTACGACTACGATCAGAGAACAATATGTTCAACTGAGCTAATCATAAATTAGTCGTAACATAGTCATTAAATATTACAACAAACCTACGACTAATCTACGACTAAAATTTCCTCATGCGACATGGTCGTTAATTAGTCGCCATTTAGCGACTAAAATAACGACTATAAGTTTTAGCTACGATTTATGACTACCTATTTTAATCGTCAAATAGTAGTAATGACCAGTTTAACGACTTCTTTACTACTATAATTGTAGTCATTATACAACGGTTTTCTTGTAGCGCGACTACAAAAAAACCTGCATTTTAGGACTATATTTTGTGACCATTGTTTTAGTCACAAATATTTGTGACTATTTTGTGATTTTTTTGCGACTGATTAACGACTACACAAAATATAGTTGGAAAACCGTCTCAAAATCATGACAAAAAATATTGTTGGTAAACCGTCTCATATATGTGACTGTTATAAGACTATAAGTTGGCTATATGGTTTTGGTCGTAAAATAGTTGCAAACTAAGACGAATTAGAAACACCGTTTTTAGTCGGAAGCTTTAGCCACAAAGTAGTCTCAAATTTGCAACAAATTTGTAACTTCAAGTATTTAATTTATATCAGGTTTTTACTCATTAAATTGAGAGATCTTATTTAATATTGTAACATGAGTGATTGTAGAATCATATGTAGTATTTTTTTTACTTGTAAACTTCAAAATTCATATACTCTGTCTCATAAAATAGTGTCACCGAACAGTTATTTTGTGACTATTTTGCTAATACGGTCACTTATTTGCAACTACTTTCTTACAACGTTGCAACCCTCGCAATTTTATTAAGATATTTACAAATAGATAATTGTTAATACGTTAAGTTTTATATGAATAATATTGTATAATATGTAGATGCCCATTATGCGGTCCATTAGTATATTCTAGATCTAGAAGGTTACAGATGACTCAATATCTAAACCTAAAACCTAATGTTGTATCATATATATATGATTTATCTTATGAATAAATCAATAACAGAGATAAACAGTTCCCTAAACCCATTTTTTCACAACACGTTATCAGCATAAGTTCTAGCTATTTGAGTAAAACCCTAACAAGGCACGAAACCATAGCCGCCTGAACTAGTAAATATATCTTCGAAATCTATAGTCGACGGCGACTTTGTTCGTTGTTCACGTTCTCCAATCACGCCAAAGACAAGATTAGAAAGGTAACTTTATGCTTTACTGTTTGCTACTATGTTCGATGCTTATTTAAGTATTGTTTCATGAAATCTGTTTGTTATTACTAAATCTTATCAACGAAGCTAGCTAGTATTTGGATTCTTAAAGCTGAATAATATATTATTTGTTTTGGTTTGGTAAGCTATTAGATGCTTCTTGTTAAAGAGATCCGTGTAGTTATTATATGTTTCTCTGATCCTATAAGATTCTAATCTAATATAAGTTAATTCACCCTTCGTGTACCTAATCGTGAATCCATCGTAATTCGTAAGTTGTTACCAAACCATGTTTTGTCATTAATTAACACATGTCTCTATTACTGATTTGTTGATTTACCAGATAACACTCATGCTTGTCACTTGTTAGTACTCGTTGGATTAAATTGATTTGGAAAATTCATGCAGAATTTACTTCCAACTGATTTGATATGGTATTTAATATCCTAGTGCTTTATAATTAATCAATACAATTATAATCATGTCGATTTGGTATTTGATGCTTATTATTATTTTATGATGATTAACTAAACACTTTCTTTTTCTCCTTTGAAACGAAAGTTTTTACTAATATAAAGGATTGAACAAAGAGAAATCTAAATCACGAATCTTTAAACAATGATGCATCCATTTCCCGGCAAAGTCTTTTATCTTAGATCAATCCAACTTATCAAGATAAGTACTACGTACCCTCAATATTATGATCGGCTACACAACATCTTCATGCAAAAATTACGATCGTAATACTTAATTATTGAAATCGTTATTGCTTTGTCATATGTTAAATTTGTAATGTTTCATACTGTGGAGATGATAGCTTGTAGCACAAGAAACTAACCAAGGTTGATGTAAGTCGAACCATGGTTGAGTTACTTTTGGGACCACTTTCTTGAGGCAACGGCTATGAAGGAGACAGCCTGGAAATAGTCATGTTTTGCGCTTAAGGACATTTTGTCTTGTGTGTCGAAAAGAGAAACAGGATCAGAGTGGCTGCAGCAATCGTTTTCAAGTTGTTAGAGTTGGCGTTTAGCAAACGCAGGCGGCTACTTGTTTGTTGCTGAAGTGAAGCCCTAATTGTTACTTGGAGTATAAAATAGGTGCTTGTGTG
>Ga0041059_1002600_pt1 | contig 13284 bp, 9 predicted proteins | sample AraColnosormetaG_FD_56232 | JGI IMG/M metagenome (GOLD analysis project Ga0041059, IMG submission 56232) | Arabidopsis roots microbial communities from North Carolina, USA - Col MF nosort | ecosystem: Host-associated > Plants > Roots > Unclassified | place: USA: North Carolina | collected 2013-09-02 | reverse complement strand
AAAAAAAAAATGTTACAAGGGAAAATTTTCGTAAGACAAACCGCAGTTTTTGCAAGAGCTTTTGCGAGGAGTACTTCAGCTGATAAACCAGAAGTTTCTAATAATTCCTTGGCAGCTTCAAGGAATGCAGGAACCACACTGCATTTAACATATTCTTAGGTAAATATACGACATCCCAAGTTATTTATTATACTTTTAAAAAATCTTGAGATGCAAGTGTCAGCATACCTGTCACACACTTGTTTAACTTTCTCAGCAGCTTCCATACCACCAGATCTGGCAATTTCATCAGGTTGAGGTGCAGCAAGGTGCTCAAATTTGATACCAGCTTCTTTTTCGATCCTGGATACACTCGACTTTCTAGAATCGTAGAGTGTAACCGCAACTCCTGTGTTGCCTGCAACAAAAACAAAGTAACGATTATGGCAACAGCAAGCAAACCTTACACTATCATTAAGCAACTGCGCAAAAATATTAAAGAGCAGTTTAAATAAATTTCTGTGCTTTACCAGCTCTTCCTGTTCGGCCTGAACGATGAATATATGCTTCAACTTCACGTGGAGGCTCACACTGTAACACATTTAAACAAGATGTGATGTTAGAACACCAACGAGGCATTAACCAAAGATGAATAAAGCTCATGGGCAGTAACTAACCTGGATAATTAACTGCACATCATTGATATCTAGACCACGAGCAGCAACATTTGTAGCCACCAATGTTGCAAACTTGCCATTCCTAAATCCAGCAAGAGTAACCTATAATCACAGGACTCATAGTTAGCAAGCTGATACTGCTCTGTTTGAGCAATTTAACAGGATAAGAAGATCAAATTCTCCCTACTTAACTTTGCCTATGCAAGAAAGCTTGAAAGAAAACTTAAACACATACCTCACGTTGTGATTGAGGTATTTCACCATGCAAGGCTCTTGATCCATCCAACAAACCAGAAAGCTCAGAAACTTGAACTTTAGTTTCAGCGAAAATAATAGTTTGGCCTCCACTAGATAGTGAAAACAAAAATTGGATAAGACAAAAATAATTGAAGTATAAATATTGGTTAGAAAATGTAGTACTAAAGGATACCTGCTATAGCAACTGATAATATCAGGAATCAACCGAGCCATGGCTGCCTTATTACAAGGAATAGCAATGTGTCGAACACTATTACTGGCCTTCATTTTATCATTACCAACAAGATCAATAGTCTTCTGGTCTCTTTTAAGAAACCTGTTAGAGATCTAGTAGAAGCAAGCGAAAAGGTCTCAACAACAAATAGAGAGAAAATGAACATAGCAGCAAACTATAAAGCTTAAAACATTAAAAATAGCCACAAATATTTGAAAGGGACGCACATTTTTCACCCATGATGGCAAAGTAGCACTGAAGAGAAGAGTCTGGACTTTAGTAGAATCCTCCACTTTCCCTGAAGTTATAGAAAGAACATATAAGATACAAAGAGTAAGCTGTTTCATATTAGGAAAAAAAACCAAAACCACGACATACCTAAAATAAGTTCAACATCCTCAACAAATCCCATCCTCAACATTTCATCAGCTTCATCAAGAACACGGAATTGTAAATAGCTGAAATCAAGGTTTTGTCTTTCAATATGATCCTGGAATGAAAGTCAATTACAAGGTCAAATAAACAAAAATGATGATCTGAATCCAGGGAAGCCAATATTAAAAATTAATGTTTAGAAAAGAGAAAGAGAGAGAGGGAGGGAGAGAGACGTACCTTAATACGACCAGGGGTTCCAACTACAATGTCAACACCTCTCTTTAATTTACCCTCCTGAACTGGATAGCTATCACCTCCATAGAGACAACATGAACTTAACCCAAGTGATCCTCCATATGCATCAAAGTCAGCAGCCACCTATCAAAGAAAACCATACCATAAGTAAAACCTAGAGTACCAAAAAAGATTTTGCACCAAATCTCTTAATAACATGCTGAGAATCATTACCTGCTTGGCCAATTCTCTGGTCGGTAAAAGGACCAAAACACTTGGTGACCTGCCATATCCCATCTTCCTTTTGCTTTTGGCAGGTCCATTAACCAAAGATTCCAATATAGGCAACACAAAAGCCAATGTTTTACCCTGCACCACACCACATATGATCAGCAAAGACCCCTAACTTTGAAAAATTCACTCTAAAGTCCACATAAGCAGGAGATTCACAATACCGAGTCTCTAAGTCTCACAAAATAACAATTAAATAGCAAATTAGGCATCCCTAATAACAAGCCTTCCACATAAATATCCAAAAGCCTCAAACTTGACAAATTCATACAGAGACAAACGCATAATAAGCAAAACCCAAATTTCAAAATCAAACCAATACCTGACCAGTACGAGCCCGTCCAACTAAATCAGCACCATCGAGAACCATATCAAACGTGGAAGCCTGAATCGGGAAAAGAGCTTCAATACCATTCGCCTTAAGCTTCTCCCTCAAAGGCGCAGAAATCCGAAACTTAGAAACAGCATTAGGGTTATCAACTTCAACATCCTCAACGCCCAACTTAACCTTCTTGCTGCTCTTCTTCTTCTCCGAGCTTGAATCGCTCTTCACTTCATCCTCCTCCTCGGAAGCCTTACGCTTCTTATCCTTCTTCTTACTCTTCTTCTTCTCCGACTCTTCTTCATCCGAATCAGATAGTTTCAGCTTCTGCTCCTTCTTCCCCTTCTTAGAATCAAGCTCTGGGGTATCCAAAGCCATCTTCTTCTTCATCTTCTTCTCCTCTTTCTTATCAGATAACATTAGGGAAGGCATTTAGAAGGAAGATAATGGAGAATCGAATCTCTTCTGCTTGTTGAGAGATTGAGGCTATGAAGTGCGAAAGCAGGGAGAGACGACAAAAGAGGACGACAATTGCTAGGGTTTACCTCTCTTTTTATATAGTTTTGAGATTTTAGAGAAACCCTAATTTACTCTAATGTGCAATCTCTAATCTGCCGTTTATTTATTCTGATAAGAGAATGCGTGTCGTTTCTAGGTCAAACACTCAAAAATATCTATCTTTCCTTTTTTTAATCAAAGACTCAAAAATATCTTCTTTGTTGGCTTTTCTATTAAAATAGTAACTTTCTTCATTTTTCGACGATATGATAAAACCAAAGCTCAAACATAATCAATTCGTTTTCTATCACATATATAGTTGATGAACTGTCACAAATTTCTAAAATGGATACACACTGCTCATAAGATTTACAGACTCTGTAATTAGGAGTAAGTAACTTCATCATAGATTTATGGTTAATACTTAATACAGTTCTGAGACCCATTTCCCCAAAACGGTACACATTTATTCTTCACAAGTCCTAATATGTTTATACAAAACCGGAAACATAACAGCTTACAAGAGCAATGTGGTACCGGCGACAACAAAACCTAGGAGTATGATCACGCTCCTTCTGAGACCAATGGCAAGGACATTAGAATCTGAGGCGCTGTTGCAGTAATTGAAACCATACCATACACTCTCAGGAACATATGTGTTATATGGGAAGGTGACCGCTTTAGAGCCATGGCTATATATCTTTACAGTGTTTGGGATCCAACCATCTGGACCAGACCTGTAGAGATATACATAGCATATCTGGTATGTACATGGTCCGTTTATCTGAAATGTATCTGATGAACATTGCTCAAACGTTTTTGTAGATGGATCATCAAGCCTTGGTGCGTATATCTGATTCAAATAAACAAAACTTGAGCAGCGAAATTTCATTGAACATCGAACCGAAGCGAACATCCTTACAGTTTATTAGTTTATTAGTGATAGATGCATGAACAGATTAGACACTAGTTACAATCAAAACCAATCCATTGAAACTTTCATCTATTCCAAAGATGTGTATATTTCTCTAAAACTCAAATGTTCAGATCAACCAGAGCAACCAGAGCTAAGCATTTGCAAACTTTTGGTAGCTAGAATTCTTCCATAGGAGTGACAATGTTATGCATATTCAGTAGCTAACTAGAACTGGACCTGAACATACTAAAAATCTAATGAAACCAAAGATGAGCTCAAAATCTGAGAAAGTCCATTGTAACAAAGCTCAATTACGAAGAATCAGATATGTGCGAAAACAGATGTGTATTTTGGAATGAAACATTCAATTGGAACCCTAAGCATAATCGATAAACCAAAGTGTTACCAAATCAAAATCAAATGTTCTGAAGAAATCAAAATCTCACTCAGCGAAGAAATCTAACCTGGTTACCATAGCCATCGCCGAAAGCGACGCTGATCTGATCGCGCGTGTACCTAGTCGACGAACAGCTCGTCGAGATGATCACTGTGTAAGCACAAGTATTCCCCAATTTCTGCATCATAGATATAAATTTACACGCATACAAGGAAAATCATAAGTTTCTCGGGAAAAGTTTCTACCCAAAGACGATGAAGGAAAGTTCAAACGGGGAAAGAGAGACGAACCTGGATGAGGCTAACGTTGAATGATTCAGCGACGTGAGGAGGATCCAATACTTTTGATTCGTAAACAGAGGTGGATATAATGAAGACGAAGGAGATTAAAGTGAAGAAGAGTCGTACGGACGCCATTTTCGTGCTTCGAGAAATCGCTCGCAGATACACAAGCGAAGAGAAAACGAAAGAGTAATTGAGAAGATAAAGTCTCGAACCAGTTGAGGATAAACCGGATTAGACCGGGTCAAATTCAAACAAATTCAATTTCGGTATAAGAACTGAAATAAATGGCGACGCGCCCAAGTTACAGGCCACACATCTCTTGTCAGTGTCATAATATTTAGGTAGAGGAGAAAATGTAATTAATGTTTTGTATAGAAGAAATTGATTAGAGATTCGACATGTAACTGTAGGTTATGTGCTTTTCTAGATGATTCTTAATCAAGTAACCACTTTAAGCTTTGAAAAAAAAATGTTGTATACAAATCAATACAAAACTTGCACACTGATATTAAATTTTTGTCATGTATCATCATTTTACCATCCACAGAAACTGAATGTGATCATGCACTAAGTAAATTTACAACATCTTGATATACTGGAATTTCTATAATAAACTAAAGTCAACATTTTAGAATCATTTGTTTACTCTATAGCTCTAGATTTATGTAAAAAGTTTAGAGTTTTAAGAGTACTTGGTATTTCGAAGTACATAAATGTCATTATCAAATTGTATTTTCATGGTGTGTGGTTGTATAGTTGTGTAATCTAATATTCATAGATTTATCACATACAAAACATTGATGCAGAATTTATAAGGAATAGTACGTTAAAAACTCGAACTCATACATTAGTTAACTAATTAATGTTACCACAATATGAAATTGTCAATGTTCAACTACAAAGAGTCAAAGACAAAACAGAGGGATTACACGATACTCGTTACTTATTGAGACAACTCTTAATTCTTAACAAAATAACTCAAACAACCACAGCCGCAAACGCAAACACAAACGCAGCAAACGCAACAACCAAACTCTGACCACTTCCACGTCCAGAGGCAGCAGACGGCGGTGATGGTGGTGGTGGCGGCGGGATTGAAGGTGGTTCAGGAGGAAAATAAGGTGGTGAAGGCGGTGGGATGGATGGAGAAAACGGAGGGAAATCCGGGGAAGGCGGTGGCAAATCGGTGTTGTTACAATAGTTGTTTCCGTACCAAATGTTTTCAGGGACGTTCTTGTTGAAATCGAATTTCACGGATTTGGAACCTTCCTTGTATATCTCGACGGTCTCCGGGATCCAGCCGTCGGTACCGGAACGGTAGATGTAGACGGAGCAGATAGTGTTGAGACATTTACCTTTGACTTGGAATGTGTCCGATGAACATTTCTCAAAACCACCTCCTCCACTTAGCGGTTTGTCTAGTCTCGGTGCGACCACCTAATAAATTAAAACCAAAACTCAATGATATACGTATTTATTAATAAGATACACATAACACATGCATCGTCACTAAAATCCATCAAAATAAGACTGTTATATTCAAAATAAGTTTCATTAAGGTTCTAATGGCTTTGGTTTATCCGGAGTTTAACAAACTTCTTACGTGAATCCATCAAACAAGATGGAATATGTATAACTTCAGGGTTTGAAATAATACGAACATAACAAATATTTGGACCCACAAATAGAACAAAACAACCAAAGAGTTTTTGTATATCAAACCTGGTTATCGTCGGCGTCACCCAAAGCGATAGTGACCTGATCTCTAGACCAATCAGGAGAGAAACAGCTTGTGGTAACAATTACAGTGTAAGGGCAGCTTTCTTCTTCATGAAGATCAAGAGAAGAGATTAGTGGCTCGAAGGTTAGAGAAGGAATGGGATGAGTGAAGCAGAGTACAAGGAGAAGGAGGATGGATGAGAGAGAGCACTCCATTGTTGTCTTCTTGAAAAGAGATCTGGGAGATGAGGGTTAAATAGAGAACTTGAGAAGTTACCCTTGTTATATTAACTTACCTTCATACTTACTCAGTTACACTTGGCACAACACAATCCACAAACAAGCATATAGTGATATAGCAAGCATATAGAAGCACTAGACTACGAAAATATCTTTCATGAAGAAAAGTGATTGTCGAGTATTTGAAGTGTACTATTTTTTTTCTGTGTTACTATTACTTTGAGTACTAGTATTATTTTCGAAGCATAGAATATATTCAATTTACACCAAGTATCTATCATTTCTTAAGGCCATGTTAGTTAGGTGAACTTATCTCCCGTTCATTGTAACCAATTTTGTTATATACTTACTACATATATTGGCAAAAGACATGACAAAACTGATCCAGCTTCTTTACTTGTTACAGATATTGGATTTATTGGAAAGTAACAGATTTAAACTTTCCCAAAGAAAACAAGAGCATATATCTCAATTTTACCTAGAGTAATCAACGTGTCACGAGTATTACACGATGATCAAACCTAACCCCCAAAATCAAATTCTACTTCTCCTACCTACCACCTTTTTATCATCGTACAACTTACTTAATAAAATAACCCTTCTACGTGCAAAGATGCGGGCCTCTGGTTGATTTTTCACTTCCCACCTACCAAATTAGCTCAAGAGATTACAGATATATAAAACACTCAAAAACTATTTAGCCTATCAACATCGAGACTGTAAAGTAAGTAGGAATCAGAAAGAAAACTATAAATTGTCTCCAAAAGAGAATATATAAATGAGAATTCAACACATAGAACAACTTACTTACTTGACTACTACCAAAAATTCAACTAACACAACTTATTCATCTCTCAAAACAAAAATCATAAATTTACAAGTGTAATCATAACTTTACTGGAGCTAAAAACTTGAAAAATCCTTATTAAATAAATAAATAATTTTATCCAATCATCATCTCCATTTGTACCATTTCTCTTGCTCCTTGAATCTCCTAAAAACTCCATCTATCGCCACATCAAAAGCGTCTTTGAAAGTCTCTAACCCATTCGGAGACTTAGCGTAAACCAAATTCGGTATCAAATCAATCACTCTTTCTCTCATCTTCCTCACATCTTCTTTGCTATACCGTTCCAACACTTCCTTTATAGACGTCGTGCCGTTTGTTACCTCGTTCCGGTCTATAAAAACCGAATAACTATCCGGTTTATCCGGTAAAAACCACTGATACTGCATGTAAGCGCTTCGTCTCCAAAAGAAAACCGGAATCGAACCGGCCAACATACAATCAAATATCGACCGGCGTGTGAAGCTATCTCCTCGTGGCTGGAGACAAAAATCAGACCCGAGAAACGTCTCCAAAATCGCCGACGAACCATTCGAGCATTTCCCGACGGTACAATCCACCGTCCGACACTTCCCACGCGATTCCTCACAGTGACGGAGAAGCAATCCTCTAAAATCATTCACAATCCCGGCGCGTGGAGCTCCAGCGAAACAGAACAACGTCTCACGACGTCGATTCCGAACAAAATCTTGCCAATTCACGACGTCGGAGTCCGATCTAGGGTGGAATCCGGTAGGGTACGGTACACCGACGTCAAAATGATCCCAAGAGTTACGCTCAATAAGGAGGCGCGTGATGTTACGCATACCAGGGATATAAATACAGTTAGATCCCCAATCTTCGTCTTTAGACCTGCGAAAATCCCATGTGATGCGTCCCATAGTAATGAAATGATCCCAACCGTTGGATCTATTCCAATAAGGTTGATTTTTGACCCACTGTGTCATCATCTTACAATGACGGTCACGATCAGCCGCTGCGTAATTTGACCATAAATATTGACCAACTGCGAGTCCAGCGTAGAACGGTATATAAAACGCCGTAGCTGATTCCGGATCCAAAGTCCGACACCGGTGGTTTAAAATCCGGTTATGGAAAATAATTTCGGTTACGAATTGGTCAGTCCAAAACCATGATTGAACCAAATCTTTAGGGATCACGTTGCTTAACGACGTCGCTTCTTGACCAAACCCGTCGTTAGAAAGTGCGTCGCAGCGAGAGCTCCATGGATTGAGATTATCACACTGTTGTAGAATCACTTCGTTGAAGATCTTTGGCATGTCGTAGACGAAGACTCGACCTGAATCGCATCGTTCGTCAGATGAGGAGGATGAGAGAGGGGGATTGGAAGAGGCGGCAGAAATGACGGTGGTTGTGACGGTGGTGGTGACGACGGCGGCGGGAGAAGGGAAGTTTTCGGGGATGTGACGGTGAGGAAAAGGGATGGATCGGAGAGTGAGGAAGAGGATCAGTTGGAGAGATAGAAGAGAGAGGATCAGCCATGTGCAGTGGCTACGAGAAGCGGCGATGTAGGAAGAGCGGTTTCCGACCGAGTGAAGCGAGTTAAATGAGTTCTTACGATCAATGGAGGTGGTGGAGTCTGGGGTTCTGGATTTTTTGAGGAGATGTTCAGGACTGGAAGGATTTGAGACAGGAAGCATAGTTTATAATTAGCTGAAAATGAGATTAGAATCCGTCGCCGGGAATTATGGGTCCGTTACGACGACGGAGCTAAAATCTCCGGGGAAAAAGAAAATGAGCGTTTTGGGTAGTTGTGTTCTTGTGTGGTTCTCGTTGAAGGCGTAAAGCTAACTCTGTGAGAGAGAGAGAACTTAAGAGTGCTCGAGAAACGGGGAGATTCTGTTTCTTTTTCTTTTTTTTTATTTACAAAAAATGAAACTATATTTATTTGCTTTTTCTTACCAAACTATTTATGGAAAGTTTACGGTTTTGTCCCCTTAACTATTTTAGATTTCGAAAATTAGCCGTAATATTAGTGATTTACACTAGATTTTTTTATATTATAGTTAAATTTGTCCCCTCAACTATTTTAATTAAACGAATTTCATTGTAGTTAATCAAATATACGTGATGCACAGTAGAAAATAAAAGGAATTAACAAAAGATAAATCTGTTTTCAACTACAATTTTTGTGGACTAAAAAATCGGTTTCAAAATTTTCGGAGTCAAATAGCACATGCTGAAACTTTGGGAACGTTACATAAAGTTTAATAAGATAGAGGTCCTGATTTTTTAATTGTTCTCAAGGCGTTGGAGACATTACGGAGTGGAAAGAAACGGACACGTGCCTGTGGCATTGACCGTCTGTGCCGGCAACCGACAAGGGAAGACCACAGCAGCCGGTGAAGAGTGAACACTTGGAAGTTAGTGTAATTGACAACGTGTCTTTGTAGAAACAGAAACTATTATTCTAGATTATTTTTTCCACCAGAGTTTGTGTCAGAAACTAACTAGTATTATTTGCATATCAATCACGATTTCTATCCAATATCTGGGAAAAGGAAATAATATCACATTAGAATCATTGATTTTAAAGATTGCTTAAAATTTAGATACAATCACCGGATTTTAGTGTAATCATATGGTCAGTGATCGTAGAAATTAGGAAAGTTGTTCAATAAATATAAGCGTTACAAACTTGGGAAAAGAGCAAAAAAAACCTAGGAAATGGAAAGAAGAAGATCGTGCATATGGGGCAAGTGGCAAAATCAAGGGTCATAAATTTATTAACGGACTACAAAGACGGGGATGGCACCGAAACGGTGACGTTTACGTGTAGTTGACAGATTAGAGTGAACTGTGTTCGATGTTGAAAGAACTTAAGTAAGCGCCATGTGAGTTTTGTGGCCATGCCTCTTTAATCCACGAGTCATGCCGCATGACGTGTCACATTCTCCAAGTTTTTGCCGACAAAATTTGTTTTATTCATGACCTATGTCATAACCGCAGAAAACCGGATATATTGAGACTAATTTTGGTTTGATCGGTTTGTGTTCAGTCTGATTTGATTATAAATTAGCCCAACTACCCAAGCACAGAGTGAACTCTAACTTGATTCGGTTCGATACTGGAGTCTGGACCATCTTTAGTGGCAAGCATATCAACTGTAATGACATTGAATTTTAATCGAAGAGTTCGTTGGAATAATAACTAAGTTAGTAACAACTCACAACAAGCGTTAATTTTATGGGTCAAAGTCTATGAGTAGTTTATTATTGATTTGTCGGTCAAGCTTTCACGAAAGTGAAGACTAGTATTAAAGTTAATTATAGAGTTTAGAAAAATAGATAGTGCCATAGTGGTATGTGATAATTAACAAAACTAGAGAAAACTAAAATATTAATGTAGCGTTATGGTACACTAGGTCACTCACTACCCCTTTTTCTTAATTAATGGTCAAATCACTACTTATTCATTGATTATAAATAGGAAAGAGCATATCGCCTAAACTTTTTTGGTTCTGATTAATTCTATTGGAAAATATCATATACCGTACAGTTTGACCTCATAGTCGAATGACAGTTTGAAAAATAGTCCCAAGATGAGAAAAACTGAGACGGTAATTAGATAAAAGAATGGAGCAAATGGATATTTCTTTAAGGAACTTGTTTGTTGATACTTCTATTAAACAACGTACACTAAAATATGATAGTCGATAAATCAATAACGTCCTTGTGACTAGTAAAAACGAAATTAACCCCTGAATAAAATTTAAAATATCATCGTCAAAATACATGCATCCAACTCAAAAAGCAAAGCTACAATTATCCCAAACCGGACGACCTATGAGTCAATGCTTTAAAATATGAAAATATAGTGATTATTCGTTTATACATAATACATGTTTCGCATGATTAGGGTTTTGATGCATTTGACTTTCAGCATCGTGCAGTACGGAAAACTAATTATTTAGTGCGGGGATATATAGTTCAATAGACTGCAGTATTTTATACACCAATAAAAATACACAGCAATAAAATCGCTACGTATATATATATATAATATGTATTATCTATTACAAGATAGTAATAGAGTATAGCAAGTTGTATCATCTAACAAACTATGCGAATAAAATTTGAACATTGTGACATGTAGATGTAGTGTAATTTAGCTAAGTGCTTATCATCAGTAACATAGACCGACTTAACTTTTTACGAAAAAAAAAAAGTAACATAGACCGAAAAAATGCATATCGTAAATTTAATGGAAAACACAATTTACGATAAGTAAAAAACAAAAAGAAATTACGATAAGTCGAGAAAAATGCAACAAATTGAGATAAAGTATTGATAAAACCATGAAAGTGTCGGCGTATGTAAATGCGGTGATTAATGTGATCATTAGAGCGTGTGTGTTAAACGCGGCGGTTTTAGTGGAGATTGATCAGCTGATAACACTCTTACCGGGACGAATCTAATTCCATATTCATGGCTTGTTAAAACCTAAGACATACGCAATCTCTAATTTGCTAGTATAGTTAGTTCTATATTATTTTTCGACTAATAATGTAAACATATGATTATTAAGTCGCAAAAAGAGTGCTTAACAACCAAAAAGTGGATTAATTAACTTGGTGGGAAAAGTTACAAAACCTTTAATGATTACTCTTTGTACCAAGAATAGTGGCGAAGCACTATAAGAGCAGAGAAAAGAAGCTCAATAATGTACTAAAAGTTGTAGATTTTTACAGCTTAAATACACCAAAATTAATAGAAAAGTTGGTAATTTTTTAATTCATGGCTACTGATTTAGATTTTAGAAAACAATAGTAGTATCATTGTCACATCTTAAACACACAATAGGTATGTTTTAAATCAAAGGCCGTAGTTAATTTGTCAAAAATGTATGCATTTGGTATTTGGATGTCTCCGAAAGGATGGATATATGGACTTGTTAGATAATTTCATACCTCAGTATCAATAGTCATGGAGCCCAAATTGCTCAAAAACATATTTTTAATTCCAAGACTTTGATGAAGACGTAATAATGAGTCCAATGGGCCATCAGATACAATGTTCGGAATTTAACGGGTTTGTTAGTTATAAGTATTGGGCTTGACCTATCTGGTTCAATGATATGTAGGAACAACCCAATTTGCAAAGCTTTATTAAAAGACTCTTTAGTTGTCGTCAAGGTTTAACTTGTAGTAGTTGGTAAGAAATTCTACGTGAAATAGGCAACATTACAAAAACAAAAATCAATTCGAAATCATACAAAACGAAACCAAGTAGTAACCAACTACACTATTATGACATTAATGATTAGACATTCCCAAATCATACAAGTTCCTGTCATGAAGGAAACAATGGTCCGTATTTGCAAACGATTACAAAAATTCAAACCAAAAATGAAAAAACGAGTTAAATTATTTGGTTTATAAAAATAGTAATGTCAACAGAAGACTAGATTGGGAAACCTGAAGCGAACAGAGCTTTTAAAAACGAGTTTGAACGGCTGGGATCATTTGGTACAATACCCACCGTAAGTTTGTTTACCCTAGGGATGCAAGCCAAAGGCCCAAATCAGTTACTACTTACTGCTACAACCATCGTCTCAGCTTTTTGTCTCAGCTTTTTACTAATGAAGCATACAATTTCTTGGGCATGTCACATCTCGACACGTGTCCACTATTCTCTTCTCTTATTGGCTACTCGTTCGTAGGCTTCTGTTAATAGATGATCTCTCTATAACTCTAACAGTCTTTTCTTTCTCTTTATTTCGTTTTGGTATTTTAAGTTTCAAATTGAAAATAATAGGAGGAAAAGTCTAGTTTTAAATATTGTTTTTTTACAAGTGAACGTGAACCAATTTACCTCTTTTTTTTTATATATCCTATCGGCTAATCTGGTTAGTATCGGTAGAAATGCACCGAGGTGCTACAGAGATTAATGCTAGGGATAGTCAGACCGCTTGTATTTCTGACTATCAAGTAAATCTACGCCCAACTCACATATTTCCCAAACAAATGTGATTTTTTTTTTTTTTTTTTTTTTTTTTTTTTTTTTTTTTTTA
>Ga0041059_1002599_pt1 | contig 13285 bp, 11 predicted proteins | sample AraColnosormetaG_FD_56232 | JGI IMG/M metagenome (GOLD analysis project Ga0041059, IMG submission 56232) | Arabidopsis roots microbial communities from North Carolina, USA - Col MF nosort | ecosystem: Host-associated > Plants > Roots > Unclassified | place: USA: North Carolina | collected... | reverse complement strand
ATATTTTGTATATTTATCCAGAGGATAACAGCTCTGAAGAGTGAGCATGATGCTCAGTTGAAAGCATTCAAGTGTCAGTATGAAGATGACTGCAAGAAGCTGCAAGAAGAATTAGATCTTCAAAGGAAAAAAGTAAGTGCTTTTTAAGATCCATTATAAGATGAATCTTTATGAGTTTAACTTATGGGCTAACCTTGCAGGAAGAGAGGCAAAGAGCTTTGGTGCAGTTACAGTGGAAGGTGATGAGTGACAATCCACCTGAGGAGCAAGAAGTAAACTCAAACAAGGTTAGATTGGACTTCATTTTCTTCCTTAATCGTTATCTATACACTTTAAGATATACAACATTCAGTTGACAATGCAAGTTCTCCTTTCTTTATTTTCATAACGTAAACAGGGTAAGAGATTGACATGGTGTTTATTACCTTGTAGGACTATTCACATTCGTCGGTCAAAGTGAAAGAATCTCGTCTTGGTGGTAATAAGAGAAGCGAGCATATAACGGTGAGGACAGAAAATTATGACGAACAGTCAGAGAATCATAAATATCTTCTTCTTCTTTTCGTTTCCGCTTCGTCAAGGCAACACATTAACACTTTCTCATGGATCATCAAACGCAGGAATCTCCTTTTGTAAAGGCAAAAGTAACATCTGTGTCAAATATATTGAAGGAAGCGACAAATCCAAAGCATCATAGCAAGGTAAACATATGAAGCTTTGCATTTTTACATTGAAATCAACCTCATTGTTTGGCTTGTGGTTCAACTTGGCAGGTAACTCATCGTGAGTATGAGGTTGAAACGAATAATGGGAGGATACCTAAACGGAGAAAAACAAGACAGACAACAATGTTTCAGGTCAGCTTGTCCATCCTGCTATATAGACATATTCAAGATATCTAACTTTACATTGTTTGGCAACAGGAGCCACAAAGACGCAGTACTAGGTTGACACCCAAATTGATGACCCCCACAATCATCGCGAAGGTAAAATACAAATACACTACTTTTAACTGATGCTTTGAAATGAACAAACCCTCACATCAGTCAACTAGTGTTGAAGCAGAGAGTAAAAAAGTAGATTTGATGATAGGAGAAAAATCATATTTTCACAAAACGTTTTATATTCATTTCGTCACACCTTCCTTAATAGTAAAATAGATTAACTGACAGACATAATGGAACAATAGGAGGTCAGACTTAGGGCTGCTTAACCAAGCTTTATGTCTATGCGAGTATAATGTAGAAGTTTTCAGGCCAAGAAGTTATGGATGATGCTAGGTTTCTAAAAACATTTCTGATTTAACTGCATATTATTCTGGTCTTTTAAGCGCAGGAAACAGCAATGGCCGATCATCCTCACTCTGCAAATATTGGAGACTTGTTTTCAGAAGGTTCCCTCAACCCATATGCTGATGATCCCTATGCATTTGATTGAAGTCTACCACACAAAGTCAGTTCCCTATCTCTCTCTCACTTTCAGATACATACTATTTGTGAAAGCTTGCTCACCGATTTACATAAACATTTTGCTGCTTGCATCAACTATCTCATTTTTATAACGTGGAATAACTATATCCTAGTGTTTCAAAAACTTGTAAATGTTGTTAAGAGAAATAATCCGCAATCTGTTTCTGATCCAGTAGCTGTCTTCAAAAAACATTGATAAAACCTTTGCATCAATCAAAAGTGTTAAATCTATTTGTCATCTTTATAGCTGTTTCTATATTTGTAGATTTGGTATACGTTGGTGTTATTAGTGGTTCATTTGCTCTTGAGGTTAACAGTTTTCTGTTGAATTATTGGCATCACAGAACACTGATTCCAAGCGGAGTGCTCTCTGAGACCTGAGAAGAATCACAAGGAAGAAAGTGGAAAGCAGTACAAATCATGTAGATCAGAAGCCATTCATATAAGCATAGAATAAAACTATCAGTATTTGTATATATATACAAACTCATACATTGTATCTAGTTTCACATTCTTGTGCTGTTGGGCTCATTAACATACAGTACCAGTACTTTACATAGTAAGAAAATGGGCTCATAAAAGGCCCACAATTGAAAATGAGTACATGATGTTCTACTGTACATGACTAGGGGCCTATGAACCTAATTTAGAGGAACATATCACGGAGGTTTAGACGAACAAGTTTATTATTTTAAGCAACAAATCGTTTGTTTTAGGCTAGCAATCAAAATTGTATGTATAAATAAGGAAGCTAAGGTAGCTAAATTGATGTGTGTTTGATTAAATAAACTAGATTAAGGGTCAAAAAGTCATGAAATGTGTGCGAATCACATTAAATGGAGAAACAAAAAGATGGCTAGTAAACGCGTCGAAGCCTTTGACCCTTTCCACTTTCTTGTCGCATTCGTTGATACTTTGAGATTTCTGGTAATGGGGAAGAGACCTGATATTTTATATTTTACTCAATTAAGCACTTCATAATTGTTCTTGAACTTTTAGTTGTATAAAGAAAATGTAAAAATTACCGCAATCGTTATGCCATCAAATCCAAAATGGATATGTTTTTCTACGAAACTGCTAATTTCATGCATTAATTTGTGTGAAAACGAAACATTCATTTACTTTTTACTTACTCATAATAATCTCTCTAAGCAAAAATGTTTTATATTTTGTAATATTAAATAAAACTCTTGCGGAATACGTCCTAATAAATATCAAAAACCAAAGGATTGTGTTTTATTTTTCTGGATATTTGTATATCAGGAATAAAATATATATGAATTTTCTAAATAGTTTCGCACATTTTTTCATGTCTGAATAGTAAAAACGCATATAAAAAAATAAAATAGGGATTGTTAAGGAGATGACATAAATGTAAAGGAAGAGGAAGTCAACATGCCAAATAGCCAAGACTAAAATTTTTAAATGGCAGCTTTTTTATTTTCTTTGACCAGATCACTCCTTTTTGCTCCATCCCTTTCTCTCTCTCCTTTTCTTCCCCTAATTTATCTTAACCTTCACCCCCAAAATTCCAAAACCTCTCACTTTTATCCCAAAGTTCCTATTGTCATATCTACACCCTCATTTTACTTTAATACAACGCAAATGTATGTTACAAATTCATCACCTAAACAAAACTACAATTTAAAGGTTAAGCAATTATTGTTACCCAAATTAAATAATCGAAATCTATTATAGTCACAATTTAAAATTCATTCATATGAGGCGTAAAGTAAATATTTATATATATGAAGGACGTTGATGCAATATTAAAAAAATACAGATAGCTTTCAATTTTTATTTTTCTTTCAACTGAATAAAAATATATATATATATATATATAATTTCGCGTAGGAAAAAGACATAAACGAAAAGAGAGCGAAGACTTCGTCGCATAGACTTTGTAGATTTATCGTTGAGAGTACCTCAAACAAAAAAAAATTGAAAACCAAATTAGGGTTTTTAATTTCCAGGTAAAAATCCCCTCTTTCTTATCATCTCCCAGCTGCTCAATGAAGATTTTAATTTCGCTTTCTGAATTTATTTTTTCTGCAGATTGTTTTGTTTATTTGAATAAATCTCCGCAAGTTTCAATTAGGTTGCAAAAATCGAAGAAATTTTCTTCGATTCAAAAAAAATGGGAAAATTTTGTTGCTTCACTTCCGCTTCTGAGGTAATGATTATCGAATTTTTGGCTATATAACAATTTCTTTTTTTTTGTTATGAGATGAAATAATTTTGTCTTAGAAGTGAAAGATCTGAGAGCTTTGTGTTTTGATTGATCTTATTGGTGTGGGTTTTTAGGTTGTGGGAGGACAATCATCATCACGATCAGGTAAAGGAAGAAGTGATGAAGGGATGATCAAGTATGGTTTTAGTCTAGTGAAAGGAAAAGCTAACCATCCAATGGAAGATTATCATGTTGCTAACTTTATCAACATCCAAGACCATGAATTGGGTCTTTTTGCTATTTATGATGGTCATATGGGTGATAGTGTCCCTGCTTACTTGCAGAAACGTCTCTTCTCCAATATCCTTAAGGAGGTAAAAACAAAAAAAAAGGTTACTGTTCTACTGTTCTTGGGTTAATGAACATGTGCATAGCTTTAAGTGTATTGTTTTTTTTATGCAGGGAGAGTTTTGGGTTGATCCTCGAAGGTCTATTGCAAAAGCTTATGAGAAGACGGACCAAGCGATTCTATCGAATAGTTCTGACTTGGGTCGTGGTGGTTCTACTGCTGTGACTGCTATATTGATTAATGGGAGAAAGTTGTGGATAGCTAATGTTGGTGATTCACGAGCTGTTCTTTCTCATGGTGGCGCTATAACGCAGATGAGTACAGATCATGAGCCTCGTACTGAAAGGTCGAGTATTGAAGATAGAGGTGGATTTGTATCCAATCTACCAGGTAAAGAACTTATTTTGAGTATTGAATGTTTAATGAAGATAGAATGATTTTGTTGACAAGGAGGATGATGTGGCTGTGATGTTTTAATAACAGGTGATGTTCCTCGGGTGAATGGTCAATTAGCTGTGTCTCGTGCTTTTGGAGATAAGGGACTTAAGACACACTTGAGTTCAGAGCCTGACATAAAAGAAGCTACTGTAGATAGCCAGACAGATGTTCTTCTCTTGGCTAGTGATGGCATCTGGAAGGTAATAATGGCTTGTTCTCTGTATATATTATTCATCTCTTGTTAAATGAGTGTTTTGAGACCATTTTTGTCTGATTGTTTTGTTGTAATGATCATGTTAATAGGTGATGACAAATGAAGAGGCAATGGAGATAGCGAGAAGAGTGAAAGATCCACAGAAAGCGGCAAAGGAATTAACAGCTGAAGCATTGAGAAGAGAGAGTAAAGACGACATATCTTGTGTCGTGGTCCGATTCAGATGACAAACTCTCTGAAAGGATACTTACGGGGAGATGGGTTCCTTATATAATAATTTCAATCAAAGATTCATCAGGACAAAAAAGCTTGTTTTCACTGGATTCGACTCTGATGATTCTGGTTCGGTTTAGGACCGGTCTAAGTTTCAATTTGTGATTAGCTGCTTCTTGCTATAGCTTATGTGCGTTCGTTGTGTAAATTGTGTGTTTTAAAGACGATAAGAAAATGAACAAAAAAGGAGTGGGGAATGGAGTTTTGTGGTGGGTGATGGGGGGTTTTGTTATTATAATTGGTTGATTTGTTATATTTAATCATCGGGATATAAATATTAGGATGTTTTTACAAATATGTGAAAGTACTTTTGGATTAGGTTTGCATATATATATGTTAACCAAAGTGTTTGCTATTTGTAAGAGATTTACATTGCCAAACAAAATAAGCAAAAGTTATCCTTATCATTGTTGTTGGTAAATGTCATTATCCTTGGAAGGATTAAAAATAAGATGGATCAGTTTACTACAATTTGGTTGTGTTTTGTTGTTATAATTCTAAGCAAAGTCTTTCAGAGATTGAGATGTTGCAAATAGTTGCAGAAATTTATCACTGAAAAGGGTTTCATTATTGAAAGACTTAGCTTAGGCGTTGAAAAACTTTCATTGTGTTTTATTTGTGGAACTGTTTGCAACTGCTATAGAGGAAGATGTACCAAGCAATTCTCGAGTTTTCTTCCTCAGTGCTCCAATGGGATTATAGTATTCATTTGGCTATAAAAAGAAAGAATGAAGAAACGTCGGTGACAAGCAATGATTCTTTAGGTATACTCCGACAAACAAAACCCCAAATGGTGTCTTATATTCTGAAATTTCAACACAGGAGAAGCAAGTTAAGTGTAAAACAGATTCCAACCCATCTTGACTCAGGATATGCATCAAGAGTCGTTTCTTTTCTCGCATAGGATTCAAGATTCAGTTCTGCAATGGTATAGTAACTCCATTAGCAATGCCAAAATGAAAAATATAATCTTCAAGTAGCTTAAATTTTGACATAACTGGCTTTTTCATACCTTTTTCTTGGGGCTCATCACCACTTTTGGATAAGAGGAAACAAAAAAAAAGTTGAGTGTATGATTTGGAAGAGAACAAGAAACTAGTATGCTAATTGGTTTCTTGCAACAAAATTTGCTTGAATTCAACAACTTGGCGTTTAAGCAATGAAAGATCCACAAAGCCGTAAATATGTTCCCAAGCATTAACATTCGAATCAAAGTTTAGGCTCCTCATAACAGTACAAGAACTAACAAAATTTCACAAAAATGGCTTATATTGATTCCAAAGGAAACTATCTATCTATCATCAGAGGAGGCAGATAGGGAAATAAAAAGATTACCTCCTCTCTTTCTGTGAGGTCTAAAGTCCACATGTTGAGATTGTCTCTGAGTAGCTGTATAATAAGAGTCATGTCCTTGTTTGATTCATCACTTACTGTCAAATTCATTAATTGCATCATCGAACGCTTGCTTTGCCAATTGGTATGCACTGTACAACACACAGTTTCACTGATTCAGACTGTTAGTAAGTAACACCACACCGATTTCATTAAATAATCATATGTATGCATGTAAGCAAAGGAACCTTTCAGGAGAGTTTAAGAAAACAGAAGTCCAATTCAAAGTCATGTATAGCTGGAACTGTTGGTACCAAACCAGTCTCTGCAGCAGTAACAACAACCAACATTGCCATTACCAAAACACAAAACATATTGTTCAGTTTATTTTGTTCCGAGCTCAAGGCACAAAAACAAACATGAGCCAAGGACCTTATATGCATCAAGAGACTGATCAGTAGCTTCCTTGCTTTCAGCATTAGAACTGAAGTCTGCCAGCCTGGAAAGAACATAAAGTATAGCCAAAACAGTGCAACACTTTTGCGGCCTCAAGCACCACAACAACACATTTTCGCTCACATATTGTAGAAAAGAACAGAGGAGTCCACAGTGGTAGACGATGGAATGAGTTGCTTATTGATGACGGACAGGATGTCATTACAAATTTTGGCAAGCTCATCTTCAACCTTGTTTCGATAATTCTTAAGCTTCTTGACATTTTCCTCATTTCCTTTTGACTCTTCCTTTTGCACAATGGATGATAGTATTTCCAATGAAGCTCTCCTTGCGCTAATCACATTCTTGTACCCCACTGATACAAGATTTCTCTCCTTTGCTGATAGCTCCGCTTTAAGCTGAACACTTTTCTTCATCGCTTTCTTTATCTCTTCAAATGTTTCTGCAACAAAACATTTGGAGTATTGAGTAATGTGAAGGCATGTTAAGATTCAAGAAGTTGTTCTGGAAAAAAAGTACCATTGTAGCGCTCGCTTGACGAAGAGAGACTCGCGAAGTGAACGTGCGTTGATTGTTCATTCTCCATGGCTTTTCTTCTTTTTCTCTCTTAAACAATAGATGCTTGGAGAAGAAGAAACTGTAATCTGTATTTCTTGCTCAAGACTTTTCGATTTCACTCATCATTTTAAAGAATAGAAAAGTAAATGAGCTAATGACAAGTGTCCTATTGGCGCTGGATCCAATAGCATCAAATCTGTTTTGAAGGTTTCAGGTTGATTTGGTGAGAGTTGGCAAAGATCGTCACCATGATCCTCTGTTTATTAGTCAAACCTAATATTTGAAGGTGTTGTCTCTTTGCTTTTGACAGTTGTAGCATTTGTTGTGCTAGCAACAACTCACCTAAAGAATTTAGAAGTTGGGCCAAGTGAATACTTGAATTGATCATTTGTAGCTCAAAATTGAAGTTTTCGATAGATGTATGAAATTATTATTCATTGGACATATAAAAATATTAAAGAAAACACTACAAAATCTCTCGAGGGAAGTGGTCAATTCGTGACAAAAATGTTATTTAGATGGTTGACAAAAAGATATCTGATTCTATAAGGATTAACTGGTTCACAGTTTGATTAACATGTTTTAGACTTTGAGGGCTCTCGATTGGATTAGACACAATGAGTGTTGGTACGAGTTAGAGAGTTTGTGATAGCATTTGGTTACAATTACAACTTACAAGAGTCCCATATTTAGAGCATAGAGATCCTTTTTGAGGGTCATGTTGGGAGAACCAAACCATTATTATGTCACACACTTACGGACCAAACCACCGTAGAGAAACACACTTGAGGATGATTCCTTGGCCACAAAGAGGGCAAACATCCACAAATTGAAAAGTTGTGAAGTTTGGGATCACTTATGCAAATTATTAAGAGCCTCTTGAATTCAGACTTTCATGATTTTTGCAAGGAGTTATTAGTTATTACAAACTTCGAATAAAGCTTTGTCTGTTTTGGTTTTTAATTTTGAGACCATGATACGCCTAATATTCTGATAAACAAAAACCCAAATCATGCCTGCTGGCTCAATTCAACAACAAAAGAAGCAAACTAAGCGTAAAACAGAATTCAACCACATCATAAGAGGGTTGAAGATACGCAACGCAGTGTTGTGTTGTGAAAAGTTCAAGAATCTGGAAAACACCATCAAGAAAGACATAGATTAAAAATTACACATTCGAGTAACAAACAACGACACTTACTGTCTTCACTTCAAGATTCAGGATGCAGCAAGAGTCGTTTCTCTTCTCACAGAGGATTTAGTTCTGCAATGATTCAGTAATTCCATGAGTGGTCTAATTGTCAATGCAAAATGGAAAAATCAGTAAGTAGCTTAACTTATAACAAAACTGGCTTTTCATACCTCATCTTGAGGCTCATCAGCACCTTTGGTTCTCTCATCTAAGAGGGGAAAAAAAAAAGGTGAGTGAAAAAGCTTTGGAAGAGAAACAAGAAACTAGTAATGTTTTCTGCTACAAACATATAACTTTTACAAGATTAGCTAGAATCCAATAACTATGAGATGGTAGATTGGTATGTTTTTTGTTGAGGCTTTCAAAACTAAAATGAAAGATCTACATAGCAATACATGCATAAAGGACGGTTTAATTCAAATATAGACAGATGGTTAATGGTTACGAGTTCCCAAACATCAACATTTTTACTCCAAGGTAACGCTCTTAACAGCTCATTTGATTCTAAGGAAACCATTTGATCATGAGATAGGGAAACAAAAGAAAATAAGAATACCTCCTTCCTCATTAAGGTCTGAAGTCCACAAGGTGAGATTGTCTCTAAGTAGCTGCATAATAAGAGTGCTGTCTTTGTATGATTCCTCGTTGAGGCTGTCAAGTTCAGCAATTGCATCATCGAATGCTTGCTTAGCCAATTGGCATGCGCTGTACAATACATAGTTTCATAGTGTCAGAAAATGACCACAGATTCCACTATTATGTTCAATCCAAAATACAAAAACAAACCTTTCGGGAGAGTTCAAGATCTCATAGTAGAAAACTGAAAAGTTCAACGCCAAGCCAAGTCTAACTGGATGTGTGGGTGCCAAACCATTCTCTGCAGCAGCAACAGCAGCCTACATTCCCAGTACGAAAAAAGCAAGACTTGTCTTAGGTTATTCCCAGCTCAAATATAAGAGGGGTGGCACAAAAATAAGAAAACAAATAAACATGATCAAAGGACCTTATATGCTTCAAGAGACTGATCTGCAGCTTCCTTGCGTTCAGCACCAGAACTGAACTCCGCAAGATAGCGATAGTAATCTCCTTTCCTACATAGAAAGAAAAAAAAACACGTAAAGTCAAAACAGTGAAACAAGGAAAAGTTCATGAATCATCATCATTTCAGGAAGAACACAAGCAAGAGTGGTAGCTATGTAATAACTTAAACATTTAACTTTAGTCAAACGGAAATGATCTCATTCTTAGTCACACAAATATCACATGAATGGTCAGAGTATAATAAAGATGACACTCACATTTTGTAGAAAAAGACAGTTGACTCCACAGCGTTAGACGATGGAATGAGATGCTTATCAATGACAGACAAGATGTCATTACAAACTTTAGCAAGCTCATCTTCAACTCTCTTACGATAATTCTTAAGCCTCTTGACATTTTCATCATTTCCCTTGGACTCTTCCTTCTGCTCAATGGAAGATAGTATTCTCCATGATGCTCTCCTTGCACCAATCACATTCTTGTACCCTACAGATACAAGATTCCTCTCTTCCACAGTTAGCTCCACATCAAGCTGAGCAACTTTCTTCATCGCCTCCACCATTTCTGCATCATCACCAACAAAAAAAAAATATCCGATCTTTGAATTTGCTTCCAAAAACGTAGATCTATTTCATTTTCATGCTAAGAGATTCGACAACAGTAAGTATAAAATTATATCAAGATAAGATCAAGAGTGATCAGAGTATCTAAACAACATTAAACAAGAAATTACTTAAAGGTCGCATCTAAAAGTCCAGATCAAGTAACAGCCCAGAAACATACAAATCGGTAAAGGGCTACAAAGAAAATCTATGGAAATGTAAAAACAATTTCGATCGGAGCAATAAAAGATCGGATTTTTTCAGAAACATGAACAAATCATTTTCTGAATAGAGATCCAGAAATCGGAAAATACCATCGTATCTTTCGGTTTGCTCGGAGAGCTTAGCCAAGTAAACCTGCTTTTCCCTCTCATTCTCCATAGTTTTTTCTTCTTCTTCTTCTTCTTCTTCCTTCTCTGTCTCTCTGAAGTCTGAATCAAAAATGGATGCTTTGATTTGATTGATTTCGAGATTAGTAGTAACCCTAGGATCCTCTCATAGTGGTATTATATCAGCCGTTGGATCTACTTTTTTTAGTCAACAAAACTCAGAAACATAAGTTTTATAAATTATAAAGTAGCCACAAAGGTTTAGTTTTTACACAGAAAGAACCTAAAACTAATATATGTTTCTTATTAAACCCCGATCTAGTCAATAACGTAAAAGGTTAACGACGCTGACCGTGATAAACGGAGAAAGACATGTCCTCTTGTCCATTATTTTAAGGGTTTGTGTTCTTTTCTATATTATATAACACAATCCAAATCATAGATTTTTTTTATGCCAATCCAAATCCAAATCCAAATCAATCACAGATTGAAACTCAAAGAAATTTTCTTTTGAAGAAAAAATTTGGTTTCTGTCAAATGTTTTGTACATGGCCCTTTCAAATTCTATATCCTGTAGTTAGCTACAACACGCTTTTAGTTTGCATAAAATATAAAATCTGAACTAGAATGAGAAAACAATTTGTTCCAGGTAAAAGAAATGGTCACTGAACTCGGTTGATTTGTGAGCTGAAATACTGTTGAAGCTCATTAGTCGTTGTCGGTAGGCTTTTCGTCATTTCTGAATTCGATAGAGTCGCCAAATTCTCCATGTTACCATCTCTTTTCTTCATATCATCGTCGTTGTCCTCAACTCCATTCAGAAAATCTGCATTATCATCTTTCTGCATCAGACTGGTTTTCACTCGATCTGCTTCATTGCCATTCTCTACGGCTTTTGCTTCCTCAAACACCTCACTGCTGGTTCTTCCACTCTCAAGGTACTGCATTGTCTCAGAGTCCATGGAATCAGAGTTACCTAGTAAAGATTCGTTAGCTATCACTGGTTGTTGTCCTAGAGTCTTGTTGTCAGATTGCAAGTAATAATGTTGGTTCTTGCTTGGGGATTCAAGAAGTGATCGTAGATATGTGGAGACTTCCTTGCAGGTTTCAAACTGTTGCCCATCAGGGCTATATAATCAAAAACAAAAGAGAAAATTTTCAGAATCCTGAACTAAAAGTGATAACAACAGCTAGAATCCTAGAACGGCAGAGAGTACACAAACGAACTATAAGCAATTTCAGTAGCAGCCCTTAATTCATGTAAACATCTTTTATCATGTTCAAGAAGATGGAGAAACAAACAAGAGGGACAATCAAAAGTCTAGCAGCAGAAACTAAAACATCATATACCAAATCCTATAAAACTATATCTTCAATAGTAACAAAGTGTTAGTTTTGCTATAACCAATTCCACAGCCAATACTAGGTCTATTTTATAATCCAACTAGAAACAGAACCAGTGAAGAACATAAACATTATTATACCTTATGTATCTGCGACAAGCCAGCAACAAATTGCTACCTTTCCTTTTGATGTAGAGCATAAGTCTCCATCCTCTAGGCAAGTATCCTCCATAATCACAAGCATTCACAACTTTCTTCTTCTTCCCTATATTCACCCATTCACCATTCAATTGTTCCAAGAAACCTAAGATCTCTTCCTTTGTCTTCAACCCAACGGTGATCCTCCTCAGCTCCTCTTCGTATGGATCCTCTGAAACACTAGCCAATGCAGAGAGATCCACAATTGTACCTTCTCTGTTCTCCAAGTTCACTACTAACTCTTCCTTATCAAACGCAGAAATATTCACAATTGCACTGTCTCTCTTCTCTAGGTTCATTATCTCTTCCTTATTCTTTGGAGGACGACCTCTCTTTCTCTTCACTGAATTTGAATCCAGGGAGATTCCTGAACTACCAACTCTACTCACCATTCCCAAATTGCTACTAGTTTTATCTACAAACACATACGTAGATGCTTCACCAGTTAAATCCAAAACCTCATTCTCTTCGCTAGGGTTCCGAATCTTCCTCGGCCGTCCACGCTTCCTCTTTATTTTATTCCCGGAGGTTCCCTGAATCAGAACGTTCTGAATCGAATCAAGATTAGGTCTCTGATAAACATAGCTGTTATAATGGATCTGACCTTCGTTATCTTCGAGCTCTTCCTCTCCTTCGTCTTCTTCCTCTTTACTCTGATTCGAATCGACATTGAACAGAGATCTGAGAAGCGACGCGACTTGCGTTTGTTCTTCACGGGAAGAATCGTCTCTCTGACGTTGCGGCGAAGGAGGTTCCTCCGGTGGTTGAGGGTGGCGCGCAAGGCGGAGACGGAGAAATGTCTGTTTCCGGCTACCAGCGGACTCATTGAAAACGGAGCGATCGATCTTTGGTGTCAAATCGTCGTCTCCACCGGCGGAAGCGGCGAGAGACGCTGAAGAAGATGGAGATAGAGAAGAACACTGAGAGAGAGCGCGAAGTTCTGACTGGGACAAAAGACGCGTATCGATTAACGGCAAAGATTCGGCTGATAAACGATTACCAGCTCCACCGAGGAAGTTATGGTGGTTGTTACCGAGGTCACCGTCGTCCATGGAGGTTGCCGCCGTGAACACGTCAGACGCAAAACGGCGGAATCAAAAAGATGCAAATTCCGATAACTTCCAGTGCCTTCTCTTTTGCTCTCTCGCTTAGACTCGCTCTTAGCTTTTCGGTTCGGTTTTGTACAATTTTCAATTAAACCGGTTATACCAATTGATTTAATTGAATTGAGCTCATATTTGTAGTTTTTTTATAAAGAAATTACTATTTTTTTTTTTTTTTGTCATCAAGAAATTACTATCTTTAAAATGTTGATATTTGA
>Ga0041059_1002598_pt1 | contig 13288 bp, 18 predicted proteins | sample AraColnosormetaG_FD_56232 | JGI IMG/M metagenome (GOLD analysis project Ga0041059, IMG submission 56232) | Arabidopsis roots microbial communities from North Carolina, USA - Col MF nosort | ecosystem: Host-associated > Plants > Roots > Unclassified | place: USA: North Carolina | collected... | reverse complement strand
GGGTAAGAATAATGTGTTGGCTTTATAGATAAGCAGCTTAGGTTTCCTTTGTCTTTTTTAACTCCTTCCTCTCATTTTCTTGATTTGATAGCTACTCTCTCTTATTCATATCATCAGTAAGATATTCTCACCACATATGATGCATGAGTAAGCAAGCTTTAAACAAGTAAAGGAGGAACTCAGTGAGACTGAAGAAAGTGGTAACCCAAAGAGGTTACAACCGAGGAGCTGCAAACATAGCCTGACTTCAAGAGACCCGAGGGGATAAACCGAATAAGAATCAAAGTCACCTAAGTCAGCTTATGGTAAAAAGAAGGTAAGAGTGTATTCATTGGAAATCCTATGTAACTTGATCATAACAGCGTTCTTTGAGTTAAACATTGTGAATATTAGATTATGTGCCTATCATCTAAGTTTCAATGAAAAAAGAAACACAGATATTTATATACTACTAGCATAGCTGAGCAATTTCAATTATCCATCCTGAAAACTCATACATACCACACATAGATGCTAATACGACTATGTGAACAAAAGCAATAGGAATTACTCACGCTTTTAACAATCTCTTGGCTCAGTTGATTCCAACCACTAGATACCAAGGTTCTTCTTGAAGTTGGCTTTGTATATCTCTGAAACAGCACTGGCAGTATCAGCAACACCGGTTTTGATCTCCGATATCTTCGAATCCATGTACTCTTTCTGTTTCGATATCGAATCGATAAGTGCAAAGAGTTGTGCAGCACATGCTTGGACCTCCTCTTCACTCTCCTTCACTGCTTCTTGCAATCTAAGCTCCGAAGCTTTTACAAACTCAGCAGCTTCTTTCTCCACAACCTCCAGATTCAAAGCCTCAGCTTTCACACTCTCAACCAATGTTTTCGCCTCCAAATCACATTTTGTACTCAACTCCTGAGTTTCCTTCTTCACCAACTTCATCTTTTCTTCGAGGTCATTGATCTGCAACTGAATTGACCCAAGAAGACTCCTTTTGGATTCGATCTTCGAAGCCATTTCAGACTTATGGTGCTGTAAAGTGACCAATTCCTCCACTTTCTCCGCCGAGCTTCCTTTGATCCCATCGCACAACGAACACAGAGCTGGCTTCACCACCGATTTATAATCCACACCCATCACCGCTGCAGGTGTTTCCCCTCTCTCGTTAACAGCGAACTGAATATCAAGCTTCAATCTCCTGAGAGCTTGGTTGCAGTCAATGGCAAGTGTCTGAATCTGATGAAACTGATTCCTAATCTGTGAATTGAGTTCCCAAGCTTTCTGATCCCAACCATCTCTAGCAACCTCAGCATCCGCAACATCTCTTTCCACAGCTTGTAACTCTCTTCTCATCCTATTTACATCCGCCGCGCTAAAGTTCTGAAGCTCCACACTCTTCTTCAACTCCTTATTCTCTACAGAGATTCGCTCTCTCTCTTCTTCCTTAGCTTTGAGCTCCTTAGCTTTCTCCTCCACAACTTTCTCCATCGCTGGATTCCTATCAGTATACTCCACAACAATAGTTCGGAACTTGTTTACGTCATTCTCCAAATCGGCTTTAACTTTCTCCAGAGACTCTTTCTTCGAAGGACCTTTCCTCAGTGACTCAAGTTTAGCCTCCAATTCACCGGAGATTTTCTCACAACCAGAGATAGTTTCAGCGACGCTAGTCTTCTCCGCTTCCAATTTACCCAAAAATTGAGAATCTAAATCGTTAACCTTATCATCCTCGCCGCGAATGAAGTGACCAAAGCTTTGAATCGCGAAGAAATTCATGGAGTTATCTTCGGGTACGGAGGTGGAATTAGATACTAGATGTTGATGGAAACGAGCAAGCTCAGCTAACCAGTGAACAACGGCGAGAACAGTAGGCCAATTGTGAGGCGTATTTGGAGCTTTGAGGCTAGATTTGGTGATCTTAAAAGGACATTTCTGCGATTTGAGAAAGAAGACGAGATCCTCGTCCCATTTGATGGAATCGCAAGGGTAATCTAAAGCTGAGAGCAAGAATTTTAGGGTTTCGGAGATGTCTTTGACAGAAGGAACAGGATTACCGCGGATAGAGATCGGGAAGTTATGTGTGGAGAGGAAGGCGTTAATGAATCGAATCATCGAAGATCTGTCATCGGAGGCTCCTCGGCCGCCTAAACCGATTGATGAAGGACGGCTGCTGGCGAAACTGGCGTCGGAGTCTCTTGAGTTAAAGAGGTGACGTTGTTGCTCGATTGATGGTGGAGGTGGCGGCGGCGCTCCGCCGAAACCCACCGTCGTTCTTCTCTTTCCCGCGGCTCCGCCTCTCATCTCTTTTTTGCTTTTTACAGATAAAGCAACTGACACTGGAACTGGATCGGGAAATATATTTCTATAGAGCAGCGGGATGGATTACTTTTGTAATTTGAATTTTCGAAAACCTAAAAAAACCTCTTCGAATTTCTTTGTTTTTTTATTTCTCATTCATTTCAAAAGAAATTATATATAGGGTTGTTTTGTTCTGGTTTAATCGAACCATAATATCAAACCGGGTCGCAAATTTATCGAACCAAATTGGAAAACAATTTGAGTCATAACGTTTTTATTATTCTGTGTAAACCGAGCAACTGGTTGTGTGGCTTGAGTCACAGTAACTTATTAATCATACTTGAAATGTATCAAAAGATTGAGACATCATTGTCACACACCGATAATAATCAAAAACACAATCTAAAGATGTTGTCTGCAAATGTTTGTGTTTCAAAGAAGAGCAGATTTAAGAGACTTGGTTAGTTTCTCAAGCTCCTTAAGTCCTTCAGTTGGCGACTTTGCATCACCCAATAGCTTTACCATTGCACTGCCTACGATCACTCCATCAGCTCCCCATCCAGCTATCTGTTGACACAACAAAACTAGTCAGCAAAGAAGTAACTATGAAGACAACATAAGAGAAGCTTTGTAAGGTTTAGGACCTGTTTCACATGCTCCGGCTTTGATATTCCAAAACCGACTGCCACCGGCTTGTCTGTCGCCTGCATTGAATTACAAATGACTAAACAACTTGAGCATTTCTACATCATTTCAAGATATTTGAGAAACAATCTTTAAAAAAAAAACTGTTATTAGACCTCTTTGATATCCTTCAAGAGCGACTGAACCTTTCCGCTTACAGATGATCGTGCACCAGTCACTCCAATTGAGCTCACCTGTTAAACCCAAAAAAAGGGCCAATACATTCTCAAATTAAGTAAACACATGTGACATCTGCAAAGAGAAATATACACTGAGAGGGATCTTACAAGGTAAATAAATCCTTCTGACGCATCAACAATTAGCTTCATTCGCTCTGTTGGTGTGGTTGGTGTAGTGAGTAGGACCTTGATTACAAACATTGAGCAAAATTATGTTTACTAAAAGGCAAAGATACTGAAAGCCGAATGTCAAAATAGATCGAGGCAGATCCAGCAAAACACATGTATAGTACTGTAGTCTCAGTGTCTACACTAAACAATGCTTCTACTGTTTCTATTGATAAGGCTGGCAAATAAATCTCCACAGAGACAAATGATACGTAGGTTCAGCTAAGAAAAACCAAATTCGAGGAGACGAAGAAAATAAATAAGATACACAAATGAATCTATACTGCACTGGCATGACTGAGAATCATGCTACCAAGATATATGCGTCCTTCAGATTATATGCTTACCAGCTCAATGTCGTTGTTGAGGGCTTCTTTTCTCAGCATCTCAGTTTCCTCAAGAGGAACATCGGGAACCACAAGTCCCTGTACACCAACAGCTCTGATGCTGGACATGAACTTCCCCAACCCACGTTTAAGAATCGGGTTGTAATACGTGAACAACGAAATCGGACAAGATATTTGTGGAACAACCTGCACCAAGTCCAACAATAAGAACACACATATAGGAACGATATCTGACAGGGGACACAAACACACATCTTTCCTTCAGAAACTAAACTCACCTTATCCAACATCTCAAGGATGCTATCGAGGTTTGTTCCCCTCTCCAACGACCTTGTTGCCGCAGCCTAGTTGAATAGATAACAAAGAGCAAGATGATCAAACAAAAAAAAGGCAAGGGAAGCATATATAAAGGTTGCATTTTGATAGTTGGTTTAAACCTGAATAACAGGTCCATCAGCTAAAGGGTCAGAGTAAGGAACACCCAATTCGATTATGTCAGAACCACAAGCATCAAGAACTTTCAATGCTTCAGCAGTAGTAGAGAGATCCGGATCACCAGCTGTGATATATGGTATGAATGCTACCTTCACACATAAAAGTTAAACAAATTGCAAATGAACTGTAAATTACAAAATCCAATCGTATCAGTAAGACCAAGATTGCAAACCTAATCAAACTCAATGCTAACTCAATCTGATAAGAAGAATTCATAAGCAATAACAACACATGGTTTTGTGATTCTTTCAAATCCAAATTTCCCACCAGAACTAACGATAAGTTTTAAAAGTCCAATTCTTGAGGAACGGATTGGAATATGAAAGACGGAGAATTAACGTACTTTGCCTTGTTTTTTGAGCTGTGTGAAAGTATCAGCGAGACCGAGAGTAGGAGAAGAGGTGGAGAGAGAAGCCATGGGAGTGAATCTCTTGAAAGAAAGCGATGAATCAGGAGGAGAAGAATGGCGGAATCCAATTTGAGATTTTGGGGATTGGAGGAAGAAGACGCCGGATTTGAAAGCAATCGCCATTTGAAAAACTTTGTGGAATTTTGGAAATGAGTTTGGTTGAAGAAGAGCGAGTGTTTATTTTTATATATAAAAACTGAGTAACAGCGATTCCACGTTTGAGATATATGAAAAAAATGAGGTAGGTGAAATCTACCAGCCAAGAGTATTCAGGCGCCGTCACTTACATCTTCGAGCTATTTTGACTTCTGACTTGCTCTTCCATCTTTGTTTTGTAAAAATCAAACACCCATATTTTTGTTTTTCCATTTTGTAAGATATTTGATTTCATTATTAAAATTTGACTAAAGATTATTCTTTGATAAAGATTAGTATATTTGAACTTTCTAAACTATTTGAATAAAAAAAGATGAACAAGATTAGAGTTTGGTGGAGAAGATTAGAGTTGTATATTGTATATGATTTGCGAGAAAGAGAGACCAAATAAATTTGACCAATTATTCTTATGTGAAACAAGTAACAAATCATAAACAAAAGTCTGAAATCAAAGAAAATACCCCTAGTACTCTAGTAGTATATAATTTAAACAAATACAGAATGTTATCATACAATTTATTCGAAGCAATTGGAGAACAATGATAAACATGTAAAGTTGATAAGTGAAACAACAGAAGAGAACGTGATCCAACATAATCTGATGTACACAGTACAGTAAATATAAATATGGTAGACGAAAATTGTGACGAGTCCAATAAAAGGATTATTAATGTATAATGGTACACATTTCTTTCTCCAACTTCCTTCTCTTCCCTGCATAAATACCATCTTCCCTTGTCTGCAAAATATGAAAAAACTTTCAGATACATATCTTTCTTGCTTTCTTAATTCTCTCTCAAAAAACTAAAACTAAAACTCACTTCTTGGTATAATGAAGGTAAAGCTTGAATCCTTTTAGATGCATCAGCCAAGCGTTTCCGTGGCATATGGTTCTCACCAGCCGAGAAGTTTTCAGAAACCTATCACAAATAAGGAGACGCTTCTTAAGAGTTTGGGTTGGGTGTGACTCAAACAGATTGTTTTTTACTAATCACATGTCTAAGACATCACAGATGTTCAAGGGATTACCTGTTTTCGGATAGCTCCGGTCAATAGGCCTTGACATCCTGATGCGTACACAAGTTGTAACTTTGGACATTGTAGCACCAGACTCTCCGGATGCAAATTACTGCATAAGTTCAAGTTCAAGTCCATGAGCTCTGGGCAGTTTAGGAACAAAGCCTGCATCAAAAGATCGAAACTATGAGAAGATGGTATTAAGGTTTGAACTTGTTTAGAGAGCATTGATGAGAGGAATCTCACGTCCAAACTGGAGCATCCCCACAAACTAAGTTTCTTCAGCCGTTTATGTTTGATAAACATCTTTTGATTGTAGCCTGGTGTTTTATGTGGACTTGGATTCTCTACAAAGGTCGGATTATCTGAGTTGGGATCAGAGACAGTCATGCCACAATCCATCAGCTCAAGAAGGGGCAATTGAGCAGTAGCAAATTGAATGCCACCTACGAGAATATTCATTATAATAGAAATGAGAAACCAGGGGATAATCTCATAAAATATAATACATATGCAAACCAAAGATCAAGAATTTACTTGATGTAATGTTGGGACAAAGAGCAACAAGTAATTTTGAGAGTGTATCAGGTAAGACATCGCAGATCATCCCGAGGCCAGTATCAGTAATGCTGGAACTAAAACCAACAAAAAATCATGTCTCAGAAAAACGCTCTTCATGTGTACTATTCTGAAACCTCTAGAAATATAGACAGGATATACTGAACGAGAACAAAACATACCCACTCAGATCAAGCAGTTCAAGGTTTTTGTAACCTGAGGAAATGGCAGCTACAGATGCATCAGTGATATTTATTCCAAGAACTAGCGAGAGCATTCTCAAATACCTGGATAAAAAGGAAACTGACATCAATCACTAAGAACAACTGCTCTCAAATGAAAATAGTGGACTAAATGTGCATAAGAAACAAACAAAACCAAGCTATAAATAGAGGTATTTGACAAACCTGAAATTCACAGCAGTAAGAGAAAGTACAACAGTATGTGAAAGCTTCAAAGAGGCTATATGGATGTTCTGCAATCTAGTGCAAGTCCTTCCCAAACCATCAACCATTGTTACAAGATCAGTTGAATCATCTTCTTGGCGAGAAAATTCAAGTGATATTTCCGTAAGATTTGGACAGTTGAAGATCTGACAAAACAAAATATATTGCAGTTTAGATTTGCAAATTCTCTTCCTGAGCTATAAAAATGGGAGAAAAAGGGAACTTCAATTACCATCTTTGAGAGAGAATGAAGATCCGAGAGCCAAAGAGTGGAGAGGCTTGATGAAGAGAGGGAAAATCCTCCCAAATTGGAACATCCTTCCATCTTAAGGCTTGTTAGTCCTCGTTTATTAGCAACAAACCGACTCAGCTCATCCCTATTCAGACAAATAGACCATTGAACAATCAAAGACAGATCCACAGAAGAACAAACAACTATTATTAAGTCGTCCAAAACCATAAAGCCCCTCAGAAGCAAATCAATGATAAATCTCTGCAAAATGACAGCTTAAGACAGATGAATGTATAGTAAACAGAACCAACAATTTCTACAATTCATGACATGATCACATATCAAACTCAAAAATCTGAAACTCGAACAAGACTATTTACCCAGAAATCCTATTGACAGCTGCACCCGAAGTTGTAATCTCCAAAACCTCCAGGTTAGGACAAGAAAATGCAATGCAAGCCAGAGTCGTCGCGTCAAAATCACTGCAGGGCAAGCAAATCCAATCAGAAACATGTATTGTCACAATAAATTGCAATTAATCAATTAATACTTTTGTTCTTCAATTATCGATAATTCTTAAGTGTTCTTTAATCATTAAACTCTAATTAGTACGGTGAGATGAATAAACTCACAGATCTAATAATAGATCTTACGATAGAAGAAGAATCACCTCTCGATTTTAAGTGAGAGTCTAATAAGTCGAGGACATTTTTGTAATAAGGATCCAATGTATCCAATCTGAGCTCTCTCCGGAACCCTAATCCGAAGCTCCTCAGCCGCTTTCCACATCTTCCTCGATGTCTCTCTCCATCCTTTGCAAACCCTAGCCGCCATCAGTAAACTAGACGGAGGTAGCCGCTTAAGCACCTCCCATAAACCCACCGCATGAAACCTCCCAGGCTGAACAATATCCGTATCCAATTGTAGATCCAGATCCATCGATGCAGCATCCAGATCGGATTCATCGAGTGAATTACGCGCATCGACGTCATCGAACGATAAAGCTCGGCGTAAGTGAGTGAAGGTCTGTCGCGATGACGGCGCCGCTGTTAAAGATAAGACAGTAGAACGGGAAGAAGATGCGGCGGCGGAGATGCAGCTCACTGGCTCAGAAGCGATCGGAGTAGTGGGAATATCAGGTGGAGCAGTTAAAAGACAGACATGGCCTTTCTTAGGTTGACCACATCTACCGCAATTGTAACTTCCTCGGTTTTTTCTACTGCGCTGAGATTCAAGCGCGGCTGAGATCGCGGCAGTTGCGGTGTTCGGAGAAATATGCGGCTGAGGTTGCATCGTGAGATTTTGGGAGAGGGAGAGAGAGAGAGATTGGAGCTTGGGAATGAGATTAGATTGAGATTTGTGAGATTGGGAGGGAGAGATGGAAAAAAATAATAAAGGAGGGAAGGAACGGCGGGAGATAAAATGGTGTTTTCGCGCGATTGATTTCGAAAGACACCGAAGCTAAAATGTTAAAAATGAAAATTGTAGCCGCTCAGCTAATTGAAAGAGCGTGAGGTCTAGCTTGGTGAATGACAGTTTTGTCCTTGGTTTTGGAATAGATCACGTCACGTGGTCTTTTTTTTGTAGACGTTGGGATCCACTGTACTTAACCTGTGCTGAAAATAGTTGACTAATATTAGTACTATTTTGTAAGGAAAAGATTCTTCCTAAAAACAATTAGTAGTAAATTAGTTACTAGTTAAAGAGTTATTAAAGCAAATTACACTACAAAATAATAATAAGAATCTGGAAATCGTGTCGCGATAAGCCAATAAATATAATTATGACATATTTGCTTTATCATAGTTGGAAATCTCTTGGATATATCTTTTTTAAAAAAATTCTTTCTTCTATCTATTTTTGAAAAATTTAATGGCCATTCAAAGTTTTAGAGATATTGTTACTTATAATAGTGATTTTTAGTTATATAAGTATATTAATTATAATACTTAATGTATATATTTCCTTTTTGTTATTAATCAAAACGTATCTCTTTAAAAAGTATATATTTGTTTATGAATTTTTTAGTCAACTATTAGTTTTTAACTTTTCAAAAATCAAATCAATTTTAAACAGTAATAATGTACAGTCGAACCATAAATATGATTATGGTAGGAGACTCTGAAATCTGAATATGATAATGACTCAAGGATTTGGTGATCGTGTTGAATTTCTTGTCAAAACTCAAAACCTCATTTGATTCGCAACGATGCTGATATGAGGTCTCCCGTGGTGACTTCAAAGAGACAAGTTCAACACAATAGAAAACAAAAATACTACAAATCCAAATAAAACTCGAAACTGTTATATCTATACAGCCTTCATTATGATGTCACAAGAACTGAAAGCTTCAGTTTTAGAGCTCTTTCGGAATAGTTACAACCTCTCTCTCTCGAGGAATTTGGTCGTGTGTCAAACGATCAAAAGTATTGCAGGACAGCGATCATATCTTCACACGACATTATGAAAAAATATTCTCTGCCAAAAGAAAAGCTTCTTCTTCACAGACACAATGTTCTCCTGCAAACATGCAAGTCAAATATCAAACACCGTTATGGAGGAGAATTCTAGTCTACCCTATTTTTCCGGGGTGGGCAGAAACAAAGCTTTGGCCCTAATTGACATCTTACTTAAGCATGGTATGAGCTAATGCATTGCATGTCTTTTCTAATTTTAGGAATTAGGACCAATACTTCGGAAACTGGTGAATGAATACCTTATCAGGGGGCTCCAATGCCGTAAATACAATCTTTTTTGCAACCTTCTCTACACCCCAGCAGCTGTTTTAGCTTCAGGACTTGCCTTTCCCTGAAATGAAATTGGACATACACATCTCACTCAGTTCCAATCATTTTCCCATGTTGCAAAACCACGAGAAATAACTAGATGGATAAGTTTTGACTGTTCACAAACAAACCTCAGAGGAGTCTTTGCGGAATTTCCTGGTTGGAGCCCTCATAGTGACAAACTCCTCAGCTGCTGTGGGGTGAACACCCACTGTAGCATCAAAGTCGGCCTTAGTTAAACCAGCTTTAACTGCAACCCCAAATCCCTGAAAAATTGTAAAATAAAATTCATATTCAATCATATATGTTTTCCGTGATTACTTTTCAGAGAATACCAATCATGTTAAAAAATGAAACCTGGATGATTTCTGGTGAATCTTCTCCACACATGTGAACACCGAGAACTTTATTGGTGTTTGCACAGACAATGAGTTTCATAAATACTCGGTCTGGAAGTCCTGAAAGGGTAGCCTTTAATGGCCTAAAGTTCGATGTGTAAACATCCACATCACCATATTGTTCTATGGCCTGCAAACACGTAGTTAATATTTCTATGTAGTGGCATGCATGATAAACCATATTTTTGACAAATCATCCTACTTACCTGCTCTTCAGTTAGACCAACTGTTCCAATAGGTGGCTGGGAGAAAACGGCGCAGGGAACAGCTCTAGTTGATTATAGAACACAGAAAGGATAAAAGCCATCAGAGACAACAGTTATAAAATGTTATAGATCACTGATGCAGCATGTAAGACTAAACAGAGAAAAACTCTCATCAATCACCAAAAAATCCCAAAGGTTTAAACATCAAAAGTTAAGATTGTTATGTTACCTATAATCAGGCTTTGTTGGCTCATTTTGAAACAAAGTTTTAGCCAATGCACCTCCCTCCATCAAAGCAACTGGAGTCAAATTGATTCGGTCAGTAACATCCCCAACAGCCCAGATGGATGGAACAGATGTCTGTGAATATTCGTCAACCTTACAAAAAAAAAGTGGAAACATGGAGCACAATCACAAGAAGTAACCAGGTATAACAAGAGAACTGTGCACAATGCAATAATAGAAATCCTAAGTGACAAAAAAACTAGGTAAAACACTGGATCATACCTCTATTGCTCCATTTTTCGCCATTTTAACGCCAACATTCTCCAACCCTAAGTTCTGTTATAACAGCCAACATTACATCAATGAACAATCATATTCCATTAAAGTCATAAACAAGGGGCAGCAGTGGTCAGTTTATCTTAGACAAATTATTAAAGGATGAACTTTGCTACCAGTTTTCATTTTATAAACATCCTTTGGAAAATAATAAAAATCACACTATACCTTTGTGTTGGGCTTGCGACCAGTTGCAAACATAACATGCGAAAATCCCTCAACAGTTCCCTTGCTGGTCTTCAGAGAGAACGAGCCATCTCCAGCTTTGATGATGGCTTCAGGGGATTCTTCAGTGTGAAACTCAATACCTCTTAAAGACATCTGCTCTCCAACGAAATCCCTGACCTGAAACAAGAATAACAATTACAATTAGAAAATATCCAGACGGATAAATGAAAGCAGCAAAAGTCATTCTCAATTTTTTACTTACATCTTCATCAAATCCCCTCAGCACCTTCTTTTGCCTTATAAATACATGAACTTCACAGTTAAGACCATTGAAGATCCCCGCAAACTCCAGGGCTATGTAGCCACCACCAACTATTGCAATTTTCTTAGGCTTGGAAGGCAAATCAAGCGCGGCATCAGAATCAATAGCAAACTCTTTTCCTGGAATGTCAGGAATGAAAGGACGTCCACCAACTGCAATCAGAATATTCCTCGTAGTATAGATTTTCCCATCTACATCAACAGTGTGTGGGTCTATAACCTACACATATAAAATACATACTCAAGCTCAAATCAATACATAGAGGTTAACTCATGAACTATATAAACACCGAGCCTCGGCATACCTTTCCACGACCTTCAATCAACTTGACATTAGCTTTGCTCAGTATATTCTTATAAATACCAGTCAACCGCTGTAACTCAGCATTCTTGTTAGCAATCAAAGTAGTCCAATCATGAGAAGGCTCAGTCTCATACTTCCAACCAAATCCATGACTGTCTTCAAACTCATGACTGTATTTGGATGCATACACAAGTAACTTCTTTGGTACACATCCTCTCAATACACACCTGCAAAATAACCAAAAATGAGTAGACAACACAATCAAACCATAAATCATCAAGCAAATGCTTCAAATTCTGGTATAGCTACTACTAAAGTCAAATTCACTAGCTATCGATATAAGCCACAAGAAGGAAGAAATCTTACGTTCCTCCAACGCCTCCAGCAGTATCGGAAGAGATAGTGGAAAAAGGAAGCTCGCAAACGGCGGCGGATGCACCGAAGCTAGTGGCGAAGCGAGAGGCGCGGACGCCGCCGCTTCCGGCACCGATAGTGAAGAGATCAAAATCGTAGTGGCGGTCTGATTCAGCTCCATTATCGGTACTGGCACAAACAGAAAACCGGCGAGAGTGGTAATAGCGGTGGTTTGAGAGTAGGGCGATACGGGGACGGAGAGAATAGAGAGAGGTTAGGGTTTTAGGAAGCGAGAGAAAGCTAGAGGAAGAAGATGATGGTAGATGAATTGCGATTGGGAGTTTTTTGCAGAGGAATTGAAGAGATGGAGAAGATGATGAAATTGTACTGGTAAGCTTCGGGGTCGAAGCCATCTCCACGATTCTTCTTCTCTCTCTCTCTTTCTTTTTTTTTTCTTTTTTAGTTTGGGTGTGTGTATTTATGTAAAAGCTTTATTTCGATAATTCTACTTGTGGCATTTAGATTTATGACATGTCTTATTGTTTTTTAACAATTTATAAACATGTTTTTATGTGTGGTCGTAAAACGCTACCAAACTGACAATAACTCCACCTACGCCCGGTTTATGACACGAATACAAACTTCATCAAATCTAAATGATGACTTAGTAATACCATTTTGATGTAATCACTTATACATACAAGTGGAACCAAAATCTTTTAATTTGTACTATTAGTTTTATACTTCTACATCTTACCCTTTTTTATTATTTTTGTACGGTTTACTATTTTCTGTACCGTTAGAAAGTTATACGATTTGTGTTATCAACGTATGTACCTGTAAACTATAAAGGGAAAAATATCAATTAATCTCCTAACTTTCAAAAAATGGTCATTTTATACATCAATTTCGTATGCGGCTGTTTAAAACATGAATTAAATGTTGACTAACTTTTAAAACATGATTATTCGTTGATCATGCCAAAATAGACATGTCGTTATCAGTCATTAACGGAACTTCTAACGTCCGTTATCATCCGTTAACGACTTTATTAGTCAAGTTTTAAATTGTGGTCAATTTAAACATCGACTTTATATGTGGCAATTTTAAACATGAACTAAGCGTTGACTACCATTTAAAACATGAGAAATTCGTTGACCAAGCCAAAATAAACATGTTGTCATCATTCATTAAAAGAACTTAT
>Ga0041059_1002597_pt1 | contig 13288 bp, 15 predicted proteins | sample AraColnosormetaG_FD_56232 | JGI IMG/M metagenome (GOLD analysis project Ga0041059, IMG submission 56232) | Arabidopsis roots microbial communities from North Carolina, USA - Col MF nosort | ecosystem: Host-associated > Plants > Roots > Unclassified | place: USA: North Carolina | collected... | reverse complement strand
TTTTTTTTTTTTTTTTTGGGAAAATAATTATTGAAGAGTTGGGTGATCTAAAGGTAACAACATCTTTCTATTTGTATCTCACATTTTCATCACAGTTGACTTCATTGTAATTTCTTAGAACTATCTTACTATAACTTTTTTTTGTTAAAGGATCAACTATGTTACTATAACTCTAGTCTTGATCAAAACTTGAGATCATAAACCAAATCTGTTTTTCTTTTTGTGGTAATTATGTTATTGAATTCAGTCATGATCAAACTTGGATTTTTTGGTTGTTGTTGGTTGTTGATGTAATTGCTTATTTATTGACGTTGGAACCAAAGATTCAATTTTGTACTTTTCATTCTCAAAATCTGAGAAAAACAGTTTAGGATCATTATGTGTGTTGTTTAAATGATTTAAGCTCCCAAAATTTGTGATTTTGATGATCAGTACATTATGTTCTCTGTAGTTGTTGTAATAAGTTGCAATGTCTGAGGAGAATATTTCACAAGTTGATGACAAGTGTTGTTTGGATGATGCAAACCCAATGGAGATATCTGTGGAAACTATCCCTGTAGTGGATGAGGAAGTTCAAGGAGATGATGATGTTCTTCATCCAGCTGCAGAGACCAATCATGCGAGTTTGAAGCGGTATTCAACACGAGTTTTAGATAAAAAGACAGGCAAAGCTCAGGTTCAAACCCGTTACCGTGGGAACCAAACGAGTTCTACTCATGATCTATGTAAACATGGGAAGAGGCGTGAGGAAGATTTGGTGATCAAACCATGGAAGGTGGCTAAGAAAAAGAATGTTGACAGTGGAGATTTGGGGAAGGGTGAGACTTTGAGGAAGTCCTTGGGGAATGTTTCTAAACCGGACAAGTCATCATTGCAGGCTGCAAAGAGAGAAGCTGCTGGTGAGGTTGTCAAATCTTGTGATGGTTTACACGTTAAGAAGAGTGAAACCAAGAGTACTAGTCCGAGTGTTTCACCTGTTGTGAGAACGGTCAAGAAGACTAATCTTGTTGTAAATAAGGCTTCAAGGATCAGCCAGAACAAAAGTCCTAAAGAGGATCTTTCGAAGAATTTGAAGAACAAAGAGAAGGGGAAGATTGTTGAACCGGTTAGATGTGATGATGTATTAGAGAAGACAGATCTTGAAGTTAAGAAGGTTTCAAGGATCAGTGAGAACAAGAGTTCTAAAGAGGATACTCTGAAGAACAAAGAGAAGGCGAAGATCGATGAGCCAGTTAGATGTGATGATGTATTGGAGAAAACGAGTCTTGATGCTCAGAAGGTTTCAAGGATCAGCGAGAACAAGAATTCTAAAGAGGAACGTTTAAAGAATCTGAAGAACAAAGAGAAGACGAACATTGATGAACCGGTTAGACCTGATGATGCGGTGGAGAAGACATTGTATGTTGTTGAATCTAGTGTTGAGAAGAAGAAGAAGAAGATGAGCACCAAAAGTGTTAAGATCAGTGAGACTCAGCAATCTTCTGAGAAGAAAATCATAAGAAGCACCGGCAAGAAAAGTCTTAGCTTATTACCATCTTTGCCTCCACCCTCAGAGGTGGTTACAGGGTCAGATCCTAGGCCAATAAGACAGACTACTTCCAGGTCCAAGACTAGTTTGCCTGAGAAGAAACAGAGTGGTTCTGCTAATCTTGTTACTAATCCGAAACCCGAAAGCAAGATTAGACCGAAAAGGATTGGTTTAAAGGTTACTCCACCTCCTCCTCCAACAAAGCAGCAAATGAATTTCAAGAAAGGGAAAGTTCTTGAACCAAAACCAGAAGATTCCACTACAACATCGATCAAATTCAAGAAGATAGTTGTTCAAGAACCAAAACTCAGAACAAGTGATGTGAACAAAAAGAAGAAGAGCCTGAAAGATAAAAGAGAAGGTGTTGGGAAGATTAACGGTGAAGGTAAACGAGAGAAAGTTGTTCTGAGACACAGAAAAGTGGAAGTGAAGAAGAAATTGCAGACACTTTTCAATAATGTGATTGAAGAGACTGTGAATAAGCTTGAAGAAGTGAGGAAAAGTAAAGTTAAAGCATTGGTTGGTGCTTTTGAAACTGTTATCTCTCTTCAAGATAACAACAGAACATCTCAGAAGAAGAAGATTCAGAGCAAATCCACATCTTCACAAGTCGTTGAAGGCTGCTAAGTCCTTGAGAAAGAGATCAAAGTTGTGAATTGGTTTAAAGGAAAAATGGTTTGTTTTTGGTTCATGAATCTTTATAATGTAAAATTTTCAAAGAAATCATATTTTCTTTTCTACGATGCTGAGTTTATAGAGAGGTCTTGAAGATTGTAGATGACTTGAGTTCAAGATTTGTTTCTCGAAATAGTACTCTGTTATAAAATTGGAAATCCGGTTTGATTGGTTTTTTGGTACCGAACCGGATTTTAATTTTAATTCACACGTGTGTAGTTGACACGTGTGGTTTCTTCGCACCCGCTCTTCACTTGTTCATGCTCTTGCGTTTCAAAATTCAAAATGTCTTCTCTTCACTTCTTCACACAACTCTCAGATTCAATCAATGGAGGTTTCCGAAGAGCAAAGGCGAAGAGACGAAGCGACTCGGTTAGCTTTTGCGGAGAAACGAAAGCAGTCGTTCGATTCTTCGGAAAACCCACAGCGACAACAAGATTTCAGGTTAGCTAAATGTCGAAAGCTTGACGGTAGTAACGATGTGTGTCCTCAAGAAGGGTATCGGAACTACGAACCGGTACGAGTATTGAGTACTAGTGTGCCGGAAAAGTTTCGCGTCAGGCTCGAGATCTGTTCTCCTGATTCGTTTTCGGTTACGCCGGTTCAATTGCAAGGGTTTCGATGCCCTGAAGAACAAGAGTGCCTTCGTCAATTGAGAAAGATTCTATCTGATGTAAGTTCTTCTCTGAGTTTTCTCGCGTAAAGTTTTGTTTTTTGTTAAAGGGTGACGAAATGTAGAAGAGAATTTTACGAAAAGGGGAAATTTTGAGTCTCCGATTTTTTAGGGGTTTTAGTATAATGCGAAGAACGAAGTTGATATTCTAGTTGATTTTACTTTCAGGCGATTCCTTTACACTACACTCAAAATGATGATGGAGGAAAAGCTGGGGTTTATAAGATTAGAGACTACAATAAGGTCTCTGGATGTCTTAAAAGGTCCAAGAGCGTTGAAGTTGAAGGGGTACCTTGGAAAACGTTGGCTGTTGTTGAGAAACTTTCTCAGTCATATATTTCCGGGAAATGGCAACCTTGTTTACCTGAACATTATACGGAGGAGAAGGTTGAACAACTGATTGAAACCCTGCCAAGGAAATTGGTGAATGCCCTTTTGCCTTTCCAACTTGATGGTCTAAGATTTGGTTTACGGAGAGGTGGCAGGTGTTTCATTGCTGATGAAATGGGGCTTGGAAAGACGCTTCAGGTTATATATTTGGTATTGTAGAAGAAAGTTTTTAGTAGTTTGGTAAAGTAGTTAATCTTGAGTGTTCAATCTTGTGTCAGGCCATCGCCATTGCCGGTTGCTTCATAAGTGAGGGTTCCATACTTGTTGTCTGTCCTGCTGTTTTGCGTTTCACATGGGCAGAAGAATTGGAACGTTGGTTGCCATCTTGTTTGCCTTCTGACGTACATCTCGGTAAAAGTCTCTACTGAATTGCCTATCTTTTCTCTTCTAAACTTATGTGTCTTGCACTTGTTAGCTACATTAGTTGAATACAGAATTAACAATTTTGCGTGTTACCTTTCTGGTTTTATCTTTCACTTCCAAGTCCTGCACATATTAACTGATGGAATACAGAATTGCAATTTAGCAATTTCTGTCTCTAATACTTTTTTTTTCTCCTCTGGAGCTCTAAAGCTAAAGCTTTAATTGGCTATCTTTTCAAATCGAGTTGTGTTTGATGAAACTTTTGGTTTCAGTATTCGGTCATCAAGATAATCCTGCCTATTTACCAAGATGGCCAAAAGTTGTGGTTATCTCATACAAGATGCTTCAGCATCTCCGGACGACCATGCTAGAGCGAGAATGGGCCCTCTTGATAGTAGATGAATCTCATCATCTACGATGTTCGAAAAAGAAGTCAGATCCACCTGAGGTATGTAAGAATTCGTTTTCCTCATTAATGAGATTTTTAAGCATGGCTTCCTGTGTCCCCTTTTCTATGATTTCCTGGTTGACTTTAATTACCTTCGATAAACACAGAGATGATTCAGTGACACTTTCTCTAACACTTCATGAGACATCCTTAACTCTGAGTGGAGATTTTGTGCTTTTTAAAAAAGGTTGGTAGTCAAAATACGTTCGGTTATGTTTTGCAGATAAAGACAGTCCTTGATGTTGCTGAAAAGGTTAAGCACATAATTCTGTTGTCAGGAACTCCTTCTGTATCGAGGTTGTGGAAACTTAACTCTGTAAAAATCAGTATCTTCCATTTACTTCGAATTTGTAATTTATCCTTATATTTGTTTCCTATGTGACCACAGGCCCTTCGACATTTTCCATCAGATAAACATGCTATGGCAAGTCATCTGCAAACTTTTTGACATAAAAGATTGGATTCGCACTACTTACCTTTTCTAACACTGATTCTGTCACCAGGCCTGGTTTGCTGGGAAAAGATAAGTATGAGTTTGCGAAAACCTATTGTGAAGTTGGGCTTGTCAGAGGTATCCAAGGGAAGATTTTCCAGGTAAATTTGGACTTTATGTGGTAGCCTGTTGTGTCGTCATTATTCCATATTTTAAGTGCATAATACTCCCATTGCATGGTAAATGGTCACCCATAGAGGATGTTGCTATCATACTTCATTTTATTTCTTTTCAATCACTTCCTTTCTGATATGAACTTTGGTTCCCTTATCTTAGTTTTTTCTTTTGTTAATGTTGCGAGATGGTAACAAATCTTTTGTTCAACGATTCAGGATTTTTCCAAGGGTACTCGCTTACTGGAGTTAAACATACTGCTAAACCAAACAGTGATGGTAAATTCTTATACTTCTATTTCAGTTTGGCATTAATGGTTCCGTAACAATGGTCGATACTGGGAAACTTGTTTTTTTCTAATTGAATTTTCCTCAGAATTCAGATAGGACTAGTCTCTCAAACCATAATTTGAATGTTTGTTACAACTTATAACTTTAGAAGTATTTCTAGATAAATATGAAGAGAATTAAATTTAGAGTTGTGGGTGAAAATATTCCCATGTTCCAACATTCACAGTTCAGTTAACTATCTGTTTATTGCCTGGAGCTGTTCGTGAAATTTGTGAAGAAAAAAAGAAAAGAAATGATATCACTTATATGTTATGCCAAAGTTTCTTGTATTGTGTTGTGATTTGGTGGAGAACTATGTCATGTGAAAATTCCTTTTTGTTTGTTATAGATAAGAAGACTGAAGCAGCATTTGTTAACACAGTTACCCCCAAAACGTAGGCAAATCGTAACCATCTTGCTAAAGAAGTCTGATATAGCTTTAGCAATGGCTATTGTCAGCGAGGCTAAGAAACAAAAGGATGGTGCTATAGCAGAAGTCACAGAGAAGTCACATGAACCTGGTATGTGGCTGGCTTTATACCAACCTAGTGATGATGTTGAACTGTTTTTATCATCAGTATTCGAGGCATTATATTTTTGCCATTAACACAAACCTTAAGTGTCTTGGAGTTTACATCTAGTTAACTACTGTGGTCCGTACACTGTTTTAACACATGCTGCCTTTTAAGTATAGACCAAAATGCTCGTGGATCAAATGAAGCTGGACATGTAAACGCAGAGAATTCTGATGGCCCTAACTGTATGTTTTGACTGTTTTCTTTCCATAGATGTCAAGGAGACAATTCTCTTTGCATATATTTGACTCTCTCTCTTTTTTTTTTCATTTTTTCCTTTTGTTGTGCTTTAGCTGACAAAGAGAATCAACTATGTGGGAAACTTTCCTATCAACAACTTGGCATTGCAAAGCTTTCTGCCTTTCGTGAATGGTTATCTCTACATCCACTTCTATCAGGATTGGATTATACCCCAGAAGAAATTGATGGAGACAGAAGCTCAACTAAAATGGTCGTTTTTGCACATCACCATAAGGTTCTGGATGGAATTCAGGTTAATATATTTAATTCTCGTCATTAACTCTTTGAAAATTCAAAACTTTATATCTCTGCTAGCTCATTTAACATATTCGAACAAGTATTTTGCTTTTAAATTTTTTCTTGTGATTATTGCTTTTCAGGAATTTATATGTGATAAAGGGATTGGTTTTGTTCGCATTGATGGGACGACATTGCCAAGAGATAGACAATTGGCTGTACAGTCATTTCAGTTTTCTAGTGAGGTATGCACAATATCTTCTATACATTTATCAACTCTTGAATTTATTGTGCCTGTTAGAATGTGTGGTATTTGACCTATGCTTTGGCTTTCCCATCCAGGTAAAAATTGCAATAATTGGTGTAGAAGCTGGAGGAGTTGGACTGGATTTTTCAGCAGCACAAAATGTTGTGTTCCTTGAATTGCCTAAAACACCGTCTCTGTTGCTTCAGGTATTTTCCCTGTACTGCTCTTTTTATACTTTTTAACTTCTTGTTCTTGTTCTTAAACCTATCTGCAAAATGCGGTAAGGCTGCTAGATGCATAATCAATTGATTACATTTTGAAGGCTGAGGATAGAGCACATAGGCGAGGCCAAACAAGTGCAGTAAATGTATACATCTTCTGCGCGAAGGTAAACTCGTTTGCTGCTGTTATACTAGTTACTTGAAGTTTGCCTTATCCACTATAATTGAATAGCGACTCTTATGTAACAGGATACTATGGACGAGTCAAATTGGCAAAATCTAAACAAGAAGTTGCACCGTATTTCATCTACCACTGATGGAAAATATGATGGGAAGACTGAAATCGAAGTACCTCTCAAATCTTTGCTCTTTTTCTCAATTCTCAGTAGATTATTGTCCTTCCCATTAGATGTTCACACCACATAGAGGTTTATTCATATGTCATAGGCTTAATTTTATTCACATGACAACCATTAGTTTATATGATAAAAAAATTGTCTGGGCAGATTGGAGGAGCATCTATTTTCAAGCCTGCTGAAGAAAGCAGTGAAAGAGAAGTTCTTGAAGGGCAACCATCAGAATCAAATACTGTAGTAGCTGATAAGATTGTTGAAAGCTGTGACGATCCGGGAACTGAGACAGATGTGTCAAATACTATTGATCTCAAGGTTTATCTCTTGACTTTTCATTGATCAAATAGTTTGGACCTTTATGACCTCGGAATTTATCTTTCGTATACCATGAATATCTGAGTTCCATAATCAAGGAGACATTTGGCTGAATGCTTTTTGATTTTTTTGGCCTAGCAGGACGACATGACTTCTCAATTGGAAATATTAGAAGTCTGTCCTTTTGTTGAGAATGGTTCCGGCTCTGGCATGAGGTCTTCTGGCACCATTTCTTTGACTATGTTAGCCCAGGAAAACCAAGAAAATCATAAGCCTAAAAATGTATGAACTTAAATCTTATGAAAGGTCTATTTTTCTTCTCTGACATGTCCTAAAATGTAAATACATTTTCTTATGATGCAGCTTATTGCTGATGATGGGCTTGTGAAAGAAGTTGATTCCAGTTCCATTTTTCCACTCATAGATTCTCTGAGATTTGAGGTAAAGTTCAAAGTCTGCATTGGCTCTTTATATTTCATTTGTTATTCTTGTTGCCTTGGTGGTCATGAAAAGTACAATCATTACAAGGAGGCCAAATTTGGTGAATCCACTGCATACTTTTCAATCTCGTGTCAGTTTCTAAGTTTATTGGATCTACGCTGCAATCTGATTCTTACTTCTATTGGGAAATTTACAAATGACATTATCTTTACTTGTTTGGAGTTGAAAACGCATATAAATCAGATCTTAAATTCTTTCAGGTGAGCCAAAACACTGGAAGAATTCATTTATACTCTTGCATTCCTGGGAAAGATCCAAGACCAAGGCCTCATTTCCAAAACTTCCGTCCAGAGGAGATTGAAGCAAGCAATCCAAGTCAGGGTACCACGAAAGAAAAAAATCCTGAATCCATTACGGATGACCCGGTTCATGTACTTGCTATCTTAGAATTTATGAAAGAGTGGAAATCGCTACGGCCAATCGAAAAGCGGAAACTACTTGGAAAGCCTTTGCAACTACCTTTATCACTGGAGTTGAGCTACCTGAGTGAAAGTACTAGTCACAACAGCGAGGTATATCTTGTAGCTGAGAAGTGCTTACCAAATATTTTGATTCCAAAACCATTATTAAGAGTTTTTTGTATCAGGGATTGCTTAGGGGAGGGAGCAAAAGACGAAACACACCGTTTTCTGAGATCAGCATTCCTTTACCTGAAAATGCAGTGTGGATAAAGGTCAACCTTCGAAGTGGTCACCAAAGAAAGGAAAAAGAATACACCCAAGCTTGGAGTATGAGCAACGAACCACTCTGTAAACTCTGTCAAAAGCCCTGCGCGTGAGTGAAAACATGGTGTATTTACTGACTGATAGTTTTTGGTTACTGTTTTTAATTAACTTTAAATTTTTTGTTTGATCTAGGGGATACAACGCCAAAGAGCCTGAGTATTTAGAGGATCTTTTCTGTGAGCTTGCATGCTATGAAGACTACCGGACAAGAACAAGCAGCAGATACATTCGCCAGGTTTTTCTTGGCCATTCTTTCATTATTTAATGCAAATGAGTGTTGATTAACAAAGTTTCATATCAAGTATATCTTTAGTGCATCACTAACAGGTGTAAGGTTTCAAATCTCAGGAACTTTTTCAGATAGAACATGGAATTTGCACAAACTGCAAATTAGACTGCCACCAACTTGTCAAACGGTTAAGGCCTTTACCACTGGAAAAACGACGTACATACATAAACAAAGCTGCTCCAGAATTGTTTGCCCGGAAGAACTTGTGAGCCATTCAAGCCCAACTTTTTTCTTGTAGTTCTATTTGAATATCATAAGGAGTTTAATTACTGCATTTGAACATACACTTTATTTTTGAAACTGAAATTCTTAATTTTCACATCTAATGTTCAAGGCTTGAAACCCTGGTTAATGATCCAACGGAGGGAAATGCATGGCATGCGGATCATATCATTCCAGTCTACCAAGGCGGAGGTAAATCCTAATCTCATACACTAGATAGGCCTAACACTAGATCACTCAATAAACGTTTGAATTTGTGAATTCAACTGACATAACAAGTTTTATTGGATCATTGGTAGGCGAGTGCCGGCTAGAGAACATGAGGACACTATGTGTGGCTTGCCATGCCGATGTCACTGCAGCTCAATGTGCAGAACGTAAACTGATACGGTCCAAAGCCAGGAAGCAACTCAAAAACACTTTAAACGAACTCAGAAACAATCCGAAGCAAAAAGATCTCTCGGCTGACGAGAACACAAAGGTATGACTGAGACTTAAATGAAAATGGGGGAATTTTACAAAAGACTCGATGTAGCATTAAATGTTTGTTCTGTATGTTTCCAGGAGACTGATTCAGCTACCAATGAAGAGGAAGATGAACTAATGATTGAAGTTCCTGGTAGTGCCTACTCCATAGATCAGAAAATCAATCATGATGCCTCATAGAACTCATTTTTTGACTTGTCAGTAGATTGACCTCTCAATGACAAAGCACAGGTCCTGTTTGTATCCTTGTATCTGTAATCACAGTTTTGCTTGGAATCAAAGCCTCTTTCATCGGCAGTTTCTTGTCAGAAAAGCAATGTTGTCCTAATTTTTTTTAAAATGGCGTAATACTAAGTCATATTGAAAAAAAGAAAAATACTCAAGACTTTTTCTTTTTATATAAATAAGCAACAAAAAGAAGTTAATTATTGAAAATACTCAAGACTTTTTCTTTTTATATAAATAAATTAAAGAAAATTTGTTGTGTAATTAACAAGCAAGGATGTTCCAATGGGCGAAACAGATACTGGAGAAAACAAAGAGACGATCCAGTGCTATTACGTATCATCGTTTTATTACATAAACTAATAAGTAATAATATAAAATACTGTTGACAACAAATATTTCAATGTTTCCATACACCAATTTTCATGGCTGCTAATCGGATGTTTTGATTTTTTTTAATGTTTTCAAACTCTTATTATTTAGAAGAGAACCTCATTTTCACCAACTATTTAAAAGATAAACACAAGTACATTATAATTTAATCTGGTAAACTTCAGAGAAACCTACATATTAAAATTTAATTGCATCTATTTTATTCATTTTTATACGTAACTCCCAATACGTTGCATGAAGATAGAGTTTTTATCCATTTTCTTATTAAATTTTCATGAGATAAAAATATCAATTATATATATCAAATCTGAGTTTGGTTTTATAGTTCATGAGGGGTTATGTAATCGTAGGAGGATGGGATCATAAAGAGCCCAATGAAATAATTGTTGATGTTCCCTTGCCTTTAAGACTTACTCTTTCCAATATGTGGGGACCCATTTTAGTCTTCCTCTCCCAATTTCAATAATTTGGTTATCTATACTTGTAATATTTGCATATATAATCATATATGTATAATTGATATGTATAACATATCATTCATGTTTGGAAAACTATTGTAGATATTTCGTTATTTTTGTTATTTAAAATCAAGTTTTTATATATAAACCTATACTAGTTGAAAATAACATTTAAAAGCATTTATTTGTATTATTTATCATATTTAAATTTAGTTTCACTTTGATTCCCATACATATATACTATATGTATGTATATTATATAGAGGTGGGTAATGTTTCCAACAAACCCTAAGCACAACTTTTAACAGCAAGGAGTTTTCTTTGAGTTGGAGGGACACATAGCCATTATTTTGTGTCTCAAGACTGTTTTTCACCTTTCTTTTAACTTGGTTCGAAAGGGTTTACTAACTTTTTGTCTCACTTTTTCTTACTTTAATATTAATAAGATTTGATATTTGTAAGTCGGTATATACTGAGTTTTCATATAAATTATCATCCAAAATTCAGAAAAAAATCAAACTATACGGTTAAAATTAAAAATAGAATATAAGGCATAAGTATATATGCAACAAAAATATATTAATTATATCAATATCAAAACACATGTATCTCTCTCCGATATATTGCCAAGCTAATTATAGTTACCGTTTTTAGCATACAATTAAGTAACCAATTGCCAAAGCAATGATATAGAGTTTTAAAATTGTTTTCTAAGGAAAATGATGGTTTTTAATTAATTATGAATCTCTTTTGCCGGAAGAAAAGAAAGAAAAAAGTTTTGAAACACTAGTTTTCTCGTGGAAATATGAATTTGACCTACAAAAATAGTCATATCGACGAAGAAGGTGGATCGGTCAGAGTTTTTGATATCAAATCGGGACCCATTGAATTATTATTTTTAATTGAGTATTCAAAATGGTAATACTTATTAGGATTTTGATCAGTTTGAAGGTTAGAATGTACGTATTTATTAACAATTCATTTTTTTATTATTACCAGTCAGTCTGATTTGTCATGTATTTATTCTGTCAAATATATCATTTTTCTTGAAATAAGCAAAACAATTTTATGTAATCTGCAAAAAGATTAGAAATGTAATAATTATATAACCAGCAAAAGGTAAAAAAATAAAGAGATATGAAACATGCCATATCGAGATGTAGTAGTGAGGAAGTCTTAAATTTCTACTATAAAAACAACCTCCGGTGAGAGACCACACAAAGAAACCAAATCAAGAAGCCATTCCAAATCCATCTTTCTTCAAACTAACAAGTATGGTTACGTTCACATCAGAAGCATCAAGGAGCCGATCAAAGAAGGTATGTGTGATCGGAGCTGGACCGGCGGGGTTAGTCTCGGCAAGGGAGCTAAGAAAAGAAGGACACAAAGTGGTGGTGTTGGAGCAAAACGAAGACGTAGGAGGTCAATGGTTCTATCAACCAAACGTAGAAGAAGAAGATCCCTTAGGAAGAAGTAGTGGTTCCATTAATGGTGAACTGAAGGTCCATAGCAGCATTTACTCTTCCTTGAGGCTAACCTCACCGAGAGAGATAATGGGTTATTCGGATTTTCCGTTTTTGGCGAAGAAAGGGAGAGATATGAGGAGGTTTCCAGGGCATAAGGAGCTTTGGTTGTATCTTAAGGACTTTAGTGAAGCTTTTGGGTTAAGAGAGATGATTAGGTTTAATGTTAGGGTTGAGTTTGTAGGAGAAAAAGAAGAAGAGGATGATGTGAAGAAGTGGATTGTGAGAAGTAGAGAGAAATTTAGTGGTAAGGTTATGGAAGAGATCTTTGATGCTGTTGTTGTTGCTACTGGTCATTACTCTCACCCTAGATTGCCCTCTATTAAAGGTATATTATTGTTCATATTATTTTCGCATTTAATCATGTTATGTGTATCTATGGTTATTGATTTGTTTTTTCATGTTTCTTTGATGGTTATAGGAATGGATTCTTGGAAAAGGAAGCAAATTCATAGCCATGTTTACAGGGTGCCTGATCCATTTCGTAATGAGGTAATTGAAACTTTTATATCTTTAATTTTGGTGATGATAATGATGGTTATGGTTATGATGACGGTGATGGTTATGATGATGGTGATAGGTGGTGGTGGTGGTTGGGAACTCAATGAGTGGACAAGACATATCAATGGAGCTTGTGGAAGTGGCAAAGGAAGTTCATTTAAGTGCCAAGACACTTGATATATCTTCTGGCCTTTCAAAAGTCATTTCCAAACACCCAAACCTTCTTATTCACCCACAGGTTCTCTTCACTTTAATAATATAGTTTGTATAAATTTGGATTTAAAAGTTTCATTCTTTGATTTTTGTTTTGTAGATTGAATCTTTAGAGGATGATGGGAAAGTCATTTTTGTGGATGGTTCTTGGGTCGTCGCTGATACAATTTTATATTGCACCGGGTAAGATTTAGATCTTTAGATAAACGAAAAACCTTATCTTAATCTATTTATTTACATGATAAAAATATTAGTTCATTATAAAACAGATGATTCGCATATATAAACAACTTTGAGTAAATAGACTAAAATTACTACTTTTTGTTTCCGTTAGAGAAGACAAATAGATGATGATGTTTAAGGTTTCTCAGATAGTGTTTAGCCGCCGTAATTAGTTAACGTTAAGTTAAATTTAATTAATTGTGTTTTGGCTTTGTGGGGTATTGTGGTCTTCATAAATTATTGTTTCATGTAAGAAAAAAAAGACTGGAAAAGAAATAATAAATTATTGGAATCTGCATGATATTGCGTAACTTTTTTTTTTTTTTTTT
>Ga0041059_1002596_pt1 | contig 13293 bp, 12 predicted proteins | sample AraColnosormetaG_FD_56232 | JGI IMG/M metagenome (GOLD analysis project Ga0041059, IMG submission 56232) | Arabidopsis roots microbial communities from North Carolina, USA - Col MF nosort | ecosystem: Host-associated > Plants > Roots > Unclassified | place: USA: North Carolina | collected... | reverse complement strand
ATGCTTGGCTTGACTTAGTGACTTCTGATCACATCTTGATTGTTAGCATCACACCCATTTGGATTGACAACCTAAAATACTACAACGACATGATTGGTGTTATAGGATAATTGACCAAAAAAAACCTACTATCAGTTTGCAGGAAGAGAAATTGGGAAGACCGTTCCATCTTGGTGAGGTGTTCATCCAGACACACACTAAGTCGGATGGCACTTATGTTGATCGGAAGGCGGAGAAGATTGCTCAAACTTATGGGCAGAATGTGAGATCAAAGCTGTCTGAACTGGAGGCTGCAGCTTCTACTGTCTCTAATGGCACTTCACGACCTTGGGATCTCACAGTAGATGAGTATAAAGCCATCTTTCTCGAGGTAAGATGTTGTAGTCTAATTCAGAGTCTTAGAGTCCATTGATGCATTCATTCACTAATTGTCTTCCTCTCTATTTCTTGCAGTCCACAGATAGGGATTCAAGAGGCAATCCTTATGGACTTGGATATCTTAAAGACACTCTAGGCAATGCCAACCGCTAACTCCCCGGAGACTCAGCATCCTTTCAAGATTTAGAAGAACGGCTGCAAGAAGCTCAACGGAAAATTGAAGAGCAGGCTGCGTATAATGAGAAGCAGGATGCTGAGATTGCAGCCCGAGAAGCTGAGTCAGCCCGAGTCACAGCTGAGCAAAAGGACAAGCTCAAACACTTGTCCTTAGTCGAGAAGTATCTCCGCCAAATCGATCCGCAATTCTTGGACTTCATGGCCACTCACTCTTCCACATCCACTGAGCGTCTCCCAAATACTCCACCTACTGCTCCATAGATTTAAGAACCAAACACTATACTTGAACTTATGTTTATTTGAATAAAGTAGTTTGTTTAAGAATAAGATACTTGTATGTGTATTTGAACTTAATTTTCAATATATGTTTATCTTTTCATGATTTATAGCATTTCGAGTAACAAACCACAACAAACCATAACACTAATCAACAAACAAGAAACCCAACAATCGATGACCAAATTCTTATTCGGATAAAACCAAAAGTCGCAAAATAGTCGTAAAAACGTCGCAAATTAAACGTATAGTAGTCGTAAAATAGTCACCCAAATTACCGACTATTTTAAGACAAACCAAAATAATCATAACCTAATCATCAAACAGACGTCCATTAGTCGTATAAATTTATACGACTATTATATGACTAAGTATATCATATCATTGGTATTTTACATTTACTCGTTTAATAGTCGGCAAATTGTCGTAAAATATGTTACGACTATTTTGCGATTACTTGAAAGACACCCAGGGTTCATTGAATTTAATCGGAACATAGTCATAACATTGTCGGAAGAATTTAACGACTATTGGACGACGATATGTTTCACACGCTCTGTACAGTGTTATTAATCGTGAAATTGTCGCCAAATAGTCGCCATTATAATACGACTACTCAACGACTAATGTATATTGTATGGTCTGTTGTCATAAATAAGTCGTAAATCAACGACTAATTGACGACAGCTGGACTTAACGACTATGGTATAACGACTACTGTCATTAGTCGCGGACTAGTCGTAGATTCAGAATTAACGACTACTAAGTGACTACTTTGTAAGTCGTTGATTGCCTGTTTTCTTGTAGTGGTTCTAATGTGAATCTGATGCCTCGTTCAGTTGCTATGCGTCTTGGGTATTCCAGTCTTGAGCCTACTTTTATCACTCTTGTGTTGGCAGATCGTTCTACTCGAATTCCATATGCAATTCTTATTGATGTTCCCGTGATGATTGGAAAGAGCATGATTCCTACAGACTTTGTAGTCTTGCCTTATGAGAAGGAACCTAAGGATCCATTAATCTTTGGGAGATCCTTCGTTCACATAGTTGGAGCAATGATAGATGTTCGACAAGGGAGGATAGGGCTGAATGTTGGCGATCTCACTATGCAGTTCGATATGAACACTTTGGTCAAGAAGGGAAAACATTCTCGATAGATTCTTTCACTTCATCAGCTTCAGATAGTATTTCAGAGAAGAAATTAGAAGACCCACTAGAGCGAGTTTTGGTCTCTTCCATAGAGGATAGTGCAGATTTGGACAGTGAAACTTCTACATATACTAAGCTGCTAGATGAGACCGAACATGTAATGCAACTTACAGTTGAAGAAGCTCTTCCATCTGTGACTCCAACGCCGACTAATAATTGAGATTGGGATCCAGCAAAGGCTCCTAAAATCGAATTGAAACCACTTCCTGTAGGGCTAAACTACTTATCATGTTATTATGAATGCTTCTCTTAATCCCGCAGAGCTCACCTTATTGCTAAGCAAGCTGCGAAATCATCGCAAAGCTCTTGGCTATTCTCTTGATGACATTGCAGGTATATCTCCAGATGTATGCATGCATACGATCCACCTTGAGGATGAGTCTAAGTCTTCAGTTGAACATCAGAGAAGGCTGAATCCGAATATGAAAGAAGTGGTTAAGAAAGAGATTATGAAACTGTTGGAAGCAGGGATTATCTATCTGATTTCAGATAGCAGTTGGGTTAGTCCAGTTCATGTGGTTCCTAAGAAGGGAGGTGTTACAGTAGTCAAGAATGAGAAAGAGGAGTTGATTCCTACTCGGACAATCACAGGACATCGGATGTGCATCTATTACAGAAAGCTGAATGCTGCTACCAGGAAAGACCATTTCCCCTTACCATTTATCGATCAGATGTTGGAGAGGTTAGCAAATCATAAGTACTATTGCTTCCTTGATGGATACTCAGGATTCTTTCAGATCCCGATTCATCCAGATGACAAGGAGAAAACGACTTTCACCTGCCCCTATGGTACATTTGCTTATCGGAGAATGCCCTTCGATCTTTGTAATGCTCCTACGACATTTTAGAGAGGTATGATGTCTATCTTCACAGAGATGATTGAGGATATCATGGAGGTTTTCATGGATGATTTTTCAGTTTGTGGATCATCGTTTGAGGATTGTAGAGAATCTCTGCAAAGTGTTAGCGAGATGTGAGGAGAAACTTACCCGCAAACCTTTTGATTATGCCCATGAGGAAGTTTGAAGTAATTCTAGGAATGGATTGGTTATCTGGATACCATGCCCGAATAGACTGTGCTAAGAGTCGAGTAGTATTCGAATTAGGAAACCAAACCATGTTAGTTTATTCCGGAGTGAGTCCGAGTGCCGGAGCGGTTTCTGAATCAGCCCTTCGTGTTGAGAATATGCTAGTCCAGGAGGAAGCATATTTAGTAACCCTTACCGCGATTAGTGGAGAAGACGATGAGGAGTTGAAAGTGGAAGACATCTCAGCAGTAGGGGAGTTTGCAGATGTGTTTAAGGCTTTAGATGGCTTGCTGCCGCCCCGGAGCAACCCTTTCGCCATCAACCTTGAGGTCAGAGCTATTCCAATTGCCAAGTCTCCTTACCGAATCGCGCCTGTCGAGTTAGAAGAATTAAAACAACAACTAGGAGGTCTTCTTGAGAAAGGATTCATACGCCTGAGTTCATCACCATGGGGAGCCTCGGTGTTATTTGTAAAGAAAAAGGATGGAAGTATGCGGTTGTGTATCGATTACCGTGGCATCGACAACATTACCATCAAAGATAAGTACCCGCTTCCAAGAATCGACGAACTCTTAGATCAACTGAGAGGAGCTAGTTGGTTTTCGAAGATTGACCTTGCATCCTGATATCATCAAATTCTCATTGCTGAAGCTGACATAACAAAGACGGCCTTCCGGACTCGCTACAAACAATACGAGTTTGTTGTCATGCCCTTTGGTCTAACAAACGCTCCTGCCGCATTTATGAGATTGATGAATGAAGTGTTTCACGATTATTTGGATAAGTTTGTCATCATATTCATTGACGACATCCTCGTTTACTCACGAAGCCAAGAAGAACATTATTACCATCTACAGAAAGTCTTGGAACGACTTAGAGAGCAGCCGCTTTATGCTAAGTTCAGTAAATGCAAGGTTTGGCAAAGAGATATTGGATTCCTAGGACATCGCGTCTCGGAGCAAGGAGTAACCGTAGATCCCAAGAAGATCGCCGCCATTCAAGATTGGCCGCAACCAACCAATGTTACTGAGGTCAAAAGCTTCTTGGGTTTGCCAAAATACTATCGAAAGTTTGTCAAAGGATTCTCTTCCATCAACAAGCCTTTGACACGCCTCACGAGTAAAAGCGTACCATTTGCTTGGAGCAAGGAAGCTGAGGAAGCGTTTGAGAAGGTGAACGAAGCATTAACCACCGCGACAATCCTAACCTTACTTGAGCCTGGTAATCCTTACTCTATTTACACTAATGCATCAAGAGTCGTGTTAGGGTGCGTATTAATGCAAGATGGGAAAGTAATCGCTTATGCATCCCGACAATTTTGAAAGCATGGAAGAGAATTATCCAACTCACGACCTGGAGATGGCAGCTGTAGTGTTTGCATTACTAATCTAGAGATCGTATTTGTATGGTAAAAAGGTTCTTGTATTTACTGACCATCAAAGTCTTAAATACTTGTTCACTCAGCCTGATCTAAACTTGCGACAATGAAGATGGATGGAATTCATTGCCGATTATGATTTACAAATTCAATATCACCCCGGGAAGGCCAACGTGGTGGTCGACGCCTTAAGCCGCCGCCGAACCAAGTTAGATGCAGACAAGGAATTGAATCTGCTTCTGGAAGAATTCAAGCAGATACATCTTTTTGCCCTCGATGGAGAATCACCGGAGCCACTTGGACTTCAAACCGTTTCACAATCAAACATGCTGCAGCAAATCGGAGAAGAACAACAATAAGATGAGAAGTTACAAGAGATAGTTACAAAGCTGAAGACTCTGGACGGACCCAACGATAGCGGATATCACAGGGCAGACGATGGCACCCTGCTACTCAATGGAAGAATTATGGTACCGGATCGAGGAAATTTACGACAAGAGATCCTCTGAATGGCGCACTCGTCTACACTGAGTTTTCACCCAGGTAGTACCAAAATGTATAACGACGTATGCCGATATTATCATTGGCCAAGAATGAAGAAATCGGTAGCCAAATGGGTAAGTCAATGTGATTCTTGTCAGCAAATAAAGATTGATCCCCAAGTTTCAATCGGGTTACTTCAGAGCTTACATGTTCCGACATGGAAGTGGGAAACGATCTCTATGGACTTCATCACCGGATTACCTACAAGGAAGGGGCAGAGGAATGACTCAGTATGGGTTATTGTTGATCGTCACCAAACTGACACATTTTATACCAGTAAGAAGCATCAACCAAGCTCCCAATCTCGTGGAAAGGTATATAAAAGAAGTGATCAAGCTCCACGGTATACCAGCCAATATCGTAATCGATCGAGATCCAAAGTTTTCGGCTATCTTTTAGCAAGACCTACAGAAAGCCCTAGGGACAAACGTTCACATGAGTACAGCGTTTCATCCCGAAACCAACGGACAGACAGAGCGGACGATCCGAACTATCGAAGATCTAATCCGAATATGCGCCTAAGAATGGGGAAGGAGTTGGGAGGAAAATCTGCCATTTATTAAATTTTCGTACAACAATAGCTACCATTCTAGTATTGATATGTCACCGTTCGAGGCCATGTATGGAAAACCGTGTAGAACTCCATTATGCTGGACGAAGGTAGGAGAAAGAACCAAATTCGACCAATGGATAGTCGATGAGGCAGTAGAGAAAATCCAGTTCATATGCGAAAGCATGAAGAAGGCGCAAGACCAACAAAAAAAGTACGCAGATCGAAAGATACGAGAAGTGGAGTTCCAAGAAGGAGATATGCTCTACCTAAAGGTCACAACTCAAGAGGCAAAATATCGATTTGGAAAGATAGGGAAGCTTGCGGTTCGTTATATTGGCCCTTATCAAATTGTGAGTCGAGTTGGAGAGGTTGCTTATAAGTTGGACATGATAGAAATCATGCGACTTCATAAGGTGTTTCATGTGTCTCAATTAAAGAAGCATATACCAAATCCCAATGTTGTTATTTCAGAACCGATACCCGAATTGAAGACCAACCTCACTTATCCAGAGGGGCCACTCGAAATCGAAGAACGCCGTATTCAAAAGTTCAAGCAGCGGTTAATTCCTCAAATTAAAGTGTTCTAGGGAAAGCAAAACCGACGGGTAATAACATGGGAAGATGAAGAAAAGTTCCAGGTAAAATATCCTCAATTGTTCGATACTGAAGAAGGAGACGACAATGAGGCCAGCCCATCCAATTCTTAGGGAATTTGGGACAATGTAGCACCCCGCGCATTGACCTAGGAGGCGAATGAAGGGCAAGAGGTGGAAAAAAGAAAATGCGCATTAGGTGAGAGACGCGGATTGTCTATTTATAAACAAGGAAAACTTGGAGCTGTATCCATTCGGGTGAGCCAACTTGGTGACCAAGTTTTGTCCTTAAGCTGAAGTGGAGCCCAAGTTTCGTCTCTTACCCCTTAAACTCGCACCCTTAGCCTGTAAACAGGACCTCACCCCTTTAGCTGAACCCTTAGAGAACTTTACATCGAATCGCTGCCCAAATAGAGAGAAAGAGAGAGAGATCATCCGAACCTTTAGAAAAACCCGAGAGACAAAGAGAGAGAGAGAGCGAGAGCGTTCGAGCAAGAGATCGTCCAAACCCTTAGGATAATCTGAGAGAGAGAGAGAGATCCCGAGTTAGAGACCGTCGACCAAGTTAGGAGGATTCGCCAGTGATTGTGAGTTCCAGTTTTGGTTCTTGCATGTTTGATTTCTTTCTTGCATGTTCTCGATTCTCCCTTCTCTTAGTTTTGTTGATGTTATCTTTGAGTTTGTTGAGGTTGTCTTATCGAATAGCTAGGAGAGTTTGCGACTGAATCACCATTTGCCCTAAAGGAGTGGTTGTATTACAAGAAGCACCATTCGATTGAGAGGGATGGTTGCGTTGTCTAGACACCGCTCGCTAGTATTTGATAGTCAAAGTATGAGAACACTATGATTATGTGTGTGGAGAATGAACCACATGTTTCATAGTGTTGATTGAGTATCGTAGCGTGTGGAGCTTGTGAAAGTTATCCAAGTTGATCCATAAGCATGCTACGGTCAAGTGGGATGTAGCAGGCCTTGCCTTGTGATTCCGTTCTTTCGTGAGGTTTGCTTGACGAGATGCAACAGGCCTCATGGGGATCAAAGGACCCGAAGAGACTGGGCTCGCTACCAAAGGGTCGGGGTCGTTTACACGACGGTATAGCCAAGGTGATGTTTCGATTATGTGCCATTGTGGTTATAACTCGGGTATTCACGGTGTGTGGAGGAAGGCAATGCATTGGGCCCTAGTAAAACTTTAAGAAAACGTTATATTTCTTGATTGTTTTATGTGTTGTTTACTACCTTCTATGCGTACTCTAATTGTTTATGTTATGTTTGTGGGGATTATGGGTGGGGTTAGACTAACATTTCCTTTGCGAACCCGAACTCATTGAGTAATGCTAGATTACTCATGATTCTACTTGTTTTGCAGGTAACCTTAGAAGGGATTAGAGGGAGTGGTGAACGCTAGGGAACCCGGAGTAGTTTTTCAGTGTTCTTTTGTAAAACTCAAAGTATGTATTTTAGAATAGTGTACTTTTGAGCCTCATGCCTTGGCCATAAAAACAATGTTTATGTTGTAATTTTCCCTTGTATTTTTATCACTCTTTAGTAATTAAATCGGTATTTATTTTATATTGTACGGGTTTCAAACTGATAAGACTTAGTCCGAGTCGACACAACATTTGGGTGAAGTGAGGGTTGGCAAGCCTAAATGGATCCTAGGTGTGAAAATTGGAGATCTTGAGTGGGCTAAGGGTAGGGATGTGTTCTTGAACCTCGGCTACTTAATGAGAACTCATTTCCATTGTGGCGTCTCCGGGCCGTATCGGACTGGCCGAGTTCTAGTACGGTCTGGGTGCGTTACAAATGATGGATCTAAGCCGCCGACAAAAAATAAAACTTAGAAAAATATTCTAATGAGAATAAAGACTAAGGGCGGAACTACTTACCTATTATCTGACTAACTCAACTCTCGACCACGGCTTCTCCGAGAAGCTTCACAACCTAACTAGTCTAAATGTGATTTTTCGTGGTTTAGAGAGCAAATGGCGAGCTGAGCGATTTATAGGGGTGGGAAAACGTGGGGAGCAAGCAACGGAAGCACGAGGTGGCGGATAAACATTATCTAAAACCTTATCCTTATCTGATTTCAAGCTTACCCTTATCTAAACTCGTCTTTGTCCACTCTTGATCCTATCCTTATCCTAAACGTGTGCCAACACACGCCAAGCTTGCGACGGAGCTCCTTCCACCACAAGCACCTCCACGACATGGCCGCAAAATCCCGCAAACGACTATACAGCCAAAAATTTAAGTAATGTGGCATGTCCTCGGCCACTTACTCTATTTAACCACTCCAATAAACCTTGATAATTTTGATTACCACTCCGCTTGATCACCAATAGCTTGTTCCAGTCCAAAAATATTTTTCTCGGCAAAAATCTAGTTTTCTCCAATAAAAACTGGTCTTCAGTACTTCCTTTATTTTTTCTTTGGTAGCCTTGATCTTTCCCTCGACCAAATTGCCTAAAATAAAATCCCTTTTTAAAACCTTAATTTTTATCATTGATGGTTTGATCGGGTCCTTCGATCAAATGAACAATAACTTCGTCGATAGCATGTCAACCACATTGCCGTCATTATTGATTTTGTTCGATCATGTCCTCATGATTGAACTACCAATGTCCTCTATAGCCTAACTGTCTAATGCCGGTAATAGCCGATCCTTAACTTCTTGACTCTTAGAAATAGCCGATAAATCTCAACTCAATCCCGGTTGCTCTTGAACTTCTTCGATAAGCCTCCTTTAATCTATGATCACTTTGGGTGATCACTTTACGAAAAAATTTCAAAGTCACGATCGTACTTCTACGTTTGCGACCTTCCGTCTGATTGCCAGTCATCGTCAGGGGTATTACAACTACAATATTAAGTTATCCCATCCTTAGAAATTTCTCACCTAATTGATTTCTCTGTTTACTTACCTGCTTCATTCACTTGCTATTGAATTTTAGTTATTTCATGTTTTCAACAATTCTACTCGATCACACTCTGCTATTAGTAGTGAGTCTATGTGATAGAGTAAACAGGTCCATTTTCTGCAATTTTACTCTATGGTAGCCGTTTGTACTCGTTCACAAGGTCCCTTCTGGCAGTCGACTATGCAGCCGAGTATATCAGTCATTTTTGTGACTTTTTACTGTTATCTGCATCAAACACTAGGACTGTTCGAAAAATAACCAAATTTTGTGTGGTTTGACTTAGCAACTTCTGATCATATCTCATCTGTTCGCATCACACCCATTTGGATTGACACCTAAAATATTACAACGACAGGATATTGTTCTAGGATAATTGATTAAAAGCCTACTATCAGAATCATCCATGAAAAGATTGGATAGGGGAGATGAAGCTAGCATCAAGAAGTCATATCATACATGATAGAGTAAGCTTTGTTTCCCTCTACATAGTATCAAAAAGTTATGAACAAGTCTTAGTCCAAAATTTAATGAGTCTCTCTTGTGCAGATGGAATAGAAGATACTAGTTATTTGTTTCAAAATTACTAAATTAACTAGTGTGTGTAAGATATATTAAATCAAATAACAACTTACTAGGAAATGAATAAATTGTTGTGGCATGCTGGTAACACGTAAGTTTAAACACCCATCGAACTTGGATTCAAGACCAACTGACTTTAGATTTTCTACAAAGAAAAAAACTTATTAGGAATCCATCTATGTTATTTTTTCTCAAAAACCAAAAAGCATTTTTTGGTATTCGTAAAACAAAAATCTAATAGCAAAATTTAAACAAAAATCTACAATCCAAAAACTAAACATCAAATCCAAAAACTGAACTAAAAACAGCATCTATTTATAGCCTAACTCTTATTTAAAAAGCGATGTTAAAAAAAGAAGCAAAAATCCTTAGTCATAGGAACACGTGTCAACAAAAGAGTTCTTGTTCAATGGCGAAGCAACTCCCGCGACTTCTTTGGAATCAGTTAAGAACACTCTCTCACATCTCTTTATAAAAGAAAAATCTCTCTCCATTATCCACAATTACGCAACAAGGAAAAACAAAATGTCGACAGATCACGCAAGAGCAGATTCGATTGCTACGGTGGCTGAGAAAGCCCCTGTCACAGCGGAGAGGAGAGTCCGTACTGATCTCGATGATCGTCTCCCTAAACCATGTTCATACACTCTCTCTCTCTTTTCATCTTGGTCTTTTTCTAACAGTTTTTGTATATGTTTCCAAATTTAGAATCATATTTATGACTTTTGTCCGAATCTCTCTCTCTTTCAAGATTTTCTCAAAATTATTAACTTGATTCACAAGCTATGAAATGTTTTTGTTTGGCTACTACACAAATACAAAGTTTTGTTGAAAACAATATCCATAATTTCTCTTTAGTGGTTTGAAATGGTTTTATCATTTTGTTAGTGGTGCCTTTATTGTGAACACAATTGTAATTTGTAAATTGCATTTTTTTTTTAATTAAACGTTGCGTTTAGTTTTGACTAGGTTGTTTGGTGTTTGATCAAAATAGATGTGCCTCGAGCAATGGTTGCACCAGACATGGAAAACGTTAACGGGACAAGAGGACACAAGCACCGGGACATGTCGGTTCTTCAGCAACACATTGCTTTCTTTGACCAGGATGGTGATGGTATCATCTACCCATCAGAGACATTTAGAGGTATCTATGAAAATCATCTTTATAACAATTAATTAATGAAAAATAAAAAATGATGACTTCCTTATATAGTCTCTTTTGGATTGCTCAGGATTTAGAGCACTTGGTTTCAACTTGGTTTCTAGTATCTTTCTAACAATCATTGTGCATCTTACAATGAGTTATGCTACATTGCCTGTAAGTTCATTTCTCATGAACATCTCAATTATGATGTTGTGTTACGTTAGTGTCCTTTATATCTTTTGGTTCTCCTCAAGATGTCTTCTTTTTTTAAAACTAGACTTGGATGCCTTCTCCTACCTTCCCGATTTACATCAAGAACATCCATAGAGCCAAACATGGAAGCGACACTTCAACTTACGACACAGAAGGAAGGTTTGTCTCTCAGTTACGTTAACATTTCTCTATGATGATATTTATTGAATATGTGGTTATAAATATCAAAATTTTCAGGTACATTCCTGCAAATCTTGAGAACATGTTTAGTAAGTATGCCCGTACAGTGCCTGACAAGCTAACTCTGTTACGAGCTGTGGCAAATGACGGAAGCTAACCGCAACGCATTCGATTTCTTTGGCTGGTCAATCCCCTCTTTGTCTCTCTTTCGTATGGCCTTTTTTTGTCTCTCTCTTAATGGTGTGAAAATAAAAACAGGGCAGCGAGTAAAATGGAGTGGGGAGTACTCTACTTCCTTGCCAAAGACGAGAATGGTCACTTATCGAAAGAAGCGGTCAGGAGATGCTTTGACGGGAGCTTGTTCGACTACTGCGCCAAGGCGAGAGCTTCGACTAAAAAGACTGAATGATGGATGACACACGTACGGGTTTCTTACTCTCTATGCAGTTAAATGTCTTAAGTAACCTTTATCGAGTCTCTTAATCAAAGCACGCATTAGATCATATAAATTCAGATCGTAATGTTTTGCTTCTTAAGTTTCTCATCTTGTTATATTGTTCTTTTAGTTGCTAAATTTAGATGACTCCTTTGCTTGAGGGATATCATACAAGATGCTGAATGTGTCACCATGTTATATGTCTTACGATATTTTAAGAGACGGAAGCCTTGTTTGTTTCATCATCTGGCATTTCCATCCAAATGATCTATCTAAATGTTCCATCTAAATGCTTCATCTGAATGTTGTTCGTTTTAATTTTTGGATATTCATTTGGATGGATCATCTCAATAAATTTTTGTTTGTTTGCTTAATTTATATAAATCTTCATCTCCATCTAGATGACTTTAACAAGAAAATTACTAAAATATCCATACTTTAATCTATTTATATTTGTAATCTTAGTCTTAGCTATATTAATTTAATTCTTGCTCTAAATATATTTACAACTAAATAATTTTCATTTTATTATTTTAAATATATAAATTCATTTTTTGGGTTTTGCCAAAAAATGTGATTTTGTGGTTTTTACAGAAAACATGATTTAATGGAAAGTATGATTTTCCGGTTATGGCGGAAAATATGATATTGCAGTTTTGGTAAGAAAACATGATGTTACGGTTTTGGTAAAAAGAATGTAATTCTTTGATTGTTTTAATTTTGGCGGGAAACACAATTCCGTAATTTTTCCGCAAAAATCGTGATTGTATAGTTTTGGCAGGAAATTACTATCTTACGGTTTTGGCAAAAATTACGATTTTAGGGGTTTTGACAAAAAACTCAATTCTCAGATTTTTCTGGTCTTGACAGAAATCAATTTGGTAATTTTTCCGCCAAAATCGTTGTTTTTTTTTTGAAATGTTATTTTGCAAATTTTCCGCAAAATCATAATTAGGCAAAAACAATGATGAGAAAAAAGTAATTTTAATTTTCATAAAAAACGTAAGTTTGCAATTTTGACAGAAAATGATAATTTGTTATTTACGATATTAAAAAAAAGTTAGTGGAAATATGTAATTTTTAAATATAAAATGAGAAATTAACAATATTTTATATATATTGTAATTGAGAATAATTTGGACATTTGCAAATTTTTGCAGAATTATCTCCATCTGACTGTACCATTTAAACTAACACATTTTTGGATGTTTTTCGGATGAGTTTGACAAATACATCTAGGTGGTCCATTTGGATAATGTGTTTAAGTGCACTAAACGAAATCACCTGAACATAAAAATTAACGAACATCACAAGTATAGGAAAGTCTCTAAGACGTAAACTCCATTGTGTTAATGAGAGTTTGTCTAAACATTGACGAAGAAAGTACAAATAGCATGCAACCTGGTTTGCAAAAAAAAAATGAAAGAAGAAAAAGAAGAAGTATGCAGCCTAGTTTGAGACAAATTTAGTTCTAAGGTGAGGCAAAAGAGAGAGATATAGGAGATTTTCAACTCTCTCGATCAACTACAAGAACCATAGTAATAGCACGTCATCCATTGGATTATGAAACCTACATAAAAGAGGGATGCAACACGAGGACTTCCCGGGAGGTCACCCATCCTAATACTACTCTCGCCCAAGCACGCTTAACTGCGGAGTTCTGATGGGATCCGGTGCATTAGTGCT
>Ga0041059_1002595_pt1 | contig 13298 bp, 9 predicted proteins | sample AraColnosormetaG_FD_56232 | JGI IMG/M metagenome (GOLD analysis project Ga0041059, IMG submission 56232) | Arabidopsis roots microbial communities from North Carolina, USA - Col MF nosort | ecosystem: Host-associated > Plants > Roots > Unclassified | place: USA: North Carolina | collected 2013-09-02 | reverse complement strand
TCCAATTCGCCTAAGTCGCGGGCTCGTCATTAATAGAAAGATTCTTCTTCCTTCCCTAGAGATCCCATTTTCGTACTTGTGTGATTCGTGCATCAACAGTTCCATGTTTTGATTGACGATTTCCATGTTTTGCTTACCGATTTGCATCTATAGATGCTTCTCAAAGACAATCTCGCTAGAATCTCCGTCAATATAGCCTCCGGGAGATGTATTGGTCTTTCCATTCGGACTTTGGGATTAGGGTTTCTAGGATTAGGGTCTGGAGAAAGATCATATATAATACAAAACGTAACATCTAAGTTAAGATTCCTAATTCAAAGACTCGGTTAAGTCTAACCGGAACATGAAACACAATTTAGCAACTTCCAAGAAGAGAGAATATAAATGGGAAAAAATGAAATTTCATTCACTCATGAGACATGAGCAGATTTCGTTTTTTTACAGGGAAAATGTAAAGTAAACTAACAGAAGACACAACACACTAGTACCTTGAATCAAGAACATGTTTCTCCCGAAACAGAACATGAACTTGACAAAGGAGAACACATTCAGAGGAACCAAACTCTATTGGAACCTACAAAACATAAAAAAAAAAAAAAACATTGTTCCTAAATAGAAGAAAGATCTTCGTAAATGGTCTTAATACCAGGTCTCTCAGAAACTGATCTTATACACCTCAAAGCAATCCCAAGAACTTCTTTCATGCCTTTTTCTGTTACCGGATCACTTCCCATCTCCTGAGTCAATACCGAATCAAAGCATTCTGCACCACGCCCTTCTGCAACACGTAACCTAACCCAATCGGTTAGATCAACACCTTCTTGCTCACCTGTGATTACATCTCCTGCACATCTTCCGGTTAGGATCTCAAGAAGTATCACACCAAACGCATATACATCTGATTTGAAAGAAGGTAATGGTTTTCTTGAAGCTGCTAGCTCGGGAGCTCGGTAACCGAGGATTCCTGCGTCTAGAATCTGTTCGACTGTGCCTGCTTGTGTCATGAGACGGTGGAGGCAGTAATCTGCCACACGCGCGTTTAGCTCTGCTCCATCTAAGAGAATGTTTGTTGCCTTGAGGTTACCGTGTGGAACAGCTCTGTCGAAATGGAGGTAGTTTAGACCACGTGCCACATCAACTGCGATTTTCAACCGTTGGGTCCAGGCTAAGGGAGGGCCTTTCCTGCCCGGTCGATCTGTCATCAAACAAGAACCGTAAGCTTGATGAAAAATACTGCACATACATATAATACTTAGAGAAGTTTATTGAAAGGAGCATTACCGTAAAGGAAGCTGGCAAGGCTTCCAGGCGATATATAATCTGAAAGAATAAGCTTCTCGTGTTGCGTTGGACCCCAATAGTACCCTCGGAGAGTCACAACATTAGGATGTCTAATGTTAGAAAATTTCTTCACCTCTTTAGCAAACTCCTTTCTCTGCTTTGCCACTCCTTCTCTTAGCCATTTCACTGTTAGAAACACTCCATTATCCAGCGTTGCCCTGTAAGAAGTGCCGTGGCTACTTCTTCCCAGAACTTCAGCTGGTGCCCTTGATAATTCCTCTGGAGTCAACTTAATTGAATCATCCAGAAAATGCAGCTCTCCCACAAGTCTATCTGGTGACCTCACATCAAGCCGTGCTAGTTGCTGATCAGCTGGGAATGAATCTCCTGAGCCAGGTGACCAAGACAAATTGCTGGTCTTAGAAGGAGAGAAGCCGGTTGCAACAGCTAGTTTTTCATCTGGACTGAGGATTTCGGATGATGAGCCTTTTCTTGAAGCAACCAGATCCTCAGCAGAGACAACCATACCACCTCCGCTGCCTGAGGGGATAGTTTGAGCCCGCCTATTAGTTTCTTTACCAGTAATACTACGTTCTTCGCGCCTTCTTGATTTGCAGATGCAGAAAAGGAGGATAGCCACAAGGATGAGAATAATTAGAGCAACAGCGCAAGAAACTATTATGACAACCTTAACAAGTTTGTTCGTGGATTTATTCTTGGAAGCTTCTGATGCACTTGATCCAGGGGACCCAGCAGGCAAGACGAGCTTGCTGTTTCCAGGATAAAAGGAAGGCGGAGGGAAGTTCTTCAGATTCTCTGGCACAGTCCCTGATAGATCATTATATGACACGTTGAAGGCCATAATGTTGCTAGATAAGTTGCTTGGGAGTGGTCCAGTGAAATGATTCTGGGATACGTCTAATGAGCTTAGAGAGACAATGTCATTCATGGAGCTAGGCAAAGAGCCAGACAAATTATTTGCTGCGAGATTCAGCACTTGAAGATTGGTTAAAGACCCGAATACACCAGGAAGATCCCCGTCAAACCGGTTGTGAGAAAGATCAAGAAGACGGATTCTGGAACCAGAAGAAGGCAGGGGTCCGATGTTACCTGTCATGCCATTGTTTTGAAGGTGGATTTCCTCCAAAGTGGGCATGGATAGTAACGCACCTGGAATTGGCCCTTCTAAGCTGTTAGAACTTATATCAAGTACCCGAAGCTTCGGATAGTGAGTTGGAATCCGTTCTGGAAGTGAGCCTGTGAGCTTATTGTAGGAAAGATTAAGATGATTTGCTCGCAGAAGCTGGGGAGTTGCGTCTGGGAACGACCCAGTGAAATGGTTCTGGCTTAGATCAAGGTACTCTATATTCTCCCATTTTGACCATCTTGTCAGATTTCCTTCAAACTGGTTGTTTGAGAGATCGAGTAAAACACATCCCCCAGTCAAGAGAGGAAGCTCCCCGGTCAGTGAATTTGAAGAAAGATCAAGGGTGTGAAGAGTAGTTGACATGATAGAACTTACTGGCCCTGAAACACAAAAGGAAAACCAATAAAAAAATATTAGATTTCTAGTTTTCTTGGTGCCACCGTTAACATATAACAATTTCCACTATGTAGAAGATAAAGCCAAGAGCATACCTGAGAGATTGTTGCCACTTAAATCCAGCGTTGTTAAAAGCAAAGAGTCACCTTTTAACAAATTATTGGGAAGGGAACCTGAGAATCTGTTGTTGCTAAGCTTGAGAACTTCAAGATCATAGACATAATTGAAACCTGGTAATTCTCCAGATAACATGTTGTAGCTAAGATCCAAGACTTTTAAGTTCTGAAACAACTGAAACCCACTAGTCAATGAACCTTCAAGCTGATTATGGCTGAGATTCAAGTGCTTGATACTCTCAGAAACACCAGGTAACAGTTTCCCAGACGTCGTCACCAATCTGTTTCCACTGATATCGACATAGCTCGCATTCGTTAAAAGGAAAAACTCCCCATCAAGATTACCATCAATTGAATTACCATGCAAATCAAGCACTTCAAGACTTGAAATCAACTCAAAGCCCCTTGGCATTTTCCCCGTGAATCCATTAGAAGACAGATTCAAGTACAGCAGATCGTTCAGCCTTGTCAAGGACTTTGGCAAAGGTCCAGATAAGGAGTTGCTACTCATATCCAACGACTGAAGTGAAATCAAACCACCCATAGACTCTGGAATCTCACCAGAAAAGTTGTTACCAGATAAAGAAAGATTCCTCAAGCTTACTGATCTACCAATCTCTTTAGGCAATGAAGAAGAGAACAGATTATCTGATAAATCCAGGAACTGGAGGCTTTTGAAACTGCCTAAATCATTTGGCAACACACCAGAAAGGGAATTGTTTGACATAGATAGCTTGACAAGCTTTGTCAAGTTGGAGAACAGACTGAAATCAGCATCAGCAGTCAAACCCAAATTATCCAAAACAACACCAGCCACATTACCGCCATTGCAGACAATACCATTCCATGAAGAAGGACAACCATTGAAGTCAATAGACTCATCGTTCCATGAATTAAGGACAAACCCTGTAGGGTCATGTTTGATGCCTTTCTTGAATTCAAGCAATGCCATGATGTCCTGTGATGGAAGTTGCCCCATTGCAGATAGAAAAAACATGGAGAGTAACAAAATCCTAGAAAGATTCATCCTTCCTTGACTTCAAATCTTTTCCCCCAAAAAGCTACAGTTTTTGAAGAATCCCAACAACTTTTCCAGCTCACCAACGCAGAAAATTCATGGAACCCCAAGTAAATCTGACATAAAACATAATGAAATAAGACAAAACCCATCAATGTTACCAAAAAAAAGTTTAAATCTTTCTGCAAAAATCAACAATACCAGAAATTTCACTCTGATAAAAAAAAAAACAGAAGCTAAAGAAAGAAACTTTACCTAAGATGAACAAATCTTCTGAGAAACCCCAATCAAACAAAATGCAGTAATGCTACTGAGTGAGAAGAGACAATCTTCACTCAAAGGGAATCAGCTGAAAAAAACATTAAATGAACAAATGGGCTATTCAATATTTGGGTCCCATTCCGAGATCTAACCTAACTCCAAAGCAAAGAGATAAATGAAAAGTGAGGATTTTTAAACTTACGGGGATGAAAAAAGCTTCTCACTGCAAGAACAATGTCGACAGAGTTGAAGAAGAAGGAAGACAAAAACTTTAAAGCAGAATCATTTTGTTCATTAGCTCATGAACTGCACGGGGTTTTGGATTAAGCTCAACAGTGTTGTAGACTGAGTCACTGAGCTAACTGAGGGAAATCTTTGTGGGTCACTTTAAAAATTAAAAACCCTTAAAAGATTGTCACTGTTTAAGAACAAAAGAAAGAAGCCAAAACAAAATTAAAGATAGAGAAAATGTTTTGCTAGTTTTCACGTTCGACAGTGACGAACGACAAGGACCTTGTAAAAGGGTAAGTCTTGAAGCGTGTGAACGGACACCAAATCAAAAACCCTAAATAAAAAGTAAAATAGCAAGAAATTATTTTCATGGGTTCACGAGAAGAAAATTATATATTAATTTACTTTTTCATAGTCTTTTCAGTGAGGAAAGATTTAAAATATAGTTTAATTACCCGCCTGGAATGGCCCGGGAAAGGAATCCAAAAAAAATGAAAAAAGCTACTTACACTAATGTTTTTAGTGAGTGTGACCATGGTGGACGTGAAAGGGTTTATCCAATATGGTTATGAGTCTATGTCCTTGCCTTTAGTGAGAGAGATTTACAGCATTGGGAAAATAAGCGAAAATTGCGCAGTGTTCTAATAAATTTTGGTAGAAACTTGCAATAAATGAATTTACATAAATAAATAATAGGGAAAATAAAAAGAGTAATGAGAGTTCGGAGTGAATGTTATTTACACCAAAATACAGATATTAAAAGCTTGCAAGGAAAATGTGTAGTAAATGAAACATGATTTTTTGAACAATCCAGAAAAAATAGTAATGAATATTCGGACAAATAAATATTTTTGAAGTTGATACCACATTAATTAGTAGGAAAATGTAGAAGCGAAATAAATACCGCGTAGGAAAATGGGTCCCACATGCTGACTACGTTGACTAGGGAAGACCGGAAGAGACAAGGGCATCAGACCAATTATTTGGGTTCTACTGATAATGTTGAAAGTAAATGTCCGGGTTCAGAATAAATTAATAGTTAAGGGGTCATAATTCAAAAAACAAAAATCTGAGTGTTTTGATGAGATTACACACTTACGTCTAAAACTCACTCTCATTTGCTAATTGTTAACTTGCTCTGAGTTTGAAGAAATTCATCAATGGCGATTCGCAGAGCGCAAACTCTACTTTGTCTTTCTAAATTCAAAACCAATTTCGTGTCTGGGTCGCTCCACCGGTTCTCTTCTTCGTCTCAAAATTCAAATCAATTCCAGGTTCTGCTTTTTAAATTGTCTTCATGATCAGAAAACATAATCTCTTTTCCTCATAAGTCACCTAGAATTTTATTGAAACGTTCTAAAACATGATCCTTAAGGTAGTTGGAATAAAAGATCTTAACTTTTGTAATCTCGAGCATAGTTAATAAGAATTTTAGTGGCCAAATTGCTTATTGATCTTGACCACTTATCTAAATTCATCAGTTCTGCAAAAAAAGTTGTCTGGATTAGATTTTTAACAGCAAAATTTGTCTGATTCAGTACCCAAAATTTATGTAAATGAAGTCTCATTTTTGCTGTTTTGTCAGAATGTTGGTTTCATAGGACTTGGAAATATGGGATTCAGAATGGTGAATAATCTAATTAGAGCTGGATATAAAGTTACCGTTCATGACATGTAATGTACTTTGAGTGCGTTTTGCTGCCTATCAATTTTCATATTTGGTTAATGTTGATTCCTTTGATTAACTTTCTTGTGCATATACTTGTGTTTGAATTTTCAGAAACCGTGATGTTATGAAAATGTTCACTGAAATGGGAGTCTCTTCTAGAGAAACTCCTTATGAAGTTGCACAAGATAGCGAAGTTGTGATTACAATGTTGCCTTCATCATCTCATGTAAGTTATTTACCTTTAGCAATAGTTTTATATGAAAACAGTTTGAAAGATCGTCCTGTTAGCTGTATGATTAGCTGCACCTAGTCTACGAGATAGTATTGTTGTTTACTCCTGGTACTGAAAGAATGTTAATCTTCAATTGATTGGATGATTTTTATGAAGGAAAAAAAATTGTGATTGATGTAGGTGATGGATGTGTACACAGGAACAAATGGGTTGCTTCTTGGAGAAAATGATATAAGACCTGCTTTGTTTATAGATTCATCCACTATTGATCCACAAACAACTCGAAAAATCTCACTTGCTGTTTCTAATTGTAATTTGAAAGAAAAGAGAGGTAAAGCTTAGATAGGATTTGGAAGGAAGTTAGTTTCTTCTTATGAGTTAACAACAGCTTCATTTTGTTCTTCTTGTGAACAAGTCGAGATTGTTTCATTTTCACTAGTTTCAAGCATCTTTGATGTAGATAATTGGGAAAAGCCAGTCATGTTGGATGCTCCCGTCTCTGGAGGTGTTCTTGCTGCAGAAGCTGGTACACTTACTTTCATGGTATGTTGACGACTCTCTTATCTTCTACATTATTTGAATCACATCCTTTATATAACATCAAGTTTGAAGATTATGTGTGCTTGTATACCTACAAGAGCACAATGGCATTGATACAACTGCACGTTCTGTAGGTTGGAGGTCCCGAAGATGCTTACTTAGCCGCTAGACCAATACTTCAGTCAATGGGCAGAACCTCCATCTACTGTGGTGGTTCAGGAAATGGATCTGTAAGTTCGCTTTATACCATGTTTCCGTAACTCTGTTACAGTATCTCTATTATCTTGATCTTTGGTATATTTGTCTCTACAATTCTTAAGGATAATAGACTGAGAAACGACATGTTTTGTTTTAAACTTAGGCCGCAAAGATTTGTAACAATCTGGCAATGGCCGTGAGTATGCTCGGCACTTCAGAAGCCTTAGCTCTTGGTCAGTCACTTGGAATATCTGCCAGTACTTTAACAGAAGTCTTAAACACATCTAGTGGCCGTTGTTGGAGCAGGTAAGTAAATGAAATGACCTCTTCAAATTTATAATCGTCTTCTCATCAAGAGCAAGCACACCAAATTCTTAACTTCCTTTCCTTATATTATGATAACCGCAGTGACGCATACAATCCAGTTCCAGGAGTGATGAAAGGTGTGCCATCTTCAAGGGATTACAATGGCGGTTTCGCCTCCAAACTTATGGTCAGTTTCTTAAGAAATCTCTATATCATTGATCCTGTAAAATGTCTCTAAAGCACATTTCTTTTGTTACACAAGTCTTTCATGTATATAGTGTATTGGAAATGCAGGCTAAAGACCTAAACCTCGCAGCAGCCTCAGCTGAAGAAGTTGGACACAAAAGCCCATTGATATCCAAAGCACAAGAAATGTGAGTACTTCAGTAGTCTTTTCTCCTAGAAGCTCTATTCCTTATGAGTTGTTGTGAACAAAGAAGGCTTGTGAATGAAACTTTATGGAAACAACGTAGAAATTTCTTATGAAGCAAAAAGCACACACATCAAGCTGAAGATTTTGTTTTTTTGTTTTTGCAGTTACAAGAAGATGTGCGAGGAAGGACATGAAACGAAGGACTTCTCTTGTGTTTTCAGACACTTTTACAATGGGAAAGATGAGGTCTGAGACAATCTTAACAACGACCCTGCAAAATAACCGGTTTCTTTGTGCATTTAGATTGTTGATTTTCATTGCTAAGAATAATAAAAGTCTTGGAAAGGCTGTGATGTTAATAAGCGATGTGAATTGTAATTAGTTTGAGAACATCTCTCTGGTGTTGAACATTACTCTTGGAATCACCAATCAATTAGTTATGAGGTCAGCGAAGAATAAAGCATGAAGGATCCTATAGAGAGGATTAAACAAAGCTCAGAGTCAAAGTTCTAAACTTTTCTTTTACCCGGAAAAAAGTCAACAACAATTCAAACAATAGTCACCTATGGTGTAATTACATTTCTTAACAGTGTTACTCGCTAACCAATCCGTAAATATACCATTTTCCTTATCTATATTCGTATTTAATTTGATTATTAATCATTCTTGGCTATTTACCTAAAGTTAATGAAGATTCACCTTCGTCACCAATGAGAGAACCAAACCATTTTTGCAGAATCTCCGGTACAATTACGGAAACAGTTGTTTGTGTTAATATCTACAATGTGAAATGACTACAACCACCCTCGCTTTCTTCAGCACACCGCTACATTTGAAATCTCCCAACTTTTTTCATTCTCTCTGTTGCTCAAACTAGTTTCCCTCAACACTCAAAGGTACGTCTTTGATCCTTCTTCTTGTGTTTCGCTTCGTTACTTATGGGTTCTTTCTGAAATTCGACTTCATCACACCATCATTTCTGTTTATGACAATTCGTTCCTCGTAATGTTACTTCAACCTCTACCTGTTTTTCTGCTTCATTCGCGCGAAAAATCGTTGCTTTTGACTCATGTTCCTCTGTTTCATCTTACTGTTGTCTGTCTTAAAACCTGAAGTCTCCGAATTTAGGTCATCATCTTGTATCTCTTTCAAAAACCCTAGTTTTTTGGGGTTCTGTGCAGTGAGCAGCCGTACAGTTTGCACTGAAGTTACCATCTTTCATGATCTTTGAAGTATCTATATGAATCATAGATAGTTCTTTTGTTTGTCTCAGTGTAGAAAGAAGCCTCAGTGAGTTTGTAATGGCGGGTGAGGAGAAGCAGACTCTTACTCCAAAGGAGATGATACTTCAGAAGTTTGGTGTTAAAGCAATTTACAGAATTGAGGAAGTTCATGTTTCTTCGAATGATTGCCTCTATCGTTGCCACTTGCAGCTACCAGAATTTTCTGTTGTATCAAATGTCTTCAAGAGAAAAAAGGATTCCGAACAATCTGCTGCTGAATTGGCTCTCGAGAAGGTATACTTTTGACACATCTCTCTGCTCTTATTGTTTAGTAGACTTCTTAACACTGTTTATGTGAAAAAGTACAATACTATTCATGTTGCAGCTAGGAATTCAGTCTCAGGATGATGATGATGTTGATATAACTGTGGATGAAGCTTGGAATAATATCGTTGAACGCATTAAGTATATATTTTCTGATGAGGTTAGTACAGGTCATAAGCAAGTCCATAGTCCAAAAGTTAATTTGGTTTTTCTCTCTATTGGCATTAACGTTTAAGTTGTTGCCATTGCAGTTTCTTTCAGTTGATCATCCTCTAGGAGGTCACCTAAGGGCGGCATTGCAAAGGGATGGCGAACGTTGCGGATCACTTCCTGTTTCTGTCATTGCTACATTTGATGCAAAGATTAACAGTCGCTGTAAAGTGATTGATCCTTCTGTAGAATCAGATCCTATCTTGCTCATGTCCTATGTCATGAAGGCTGCTGCAAAGTTGCCGGACTACATTGTTGTATCTCCGCATGTCGATTCACTCCGAAGGAAAAAACCGTATCCTCCAGCAACTATTAAAGCACTGGCTACTACTCATGTGAAAAGCATAAAAGCTGAGGCTGTGCATTTACAATGTACCGTTGGCGGTGAAGAGGTTGTTAAGCCAGTCACTCTTGATATTTCATCAGGTCGGTATTACTTGGATATTATTGCTGACAAGCTTGGATTGAAGGATGGCAGCCAAGTGATGATATCAAGGTGAGTATTTTGTCTTCTCTGTCAATAAATGGAGCTTTCTCAGTTTTAATCTTACTAAAGCTAATTTTGGATTTTCATCAGGACTATTGGCAAAACTTCCTCTGGCTATGAGTGTAGAGTATATGCTGCCATTCCTAAGTTGAAGTCTTCCGATAATTCATGGAAAGCCCGTGAAAAACGTCCAATCATTGAATCATCACATCTTGAAAAGTCTCGGAATGCAAAAGCAAGTTTTGTTTGTGGTGTAGATATTCACGGTGATGCGATCGTGGCATCTGTTGGTTACCCATGGAGGTCCCATGATCTTGAACATGATGGTGTAACCTTAAAGTCGTTTTACAAGTCTCTTACCTCTACCAACTTTTGCTCCGTTTTATGTTTTGTTTTTCCTTTGTATATCTTTTGGTCTAGTGCTGAAGCACTAAATATCTCACCAGTTTTTTGGCCTCTGTAGGATATGTTGCGGTATTTCTCCTAATGGAATCTATAAATTATCCCGAGAAGCGATAATAGCGGCGCAGTTACCTTTTTCATTCACTACAAAGTCTACTTGGAGAGGTCCATTCCCCAGGGAGATTCTCTGCATGTTCTGCCGCCAGCAACAACTGGTAGAGCCCATTTTTACTATATCTACTGCTCCTGTGAAACCAATGTCTTGCATATTAAGATCCTACCAGAAGTTGAAAGACTCAGAATGTGATGAGAAAGATTCAGAATGTGATGAGAAAGACTCAGAATGTGATGATAGCGAATATCAGTATACGAGCAAGGGAAAAGAGGAGATACCAGAATCAGGGACTGGATATAGATGTGAAGTGAAAATTCTCTCAAAGTCCCAGGATTTGGTTTTAGATTGCTCGTCCAGAAAGTTCTATGAGAAGGAAAACCATGCTATTCAAAATGCTTCGTTGAATGCCCTCTCATGGTTAAGTAGGCTTTTCGACGAGGGGGATGGGGACCCACTGCAAATATGTTATACGGATGATCACCTGGATGCGGTATTTCAACAGAGGATCTTGATGAAAGAGGCTGTTCCAAAGGGACATTTCCGAAATAGAGACGAAATGAATCAATATGAGGATCAAGTTCGTATTCAAACCATAACAAAGGGTTCCTTGGTTAGCATATGCTATTCTGTGTATTTGGATGTAGATGCTGATTTTTCAAAGGATGGTAAATCTAAAAAAGAACTCATCGAAAGCAATGAAGAGATAGAGTTTGAGGTGGGGAATGGTTCTATGAATCCACATCTTGAAGCAGTTGTTACTCAACTGGTTGTGGGCCAATATGCTCGTTTTTTAACTAATGCGCCTGCTGAAGACTTGTTTGTGACTGCTGCCACTGGTACCCAGAGAGATCGTTCACTTTTATCAGGTAATGCTTCTAATTTGTATATGAAATTCTTAACATTTGTGGTTAGAAAAGGAAAAAACTCGATGACATTTGTTTATTACAAATGCAACCGGCTAGCCTTTACCAGCGGACTTAGGACTAAAATTCACTATCTAGTTGAATCTAGAATTTAGTTACTTTGTTGCAAACTCTTCTGTTGCAATTGGTCCTATGAGTTTAATGAGTTCTGTACTATTTTGGTGAAGGCAGCATCACTCTTAAAATTTATTTGTTGTTTTGGTTCTTATGAAGTGTTTCTGTGCTTTTTCAAAGGTTTTCTGCTTTGAACAGCGCATGAACAAGTAACAAACATATACCTCTGACTAATATAAGAGATTTGCAGCCAAGCTACGGTAGTTCTGATGATGAGTTGCTTTGGTTTTAATGCACAGATGTCGCAGGTTTTGAATACTGTGTACGTTTGTTGGGAGTGAAAGGGCCAACAGAAAAACGAATTGAGGCGGATTTTTTCAAACCTTCACTTTCAAAACAGCGTCTTGAATATGTAGTGAAACATATTAAAGAATCGTCAGCTTCTACTCTGGTAGGCTCTTTGTGTTTCTTAATTAATCATTTTGTCTTTCTGCTTATTGTGATTCCAAGTTCTTTCTGGGAATTTTTTGTTAATACTTCAGCCTCTATACTTGTTGCAGGTTGATTTTGGATGTGGATCTGGAAGTTTACTAGCATCTATACTTGACTGTCCAACTTCACTTCAAACCATTGCTGGCGTTGACATCTCACATAAGAGTCTTACCCGTGCTGCTAAGGTATGTGAAATCTGACACCACTTTGTTATATTCCACTTGTAGACTTAACCTGATGAGAGTCATGCATCTTAAAAACTTGATATATGTTTGATCAAAACTGCATTTACACAAGTCATAGGTCGTGTAACATGTTTCTCCAACGTGGTTGTATTTTATTATCATTGGAAAGAGATGGTTGATTGAAGATTGTTGGTTTACATTGATATTTTTGCATGTTATAATTTCAGATTGCTACATTCAAAAATAAACAAGGGAGCTTGCAACCTCAAATCTACTTTACTCCATGATGGTTCCATCCTTGAGTTTGATTCCAGGCTGCATGACATTGACATCGGCACTTGCTTAGAGGTTCGATTCTATTTTCTTGCTTCATTTCTTCATCAGCAGCTTCTCTAATATTCAATATAATCCGTTTTGAATCTTTAGGTCATTGAACACATGGAGGAGGATCAAGCCAGTCAATTCGGGAAAACAGTTCTAAGCTTGTTTCGCCCGAAACTTCTGATTGTCTCCACACCAAACATCGAGTACAACACAAATTTCCATAAGTCTGGTCCTCCAAACCACCCAAAAAACAGATCCATGTCTTCACAGCTACCAAAATTCAGGAACCAAGACCACAAGTTTGAATGGACAAGGAAACAGTTTAAGCAGTGGGCATCTAAACTCGCTAAACGCCACAACTACAGCGTCTATTTTAGCGGTGTTGGTGGGTCTGGTAAAGGAGACCCCGGGTTTGCTTCTCAAATTGTTGTTTTTAGACGGATATCTTTGTCCAACATAGTGGAGAAGGTCTCAGAAGGCTCGATGCAGCCTTATAAAATCATATGGAAATGGTCAAAGAGGAAATGGAGAGAAAAAGACTAATCTTTGATAAGTTATTACTTGTCCTAGTTCTACTATATTATTTGGAAAGTACATTTTAAATGTAACCTTAATTTTTGTAATTAATTACATGACAATGCCATTAGAAAAATTTAATCAAAAACAAAAATCTTTAATGACGTCATTAAGATTACCAAAATCATTTAACAACAATATTCATCTCTTAATTATAAGGTTTATTGGATCTAAAGACGGGTCATCAAAGATTTCCTAAACTGAAGCAAANTACA
>Ga0041059_1002594_pt1 | contig 13299 bp, 4 predicted proteins | sample AraColnosormetaG_FD_56232 | JGI IMG/M metagenome (GOLD analysis project Ga0041059, IMG submission 56232) | Arabidopsis roots microbial communities from North Carolina, USA - Col MF nosort | ecosystem: Host-associated > Plants > Roots > Unclassified | place: USA: North Carolina | collected 2013-09-02 | reverse complement strand
ATGATAAATGCAAGATTCATAGTATCTAAATTTAATACAGTATATGATTAGGCTTTTCATTAAACAATATAAATATTTTTTTTATCTTGACATAATGATGAGTAAATAATTTACCAACTAAATACATATAATTTTTGATCAATACCATTCAAAAGAAGAAAAAACACTTTCTCTTACTTATCTTTGAATTAATTTTGAAATATTTCATTAAGAAAAATTAATTGTTTAAAATATTGCTTTGATTAATGTAGACACTCTAGAAAACTTTTTAAAGGTTAGGGAAAAAATGTTACCAAAAAAAAGTTAGGAAAAAAATGTAAAAATAAAGAAAAGAATCTTCTTCCCCTAATAGAATCCAAACAAATGTATCGCTTACCATCAAGTTGCACAAACACTCAAAACGCTTTTTGATGATTTTTCTTCTATAAAATCTTTCTCCTCAACCATTTCAAAGCCCCCTCTTCTCTCCTTCTCTCCCTTTTCTCTCTCTCTCGAAGATATCGCCTTTAATTCCTTCTTCTTCTTCTGATTTCTTCAAAGATTCATTTCTTAGAGATCTCAGCTTCTGTAAGAGTAGGCTAGCTACCAAAAAAAAAGAAATAGAAAAAAACATTGATGCTTAATCAGCAGTTCTTGGTGTTTGAGACACATGTCTCCAATAATACTCAGTGAGATCTTTCTCTCTGGGTTTATGTTAAATTCCACAATCAGGCGCAGGACCCATCTTGTTCAATCTTTCTCTGTTGTCTTCCTTTACTGGCTTTACTATGTCTCATGATCTCTGAACTTATCTCCAGTTTTATATCTATACGCATAATTACAACAAAACCCTAGTTTCTTTTCAAATTTCTCTTCTTCGTTTTTCGTCATCTGGGTCCTGTCCTGTTCTGTTGTGTCTTGTTCTGTTCTGTTTTTAATTCCCCTAAAAACCCATTTTAAAATATTTTATCTCTCTTCTCTTAAAAAAAACTCTTCCCTGTTTTTGTTTGTGTGTTACTAAATGGAATCGTCGTCGTCGGGAACAACTTCGTCGACGATTCAAACGTCGTCAGGATCGGAGGAGAGTCTCATGGAGCAGAGGAAACGTAAACGGATGCTCTCAAACCGTGAATCTGCAAGGAGATCAAGAATGAAGAAACAAAAGCTCCTAGACGATCTAACGGCTCAGGTTAATCATCTGAAAAAAGAGAACACGGAGATCGTGACAAGTGTCAGCATCACAACGCAACACTACCTAACCGTTGAAGCAGAGAACTCTGTTCTCAGAGCTCAGCTTGATGAACTTAACCACAGGCTCCAATCTCTCAACGACATCATCGAGTTCCTCGACAGTAGCAACAACAACAACAACAACAACATGGGCATGTGTTCGAACCCTCTGGTTGGTTTGGAGTGTGATGATTTCTTCGTGAATCAGATGAACATGTCTTATATTATGAACCAGCCTCTCATGGCGTCTTCTGATGCTTTAATGTATTAAATGTGGACCTAAAAACCCCCTCGAAATCACAAAGAAATGGGGCCGTTTTTATTTGTCCGATTTAGAGACATGTCCAAAGAGAGAGATTTATATATAAAAATGGGTCTGTTGTTTGATTTGTTTCCATTTCAAATTTTTGTTTGTTTGGGTCCGTTTTAGGCGTTAGGTATCTCTAAGCATCATCGTTATGAGTGTGTCTGTAATAAAGGCTCTGTTGCCGCATGAGTACAAAGTGTTTTCTTAATATTGTAATATGCTTATTACTTTCTTTTTATTCTTAAGTACTAATCCCATTTTTATATAATTTCTTGAGCATTAATAGTAAAGTAATAAAATGTATCGTAGTAAGAGTTTCGCATGTAACGTACGCTCTACAGAATCATGTTTCACGCCAATCAAACATTATAGTAGGCAGATGAAATATCAATGATAAAATAGCTTGTAATTTTGGGTAATCTTCAACTCGCCAAAGTAAAATTTTAAAAAGGTGTTAATGTTGATTAAGGTGTTTTTAGTCATGAACGAGTGTGGATGATATTAGATTCAGTTTATAGATTTGGATCTATTCTTAAGAAGAAGACTTACGAAATTCAAAACTTTTAAGAATCTAGATGAATTGAGGGTTGGTAGGTTAATGTTGTAATAAGAAGAAACCTTATTTTCTTTTTGATCTGGAAAAAGATAAACAACATATAACATCTTACATAAAATCCTTTTATGTCTGAAGATCTCTCAGAATAAGAAATGAAACTGTGCAGATTCTTGTAAAATATTTTAAACTTATTTCTTGTGAATTTTGGAGATTTTTTTTGTGTGCTAGACTTATAGGTGAAATCATAGCCTCTTGTATTCTTTGCTTTTACACATCATCTTTTAATTGATTTTCTTATCTCAAATTTCTTTTTGGGATTTTAAATTTCACAGTTCCATTTATCACCAATAGATCCATATACAAGTACATCACAAAATAATGGTTATACTACATCGTGAGTAATAATGGGAATCCTATTCTACCCTTTTGGCAGAACTATACTTTTTGTTGCTGGATAGTTTGTTTTATATCCATTGATCACGGATGGTTCATTTCATAAATATTATAAATAGAAAGCCTCTTTTTATTTTATATGAAGAAGTCTTCTATTTGATAATTGCGGTATATATTTTTTACCTTTATTTCAAGTTTAGTATTCCTTCTTGAGAATATCGTACATGTGTCGACAGACTCGAGAGATTATAAAAAGGCATCTTATGTGTTTTGATCTAGCTAGGCTCTTAGGAACATTGAAAAGATATGTAATTCATTGCTTACTGTTTGTAGTTTCGAAGATAATAAAGACCCAAAACGTAAGTTAAGTGAAGGGGTTAATTATTAAAAAAAAAACTAACAGAATGTGAAGTACTAAAGGAGATAGTTGATAAAAACCAGAATATCATTTTATACTAGCTAGAGTATACGCACTAAATCACCATATGCATGGTAAAGATTTATTACAAAAAAAAAAGAAAAGAAAAAAAACACTATGCTAGAAAATCTGAAATTAGTGGGATAATAATCGTGGATAATTTTAACCAATAACATGAATTATGTAATACATTATTTATCCGATGATACACTTGTTATCATGCAAAAAAACACCTTATTCATTTTACGATTTTCCGATCATAAATTTTGTTTTAAATGATATCTTCTTCCATAAGCTTATATAGCAAATGCACCTTTTATAATAGCCGTTGTTAAAAAATTCAAAAACATAATAATTTGGAAGTGATAATCAATTATGGCAAATTTGTCATGTGCAGGGAACAATATTTGCCGGTACTTGACCTAAAAACACATGATAATTCAAAGACTTTAATAGTGGATCGCCTAATTAAATGATTTTATAACGTTTGTTAATTATCCTAGATCTACCTGAACAAACATAATTGATAATCAGTCGGTTAATTATGTATACAATATATATGCATCTAAAGAATCTAATATAAGGTTCTTTTCGTTATATAAGAGAATATATATATATATATATATATAAGTTTATTAATTATAATGGACTTTCACAAACAACTTAAAGATCTTTTGCATGACGTAATATAACAACCTATCAGCCTGAAAAACAGACAATCAAGAAGGTTGGAGGAGTCTTGGAGAAAAATATAGGAGCCACAGGACGGTCGTGAGTCAATCCATAGAGACATTTGGTTACATATATAGATTGTGGGTTGGTTTATGCCTAATTAAACTCGATGTACTATACTCTAATCCCACGAACAAAGACAGGCATTAACTTTTGATCTACATTAAAACATACACCAACTGATTTTACACGAATTGTCTGCAGATATTCTTGAAGATTCCCTCAGATTGAAAGATATATGCTTGAGAAGAGCTTTAGTCAAAGGAAGAGCTTTAGTCAAACGATTAGACAAAACTCAAAAGGAGAAAAAAATCCCAAAAAACATATCTATATGATTAAAAACGTTTTTAGTGATGCTCACAGGGCGAAACGAAGGTAATGTTTTGTCTGCTAGTGGATCACATTTCTTTTCTATTCCCACGTAACATGCAATTTTTTTTTAATTTTTTTTTGTACAAACATGCAAAGGTATTTAAGGTTGTCAAAATCATATTTTTTTGTTATCAAAATAATATGTTAAATTAGAGTGAAAATGTCATTAGAGTTGCGTAAGCGCGCAACTTTCCCAATTTTGATTAGTTCTCTCTAATAAGCCTCAACGATTGAACATAATTTCAACCATGTTACGGAGGTCAAGAGATGATTAAAAGACATAATAAATCGTCCTTTACAAATATTGAAATTCTTAGCCGTTGTACAGCTTATATACTACTTTTTTCACTGTCATATACTTCAATTTAATTAATATATTCGTAACTAAAATTCATTTATCATATTACTATATACGCTATAGACGTTTTATTTTTCTTTTAATGGAAAAGAAACTCAACCGTATTATAGGGACGGCAGCCAACAGTATATTTTAAATTTTAAAAGCCTCCAGTGTCAATAAAAGGCCTCCAGAAATAAAAGTCTACCCGGCTACGAGCCAATAATGGGAAGAAGTCGGTGCTTTTTGTATACATTACTCTAAAGAAAGGTTCAGAGCAACATAAAAAAAAAGGAGTGGACAAATCTAGACTTTGGCAACCAAACAAATTATGAATATTTCACTAGTAGTATATAATCTATTGAATTGTGTTAGTGATGTCGATGTATATTCATGCCGATTAAATTTGTGTATTTGACGCAACTAAACTTATGAAAATGTTTCAATGTGCATGATTAATTGCTTCTTAGCTAGATTTTGTATATGTTAATGATAACAAACAAGAAAACAGTAAGCAAAAAGGTGACATGGCTTACTTAATGTTGAAATATATGGTATTGGTAGGTAGAAGTTGGAAAACAAAACAAAACACTTTTTCCTCTTTACGATTTTCGGATTCTCCATTTTGTTACATCATGATATGAATACCACTACTTTTAAACTGCATATATATCGACGTATGCTTTATTCCTTCAAGTAAATTTTAATAATCGTGAAAGAGAATGTTTATAGTCAATTTATAGTACAAATGTGTCTAGTATTCTGTATACATGTATATGCCTTTTATATTCTCAAGTTTGTAGATTTTCTTTTTCTATAGTATGGTTCTCATTTCATGTCCATTGAGATATATATGTTCAAAATTTATGAAGATAATTGTATTTTTCTTAACGCAATTGCGCTCAAGAAATTCTTTAGCACTAGTTTTTTCTTCTTTTTTTGGTCAAAATTCTAATCTTTCATTATTCAATTTTTTCTTTAATTTTGTTTTTGGGCACTGGCCAACTAAGAGAAAAAGGTCATTATGTATAATCATCTCCTTGTTAGTAAAGTAAACAAATCAAATCATAATTAAAAGACGAGTATGACAAAACTTTAAACTTTAAAGTAATGTTTTTTGATAAACAGAGAATTCAGACATATATTTCACATTTCCTTTAGATCCGTGACTTAATTATATTTTTATTTTGACTTATGTATGTTAGGTTCCAAACCTGAATCCAAGCGTAGCTTAGGCTTCGAACCTCAAATGTCTGCATAAAATTTAGTTACCATTATTGTAGCTGGATAGTTAGATTCTCCACATTTATATAATTGTTTTTTTAAAAACTATTGGTTTGGAAGCCACCGATTTTCAAGGCCTAATTTAGAAACAACATTTTCTCCATGAACTCTTTTGATGCGTAGTCTTAATAGAAATCTTTCAGTATTATTGACAAGAAAAAATAAGATAAAAATAAATAAATAAAAAATAATGACTAACATAGATGTGAAAAGTCCTTATTAATATTCAAAACGCTCCAAAGGAATTGCACGACGAGACAAGAAAAGCAGGGGCGGCTAAGAGAGTCCTTTAGAAACCAATCTCATTCGAATAGTATTATGGTTTATTGAGAAAATTTATAATTTATGTACTAGGAAGTAAAAAGTCATAGCCGACGATACTCAAAACAGAATTTTCCTTCGAGTTCAAGTATTTTCTTGTTAATTAGTTCGGAATCGAAATTTCAATTCTAAGGTTTAAACTCTTTATTGTGAAAGTCACACACTCGTGTATTTAGACTCTAACATAGAGTCGAGAAACCATACATGTATAATGTATTAGTTGAATGGTTTCGTCTAAACTCTATGTTACAAGTAACAAGTCCATATAAATGAGTAGAACCCTACACCAAACTCTAATTCCTACTTCTTCGAAAGGATACCTAAAAGCCCGTGAAGTCTAGAAATCTTTGATTTTATCTACATGTATTAACTTTGTCAGCAACACACGTTCATACCGGATTTAAAGTTTTGGTGCAAGTTTCTATCGAGAGAGCTTTGCCCAACATCTTAATATAAGCCCAACCTTTTATAAATAAGCACAAAACAATTATAAAGCCTCACAAGTAAGTTAAAACATAGGCCCGAGGCAAATGTTAATGGTACAGTATGTTGTTGATTCTAATGTCTATTACGTGTACTAACTAACTACGAAGCCCATTCAAGAGTTTAACCGGCCCAACAGGTTTACTATGATTGTTTTGTATTAATATACAGCTTGACTCTCATTTTGTAATAGAAAAATATATAGCGGTGTTTAACAAGATAAATTATGCTATCTATAACATTCTAATCCAGAATTTGGTTCCATTTAAAAAATTAATTAGGCCGGTTTTCTTCTAAATGAGTTGTGGTTTCTTGTTAGGACGTGCACTCATACCAGCCTTAAAAAAATTAGTGACAAAACAAAACTGAAATTTTTAACAAAAATAAATAAATAAAACAAACAAAACTGAAATTAAGAATCGTGAGGGTACGGTCATCATCCACTACATCATCTTTACTCCTTTTTATGTGCAACCATAAAATAATACGTCGAACATTAATTATAGTGACGAATCAGTTCATTAAAGCAAAGTTCAAACAACTTTGTTCTCTTTCCATAATCTCAATTAATCAGTAATCCATTTAATTTATCATTGTGTGACGAATCAGTGCATCGAAGCAAAGTTTAAACAACTTTGTTCTCTTTTTTCCATAATCTCAATCAGCAATTCATTTAAGTTTAACACTTTTTAGCAAAAAATTATGAGAAAAATTTATGACTCTATCTTTCAGTAAGTATGTTATGATCGATTAATTTGAGTTAAACGAAGTAGTGTATCATATATAGTATATCACTATCAGATTTATAGAGGCCTAATCGTACATTATTCAGTTGGTTATAGCTAGCGATATCTCTTGATTGGAGAATAGGAATGGAACTTTGACCGATATTGAATACCTAGTCTTCAAGGATTCTACAATATAATTATGATGATTTGGTAAATTTAATTGGGTTATGATAATGAAGGCACTCATATTAAATAATCAGGTCACTAACCTCTTTAGACTTATTGTGGCCAACAATAGGAAAGTAGTCTCCTTTCAACTTTTTCTCCAATCCCACCATTTCCATGAACAATTTTTTTAATTAAAAGCATTAAGAGATATTTGCATTAATTAAATGATGGATAAATCAATTGTTGTTATGGTATTTTACTATTTTTATTTATTTGTAATTGATACAATCTAATTTTGAAACTCAAGCTAATCTCTATTTAAACCGGTTTTTATTGTTGCTTTTTATTTAAAGCATTCACGTTGGCTAAACAAATTAGTTAACTTTTAATCGTGTTATTTCTTTAGAGATTATATATAGTGATATACCAAACGCATTGGCTTCTCTTTTTTTTGATAAGGTACGTGTATCTAAATACACAAGATACAGCTTAAGGCACATCAAAAATTGAAAGGAGAAAGAAGATGGGTTTGTTGCCATTGGTGAAGAAACTAGGTTTCATCATCTTTCTTCTAGTTTCAGCTTCAGCGTTTGCTCTCTGTTCTGCAGGTTTGTTTCTTACTTTTTTTTCTCTCTCTCTATCTACATATTTATATTCCTTTGTTTGCAGCTTTTCTCTGCAACTTCATGTGCCTCCTACTGAGATCAGTCTTTTAGAAAGTAAGATAATAACATTAAGAGCTTGTGCTCTCCACATGTGTGTTAATGACGACTAAAGGAGAAAATTAACGACATAGTATGTTACGTTAGTGTTATTTGGATTGATTAATCTTGGATATAAAGAATAGACAAGCTTAAGTCTCTTTTTTTTTTCTTTTTTGTAGGCCGATCATCCATTTTAATCTATAGCCAAGAAGATGATCATCCCGAGGTATTCGTTTTAACTCCAAAAAAAGTTGCCAACTACCGTGCGTTGTATATCTTTACTTAGTAAAAAACCGAACAAATTGATAATCAAGATCGTAGTTATATGATTTCAAGAACAATTTTGTACGTTGGTGAATACATTCTATTTGTGGACAGGTAGTAGAAAGAAGAATACATGAGCATGAGAGAATTCTGAGAATGAATTCAAGAGACTATGGCCACTCCAGTCCTAAACCAAAGCTCGTGAGACCTCCTTTCAAGCTTATTCCCAACTGATCATGCATATCACCGATCGACTATATATAGATGCCAGACTTTCTGAGATGTATAATATATGTAAACCTAAATACTAACACTGCAATAAGTTTGAATGATAATCATATATATAAGTTTCAAGATATGTTTTCTAGTAAATTAATGATTAGATAGTGCTCTTTGCTATCATGCAGAATGTAAATTTGGTGAATAGTCATCATTAGATGAATATTACAATTTATCTGATAGAATCCTTATGATCAAAATTAATATTGAAATATTCGATTAATTCTGAAAACGGATACAGATTGTATATGTGCCAGACAAAAAAAAAGAGAAGAGAATTGGGAACGTTGCAGTTTCGTAGATGTGATAAGATAATAAGTCTACAGTGTAATGTCCATCTCTTGCAGATCTCAAATTGCATTTACCATATTCTGTTTGGTCCCAATGACCTAACCTCACTTATATTCTTGTACAAAAGAATGTTTACTTTATACAAATATTTCTAAAACTTTTTCTTCTGACCAACATTCTTCCACTACAGAATTGAGACTGATCATAAGTTCATCACACCTATGCTTTATTCCTCTCCATTGCTTACTTCTTCAAGCTACAAAATCATGTACCAATTGTGAAGAATTTATCCGGTTCTGGCGACTTCCGGGGTTTACATACTCCATTTCATCTCCCGGGATGGCATTCTCGTAAATATCCACCCCGGAAAAGTTGTTGTATGCCTCACTAGACATAGCCACAACATTGTCCTGTCCTTGAGAGTTTTGAAGCCCTAGAGTCAAGGACACATCACCACGACCCAATCTTGACGTATCAGCCACATGATATGTAGGCTCAACTGCCATGAACCGGCGACCATCCATATGACTGCCTTGGACCATGCCACGAGTTTCCTCGCCATATCCATGTCCATGGTCCGGTTTGGTCTGGTCTTGTGAAAACTCTCGAGCTCGATCTTCATCATCAGCAGCAACAGGTCCTATCTCAGACATTTTCGGTGTATTTTCGGAAGACGAGTTGGAATCATTCTCTGTGAATTCCTCCTTGTATATCTCCTCCACCATTGGCTTCCATAAACGCACTCGTGCATTTATGAACCAGTTTGAAACCTTTTACAAACATAAAACACACAACAATCAATAAATAAACTATACTATGAAGAGAAAGAAACAATCTTCAAATAAAACATTCCTTACCTGACCGCGGCTCAAGCCCGTTTGTCTTGCTAGCATGATCTTATCAGAATCCTTTGGGTAACTATTCATGTTTTCAAACAGTAATCATCACTATTTATGAAGAAAATGTGTGGAGATAAGATTCAAGGGAGACTTACGGGTGAAGAAAATGCTCAAAGAGCCAAGCACGGAGAATCAAAACAGAGTTTTCAGGTAGACCGCGTTGAGGTCTCCAAGCTTGAGGTTGCATAAAACCTCTTTGTTGTCTTAAATGTTGATCAACGTACTTAAGCCGGCTTATAATCCCAACTCTTTTCCCATCTGATCCATCTTGTTGTTCCCCAAGGCATTTACGTAGCACGAGGATTTGTCCGGATATCGCATCCCTTAGGCTACGAAAATGGCGAGAAATTGTTTGAAGGGCGAGTGCTGTGTATGGCTTAGCTGCTCCATAACCAGCTATCACATCGAACGAGGATACAACTATCTGCATCTGCTGGTAATATTGCTTATATCTTCTATCCACCTTTACCAAAATCAAGAAATATCTCATTTTCTTAAATATTCAACATATCCTATATATACCAAATGTAACAACATTATGGCTGCAATTTATTTAAATGTATGCTTTTTTGCATTTAAAATATTATAACAAAAGGCCTATAAAAGGTAACCATCACATGATCAAATTAAGAAGATTAGGTCTCAAGTTATTACCTCATCCAACATTGACAAGAGTTTTGTCAACTTGCTCTGCATTTCTTGTCTCTCCGACTGAGAGATGTCCGCAGGAGGATTCGTGCTCGAGTCTTGAGTGCTCTGATTCGGTTCTTGAGGGTTCTCATTGTTTTTATCTCCCTCTGCCTGAAACTGCTTTAGAGCTTTCTTTACATTAACAGCCTCATCTAGAAGCTGTTGAGCCGCCTTAAGATACTTTGAGTTGGGAATTGTTCTCACAACATCCAAGTTCTGATTCCCGCCCGGAAAACTCTGTGTTGCATACTCATTGCCTCTCGGCGCCATATTTTGATGGCTTATCTGATGAATTCCTGGAAGAATCTGTGAACCAAGGCTAAGGGACAGTCCCTGACCGGTCTGAAGAATCCCCGTGGCACCTGCCATCGCGCTCATTAGCTGGAAACCGTTCCTGTCACTCGCTTGATCTCTCCAAGAACCGAAATCTTGACCAATGTTCTGCATTTGTGGAACTCCCCCAAATCTGGACAATGCTTGCCTCTCTTGTGAGGCTGAGACATTGTTAGCTTCAGTTCTTCTTTCTCTACCGGCTGATTCCTCAGAGTAAGAAACTATAGCATTCTGGATCATTGAATCTCCGGGAATAAACTGTGTTTCTGGATAATTCTCCATCGAAATGGAGTGTTCTTTTTGGCTCACTTGAGTTCCATAGTCCCTTGTTTTCTGATCAGGTCGTAAGAACTTAACCTTATGGAGGAAATGCTTGACATTAAAGACAGATTCAAAAACAATTGAAACAGAGCAGGATCCATATAATCAGTGTATTGCTAAGAAACATGTAAGATTTCAACATGTCTTGAATATATGGTTATGCATGCAATTATGGAGATGCAAGCCAAATCCATAGACAACAAAAAAAAAAGAAGAATTGTATAGAAATAAAAAGATTAGTAAATTACCTGGAAACCAAACTGCTACTTCTGATGGATTGTTGAAGGAGACAACAAAATCTTGAAAAGAATTAAAAATTAGAAAATGTGAAAGATTTTATTGATATCTTAAAAGAAAGAAATCAGAAGGTTACGCCTCTTTCTCTTGGTTGTGTTTTTTTTTTGGTATGAGATATAATTTGAATTCATCATCTCATCAATGTCACACGTGAAAGACCCATATCATACTCTCCCTCCTCCGGAAGAAAGAAAGAATGGAAAAAAAAAACTTTGAATTTCTTATTTAATAGTATATAATATGGTAATAAGAAAATCAAATAAAAACTTTATTTTGTTTTCTGAAGATATTGCTTCAGAAAGCCATAATCTGGTTGGTGCTTGAACCTCCTGCTTCTTGCTTATTGATTCCTGGAGTCAAGTCTTTGGTAAAGAGAAGAAAATTATTGTGAAAATGTTATATAAATGTATGGTTAAGGAGTTTCTATCTTTAACAACCAGTTGGTCGACCTAAACCCCTCTCTCTTCATCTTTCTCCCAATCCTAAACCTAATCTTAATCCCAATCCTTATCACTCTCTGTCTCTTAATTACACATTGATTAAATCAATATCCTCCATATAATCACATTTCTATTTTCTTTACTTAAGTTGAAAAGTACAAAGAATCAAAGATGCTACTAGCTTCTTGACATAAAGTCATCTTAAATTTAAATTTAAATTCGGAAGTGTTGAGTTATATAGTTTATTTTGCAAGTAAACAATAAAAATTTAGCAGATTAGTAGATCGTGGTGAATTTTGATTAAGTATATATATCACAACTTGTTTTTCTGATGAATAGGTCATTAACTTATCATTATAAACACATAACTAATGTTTATTATGTGAGTTTTGATTAAGAGTATTAGCTACTTTACTTTTTAAGTAAGCCAAGCCATGATTGTTTCTTCTTCCTTTTCTTTATATATTTCTTTCATACTTTTTTGGTATCTGATTATACATTCGTGGACTCTGGTCGTCCAGAGGCTATGCAACTATTAAAGAAATAAGGGTCCCAAAAAATAACAAACACAACTTTTTCTTCTTTTTTATTTTCATTTTGTAAACACCATAAGTGCTCGTTTTCCCCACTGAGTTTTGTCTTTTCCTGGAAACAACTTGTAGATATTTATGGATTAGTACTTTTTCTTTCAAATGCTTCTAAACTTAGCATTCACTTTCTTGTTTGACAGAAGTCTATATCCTAAGTCCTAAGTCCTAACTTGGTAACTACTATAATCTTTAAGACTAGGGTCCAATACTGATTAGAGGCTGAGAGAATCGTTAGTTCCATGGGCGAGACTTGAGAGCAACAACACAAAGATAATGAGAATGACTTAGATAGTGATAGGAAGTTGATCAGGGTGGATTTTTGAAGAAATATAAAGTATTAGGTGTAGAATGAAAATAGAGGTATAGCTGTCTGAATAGGGACAGATGTTGCAGCGAGAGGGTCAGAGCCAGAGATGCCGTAATAATACGAACAATGAACATCTCTGAAGGAAGAGAGAGAGAGAGAGAGAAAGAGAGAATCTAATGGGATACGAAGCGAGAGATTTTGTTGGCCCAATAGAGCTGTAATGTCCCAAAGACACATCCTTTTTTCCATAACTATAACATTTTTATTAGAAGACCAATTTAGTTTGAAATAGATTATTGTCTAGTTACTAGTCTCTTGCATGTGTTTTTAACACATATAGACGATACAAATACATTTTGGCAGATATTGAAACCAAAAAGACGGAACAAAATTTTGAAGAGAAGCAATATAAGAGTTTCAGACCTATATGAGAATAAGAACTAATTTCAAGATCAACGAGATTATATAACTACTACCATGTAGAAGTAAAGATATACATAAAAGGTAAGAACGAGGTTCTAATGTCCAAGATCATATTCAGGCAGATAACTTTTTTTTTTTTTTTTTTTGGCAAAA
>Ga0041059_1002593_pt1 | contig 13301 bp, 12 predicted proteins | sample AraColnosormetaG_FD_56232 | JGI IMG/M metagenome (GOLD analysis project Ga0041059, IMG submission 56232) | Arabidopsis roots microbial communities from North Carolina, USA - Col MF nosort | ecosystem: Host-associated > Plants > Roots > Unclassified | place: USA: North Carolina | collected... | reverse complement strand
TTTTTTTTTTTTTTTGGCAATTTCATTTGAACACGTGTAGAAATTCAGATTTATTTGACCAAATGTCATTTCTTAAAACATCCGTAATCCATTTAGAATTTAGATCGACTAATTTTCAAGGTTTAATTTAGTTTTACCGTGGCCATTTTTTTCAATTGGGGCAAATAATTGATATTTATAAAATTATAATGTATATGTTTATTTATGCAGTAAATTGATTATTATTAACTCAACCAAACGCCTAGAAGAGGGAAGGTTACGACGGGCCCATGAAGATGCTACAATTCATTTAAAATCTCTTGTACTGTATTCGATTTTTTATGGTCATTCAAGCAATGTAGCGTAAGAGATTTCCCTACACTCGTCTTTAGTCAATTTTTTTTTGTTTAAGATGGAAATACTTTAATTGGCAAATATGTATTTTTGACCAAAGAAAAATTTATCAACCTTATGTAGGTGATATGACGAATAGAGATATCTCTATCTTAGAGATAGATACAACAGAAGTTACTGTATTAGCAAAATATGTAACTAAAGATTTGGGTATACCTCTTATGGCTTGTTCATATAGCCATGCATGGATTAAGTTAATAAATAACAAAAGAGTCGAATAATTTGGAAAACAAAAGCATAAGTCAAAGTCAAACCGATGAAAAAGGTCATTTGTCACACGAATTAAATAAACTCGTATTATATATAAATATGATTTTTAAATTAAAAAAAAAATAGATGGAGTCCAGTCCATAGTGTGAAGAATGGTGCATGTCAGCAAAAACGACATCGTTTAAGCTCGACCTGTTCGTCTCGATGTTTACGCTTTGATTAGTTACTATTTTTCTGCAATTCTGTTTCTTCTCTGTACATCACCAACAACATTTAAATTCCAATGGCGCATTTTAAATGTCAATAATAAATCGAGATCCGTAATTTCGAAGCTACAAGCAAACCTTCTTGTGCTTCTCTAATCATTGCGTTTTCCTTTTAAAGAGTTTCTCAAAGTTTTCCCTTTTTTTTGGGCATAAAATTGTTTCCTTTTCCTCCTATCAGTGTGTCTGAAAAAAATTCAATGTCTTTATGTTCTGTTCTTTTCTGATCTCTCTGAATCTCTCTCTATCGCGACAGCCATGGCCGAAGACCCTTCTTTCCTCCCCAAGGTACCTTTCGTTCTGTGTTCTGTGAGTGGTGTTGATCTGATTAGCTGATTTGTTCTCTAGTTTCAATCTTAGCTCTTAGTTATTTTTTTGAGTTATTTCATATTCTTATACTCTAAATCTATAAAACTTGATTCTTTCAGCATTATAAAATAAAAAGATTCTGAGATTTTCTTGATTTTATATAGACGAATCTGTGGTACCCATTTGACTTAAACAAACAAACAAGCTAATTAACACGAGGACATATAAATGTATTGTTTTTTTTTTTTAATGCAGGATGGTTTTGTCTTGAAGCTTCCTAAAAAGTCATCACTTGTATTGAGAATGGTCGTTCTCCTCTTTGTAATGGTCTGTGCTGTGTACATTTGCTCCATTTGTCTTAAGCAAATAGGAGTTAGTCCAAACTATGGTTTCTTGAACGTTGAAGTGTTTGAGAGGCCTTGTCCTGAGCCTAACATCGAACCGTGGGACATTCCTTTTGTGCATTACCCTAAACCAAAGACATATAACAGGTAAAGAGAGATACAAAAAGTTTGAGCCTTTATCATGTTTTGAGTCTAAAAGCTTGTATTGATTAGTGCTTTTGTGGGTTTTGAATGTTTTAGGGATGAATGTTCTTGCCACCCGGTTAGGTACTTTGCGATTCTATCGATGCAGAGATCTGGTAGTGGCTGGTTTGAGACTTTGTTAAACAATCATACTAACATAAGCTCCAACGGGGAGATATTTTCTGTGAAAGATAGGAGGGCTAATGTTTCCACCATTTTCGAGACTCTTGACAAAGTCTATAATCTAGACTGGTTGAGTAGTGCCTCTAAGAACGAGTGCACTTCCGCTGTTGGCTTCAAGTGGATGCTTAATCAGGTAAAGTGATTGTTATTCACGGACACTGTGACATATCTTTAGTCTTTCTTACTCATATGTTTTCGACTCGTCTCTGTTTCCATTTGAGTGCTTGAACAAAGAGATTGCTATATTCCATCCTTATCTGTTGGTCACTGTTGCTTATAACTAACTACTTGTGAATTTAAAGTGATAAGATCTTGTTCTGTTTTCTAGATAAGAGCAGCAACGTTTTCGTTTTACAAAAGATGTGTGTTGAGAATAGGACAATTTCTCAATAATGTGTTTGCTTTTGCTATATACTTTGTAAAGTTGATAAACACGTTGCAGGGATTGGTCTTAGAGAATAGGACTTCTTTTCTTCCCTCAGTGCTCTTCACTTATAAGGGAGTTTCCGAGTCAATGTCATTTGAAACTAACCTGTTCTATTTAGGTAGCTTCTTTCTGGTTGTTGATGTTCAAAAAAGTTGCCTGAATAAAAGTTTAGGTTGAAATAGTCTGTGATTTGATGTTGGAGGAACGGAAGATAGCTGATGTTCCCTTCTTATTTGATCCATAAACCTCGGTTCTATGTAGCAGTAATTGAACTGATAAATGATCACAGTTATTTTATCTGATGATGAATTATTAACATTGCAGGGTCTAATGAAACATCATGAAGAAATAGTAGAATACTTCAAAACCCGAGGCGTCTCTGCGATTTTCCTATTCAGAAAAAACCTATTGCGCCGCATGATATCAGTACTCGCAAACTCTTATGACAGAGATGCTAAGCTACTAAACGGGACTCACAAGTCTCACACCCATTCGGCCAAAGAAGCTGAGATATTAGCAGGTTACAAACCAATGATCAACACAACACTTTTAATAAATGAGCTGAGACAGATTCAAGAAATGACTTTGAAAGCTTTGACTTACTTCAATACCACTCGACATATCCTTGTCTACTACGAAGATGTTGTCAAGAACCTCACGGTAATTATTACATATTTTTTTATTGAACTAGTTCCAGTTACTGATTGTTTATTATCTTATATGTGTTTTTGAATGAAGCAGAGACTAGACGATGTACAGGAGTTTCTAAAGGTACCAAAACGTAAGTTAAAGAGTAGGCAAGTGAAGATTCATGGAGGTTCATTGTCAAAACATGTACAGAATTGGGAAGAGGTCATGACCACACTTAAAGGAACCAATTTCGAAAATTTCTTACACCAAGAATTTTAATTTTTTTTTGTATATATCAGACCAAACAAACCCTTGTAGGAAAGTTTTGTTTCACTTGCCTTTTTTCTTTTTTGCTGTTTGCTGTAGGGTTTGGCATTAATTCTCTTAAATATGAAGAAGATTTAAACAAAATTTCGTTGAAAATTGTTTCTTCCCCTGAAGAGATTTTTTATCTAAATTTCTTAAAAGCAGAAGAATCACAAAATTATAGTGAAACCGAAAGAAACCAGAGCGATTTAGTTTGATTTATTTTGTTCAATTCAACATCAATAACACCAAACCGGTAAAAACCGGAAGGCTAATTCGAGATTGATTGATTTAAACCGGACAAAACCACTCAAGCCGCGTGACCGAGTTTCCAACACATTGCAGATTCCAGTCCCAAAAAGAAAAGAGAGTTAAAAATGCAAAAACGGTGAAGGGGAAGAGAAGCGAAATTGGGGGATTGGGAATAGCAACGTTTTGCAAATGGTCTCTTCTTTGTAGCTGCAATTGCAAAGAACACTGAGAGAGAGAGAGAGTGTGTGTGTGACCTTTGAGAGATGGAGGAAAAACGACGCGATTCTGCTGGAACCCTAGCTTTTGCTGGTAGCTCTGGAGATTCTCCGGCATCTGAGCCGATGCCGGCGCCACGGCGACGCGGCGGAGGTTTGAAAAGGAAAGCGAATGCTCTTGGGGGTTCTAATTTCTTCTCTTCTGCGCCGTCGAAGAGGATGTTGACGCGTGAGAAGGCGATGCTTGCTTCTTTTTCTCCGGTACATAATGGGCCTTTAACTAGAGCTCGTCAGGCGCCGAGTATTATGCCCTCGGCGGCGGATGGGGTTAAGTCGGAGGTTTTGAATGTAGCGGTGGGTGCGGATGGAGAGAAGCCCAAGGAGGAGGAAGAGAGGAATAAGGCGATCCGTGAGTGGGAGGCTTTGGAGGCTAAGATCGAAGCTGATTTTGAAGCAATTAGATCTCGTGACAGTAATGTTCATGTGGTGCCTAATCATTGCGGTTCGTTCGTTCTTCTTCTTCTTCCTGTTTTTGGTTGAGACTAAATGCAAAATATTGATTTCGTTTTACATTTGTTACTGTTTTGCTTTGCAAATTTTGAAACTTTATGTGGAGAGACTTTCCAAAGTAGGCAAAGTAAAGAACTTTAGGTAGTCTAGGATTTATGTATCACTTCGTCTGGAAACAAGGAGAGATTTGGAATTGGGTTTGGTTCTAGAAATCATCATATGGCGGATCAAAGTAGAATGTGCATGCTCATTTTATCTAGTAGAATCTCATTGGAAAAAACTTAGGCTATGAACTGATGCTCCTAGTCCTTTTCTTGTGGTAATATGATATCTAAGTTAGATTTTGAGTTGTTGGTATTGTTGATTTTTCACAACTTCTCACCCTCGCATTTATGATAAAAAGGAGTTGTTTTTAATTTGGGTTCCTGTACTTCAAATTCTTTGAAGGTTGGTTTTCATGGGAAAAAATTCACCCGCTTGAGGAACGTTCATTGCCCTCTTTCTTCAATGGCAAGTTGGAGGGTCGCACTTCTGAGGTATATAGGGAAATACGGAATTGGATCATGGGGAAGTTTCATTCCAATCCAAACATACAAATAGAATTAAAAGACTTAACAGAACTCGAGGTTGGAGACTCGGAAGCAAAGCAAGAGGTGATGGAGTTCTTGGACTACTGGGGCTTAATCAATTTCCACCCATTTCCACCAACAGATACTGGTTCAACAGCCTCTGATCATGATGATTTAGGGGATAAGGAGTCACTGCTTAACAGTTTATATCGATTTCAAGTAGATGAGGCTTGCCCTCCTCTTGTTCACAAGCCTCGTTTCACAGCACAAGCTACTCCATCAGGGTTGTTTCCTGATCCGATGGCTGCTGATGAATTGCTGAAACAAGAGGGTCCAGCGGTCGAATATCACTGCAATTCCTGTTCAGCTGATTGCTCTCGCAAGCGCTACCACTGCCCGAAACAGGTGTTTTATCTCTAAACTGCATTTTTTTGCTAGTTTCTCTAATCGTTTTTTTGTAACTTATATGCTAATATTCAAATTTTGACAGGCAGATTTTGACTTATGCACGGAATGCTTTAACAGTGGCAAGTTCAGCTCAGATATGTCATCTTCTGATTTTATACTAATGGAACCTGCTGAGGCCCCTGGCGTTGGTAGTGGGAAGTGGACTGATCAAGAGACTCTTCTTCTCCTTGAAGCTTTAGAAATCTTCAAGGAAAATTGGAATGAGATTGCAGAGCATGTTGCTACAAAAACAAAAGCTCAGTGTATGCTTCATTTTCTTCAAATGCCAATCGAGGATGCGTTTCTTGATCAAATTGACTACAAAGATCCAATCTCAAAAGACACTACAGATTTAGCTGTGTCTAAAGATGATAATTCTGTCCTTAAAGATGCACCTGAAGAGGCAGAGAACAAGAAACGTGTTGATGAAGATGAAACTATGAAAGAAGTTCCAGAACCAGAAGATGGCAATGAAGAAAAAGTCTCTCAGGAATCTTCAAAGCCTGGAGATGCGAGTGAAGAAACTAATGAAATGGAAGCAGAGCAGAAAACACCCAAGTTAGAGACCGCCATTGAAGAAAGATGTAAAGATGAGGCTGACGAAAACATTGCTCTGAAAGCTCTTACTGAAGCTTTTGAGGATGTTGGACATTCCTCCACACCTGAAGCCTCTTTTTCCTTTGCTGATTTAGGAAACCCTGTCATGGGACTGGTAAGTATTTTATGTGACACAGAAATTTTGCAGTAAGGGAGAGATTGATCTGAGATTCTTCTTAATTTACAATGGCACCCTCTTCCCTTTCTGATCCTGCAAGGCTCTTTTTTTCTATAGGCAGCCTTTCTAGTGAGATTGGCAGGATCTGATGTTGCTACTGCGTCAGCTCGGGCTTCCATTAAATCTCTTCACAGCAATTCTGGGATGTTGCTTGCCACACGACATTGTTATATTCTGGAAGATCCACCAGACAACAAGAAGGATCCAACTAAATCAAAAAGGTTTTGTAAATATACAATAATCTCTCTCAACATTCTATGTTTTTATTCTGCTCTCAATTTTTTGGGAGATATTGGTTGTTGTTTCTTAAATCTGACACTAGTAAGACAGTTGCAGTGCTGATGCAGAGGGGAATGATGATAATTCCCATAAAGATGATCAGCCAGAAGAAAAAAGCAAAAAAGCAGAAGAGGTCTCCTTAAATTCAGATGATAGGGAAATGCCAGATACTGATACAGGCAAAGAAACTCAGGATTCAGTCTCTGAAGAAAAGCAACCCGGTTCTCGAACTGAAAATTCTACTACAAAACTAGATGCTGTGCAAGAAAAAAGATCTAGTAAGCCAGTTACAACTGACAATTCTGAGAAACCAGTGGATATAATATGTCCGTCGCAGGACAAATGTTCAGGGAAGGAGCTTCAAGAACCTTTGAAGGATGGGAATAAGCTTTCTAGTGAAAATAAAGACGCCTCTCAGTCAACTGTCTCCCAGTCAGCTGCAGATGCTTCTCAGCCAGAAGCATCAAGAGATGTGGAAATGAAGGATACTCTACAGTCAGAGAAGGATCCTGAAGATGTGGTCAAAACAGTAGGAGAAAAGGTTCAACTGGCTAAGGAGGAGGGTGCAAATGATGTTCTTAGTACTCCAGACAAGTCTGTTTCACAGCAGCCCATTGGATCAGCTTCTGCACCGGAAAATGGAACAGCTGGTTCGCTCTTTCTCTCACTCTCTGACACATTAATTACTTTACCTACATTGCATGATTCTTTTATATCTTATCGGTTTGTTATTGAAATGCTGTTTGCAGGTGGAAATCCAAATATAGAAGGAAAGAAAGAGAAGGATATTTGTGAAGGGACAAAAGACAAATATAACATCGAGAAGCTTAAGCGCGCAGCCATCTCTGCTATCTCAGCCGCAGCAGTAAAAGCAAAGAATCTTGCAAAGCAAGAAGAAGATCAAATCCGACAACTTTCGGGATCATTGATAGAGAAGCAGGTAAGATATTGTTTTTAAGTGTAAGCAGCTTAGATTCCGTTTTGATTATGTATTGTTCAGAGTTGTAACTTATGAGCGGTTTTTTCTATGTTTAAGCAGCTACATAAACTAGAAGCAAAGCTATCTATCTTCAATGAAGCTGAAAGCTTGACAATGAGGGTAAGAGAGCAATTAGAAAGGTCAAGGCAACGGCTATATCATGAAAGGGCTCAGATCATAGCAGCTCGACTAGGTGTCCCACCTTCAATGTCCTCAAAAGCATCGTTACCAACAAACAGAATCGCTGCAAATTTTGCTAATGTAGCTCAAAGGCCTCCAATGGGCATGGCCTTTCCACGCCCACCAATGCCAAGGCCCCCAGGTTTCCCTGTTCCTGGTTCTTTTGTAGCTGCTACAACAATGACCGGAAGTTCAGATCCATCTCCAGGTTCAGACAATGTTTCTTCGGTTTAGTGGTCCCACATTATAGTGTTAAGATTTGCAGGGTAGCTCTTCGTGATGTTCTCTATTTATAAGCCAAGGTACATTATCCCACCTTTTGCGGCTTCAACCTTTGAGCTTGGTTTCTTTTCTGAAGATTTATCGGAATTATGTAGGAGACGGTGATATGGGGAAGTTAGTTAGGGGTTTTAGACCCATCGATTAATGTTTAATGTAACTGTCAAATGAAACTTTCGGAGATCTGTGAATGTGTTTTTATGGTTCTTTCAACTTTAATGAATTGTAACGTTGACGAGAGATATATGATTCCGCAAAAGGTGGGAATGTCTTATTTTTTTCTTTATGGATTGTTGTTATACACAAACGCGTACATGTAATGCGTGTCCGATAATAAGTTTTAGGTTCTTGTTTCTTGGACAAGATTTGCTTGTGTCACAGTTGCAACGGTATATCAAACTCCAACCCCAATCACTTCTGGCTGTGACTTTTCCTTATGTAACCAACGTTATGAGCCAAACATTCTTTCTCTTATGTCGTTTGATTACTCCTGCCTTTTCCCGCTACTTAGCCACAGTATCATGGTTGGATTATTTTCTAAACCGATATGGTCCCAACGTCACAAACTTCAAACGGCACAGATGCAAAAGTAGTAGTAAGCCAAATTAGAGAGACTACTACGGTTTCTTGAGAGAGCAAATATAGATGATAAATGGTAGAGAAGAGACACGCTTTGTCCTAATTATAGCTAAATGAAAGTTTACATTTTTGTCAGAAGAAATCTCCTCCTCTTTCCTTAGGAAGAAGCTATTTCTCCACGCTGTTTCTACAATTTCTCTCTCCCTTTCATTTTCTTTCTAATCTTCTTCATCAGGTACTCATCAATCTCTCCAAATTCTGGGTTTCCATTGCATACGATTTGCTTCTTCACAAGTATTGGTTTTGCTTGGGAAACAAGGCAGTTGCGTCGTGGATCACCGGGGAGAAGGTTTCTCCACCGTTTGAGAAACCCTAATAACAACATTCAAAATGGCGGACTCACCGGTGGATTCATCTCCTGCCCCTGAAACCTCAAATGGGACACCACCGTCAAACGGAACATCGCCGTCTAATGAGTCATCGCCGCCAACACCACCTTCTTCACCACCACCATCATCAATATCTGCTCCTCCGCCAGATATCTCCGCTTCTTTTTCACCGCCGCCTGCACCACCAACGCAAGAAACGTCACCTCCTACATCTCCGTCCTCATCGCCGCCTGTTGTAGCTAATCCGTCACCGCAGACTCCAGAGAATCCTTCTCCACCTGCACCTGAAGGCTCAACTCCTGTAACGCCACCTGCACCACCACAAACACCGTCGAACCAATCACCGGAAAGACCAACTCCTCCTTCTCCTGGTGCCAATGATGACCGAAACAGAACCAATGGCGGAAACAACAACAGAGACGGCTCCACACCATCACCACCGTCGTCAGGGAACAGAACTTCCGGTGACGGTGGCTCACCTTCACCACCTCGGTCGATAAGCCCTCCTCAGAATAGTGGAGATTCAGACTCATCATCGGGTAATCATCCACAAGCCAACATTGGATTGATTATTGGAGTCCTTGTAGGAGCAGGGCTTTTGCTTCTACTTGCAGTGTGTATTTGCATCTGTTGCAACAGGAAGAAGAAGAAGAAATCTCCTCAGGTCAACCACATGCACTACTACAATAACAATCCTTATGGAGGAGCACCCTCAGGTAATTACAGTTTAGTATAACTGGAATTTAATTTGTAGCCTAATGGTGTTTGATTAGGTTTCAGAACGATCATAGTCTAATGGTTTCTGCTAGCTCCATATGGCAAAAGGATTAGATTTATAAGCTAAAGGAGATGTTGCATAGTGTAGGTAATGGTGGTTATTACAAGGGAACACCTCAAGATCATGTGGTGAATATGGCTGGTCAAGGAGGTGGGAATTGGGGTCCACAGCAACCTGTGTCTGGTCCTCACAGTGATGCTTCCAACTTAACCGGTCGAACTGCTATACCGTCACCTCAAGCTGCAACTCTTGGTCACAACCAAAGCACTTTCACATACGATGAACTGTCCATTGCAACAGAAGGTTTCGCTCAGTCAAATTTGCTAGGACAAGGAGGATTTGGGTATGTTCATAAAGGAGTTCTGCCTAGTGGCAAAGAAGTTGCAGTGAAGAGTCTTAAACTTGGAAGTGGACAAGGGGAACGCGAGTTTCAAGCAGAGGTTGATATCATTAGCCGTGTCCATCATCGTCATCTCGTTTCTCTTGTTGGATATTGCATCTCTGGTGGTCAAAGACTTTTGGTTTATGAGTTTATACCTAACAACACTCTTGAATTTCATCTTCATGGTACATTCATCTAACAGAATGTTTTCTTGTATTAACAAAACCTTTAAGTATGGTTTCTCTTTAATCAGGAACATGATTGAAATTTCAGGAAAGGGTCGTCCGGTTTTGGATTGGCCTACAAGAGTGAAGATTGCATTGGGATCAGCTAGAGGCCTTGCATATTTGCATGAAGACTGTAAGAAAATCTTTATCTCACATATTTGCATCAGTTTCTATCTCGCTCTCTACAATATTTGAAAGATTGTATATGTTACATCAATTATAGGTCACCCTCGCATTATCCACAGAGATATCAAAGCTGCAAACATTCTTCTTGATTTCAGTTTTGAGACCAAGGTATGTGTGTATATATCGACTCTTGTACTACTTTTACTTTCATTGTCTCTCATTTTTGTTTCCAATCTGTGTCGATGTGTGTATCAGTCTTATTGTGTAAATATATGCAGGTGGCAGATTTTGGATTGGCTAAGCTATCTCAAGACAACTATACTCATGTCTCCACTCGCGTCATGGGAACTTTTGGGTAAGCAGCTTTGTAAAATGTCTCAACTCATCCACACTTATTTAGTTTCTTTCACTTGTTTTTAACATTTTCTTGGATTCAGATACTTAGCTCCAGAGTATGCATCAAGCGGAAAGTTATCCGACAAATCTGATGTTTTCTCATTTGGAGTAATGCTTCTTGAGCTCATAACCGGAAGACCTCCTCTGGATCTAACTGGAGAAATGGAAGATAGCTTGGTAGATTGGGTAAGTCGGTCCCCGCCTCTTCGGTTTACTTGTTTAATCCCAAAACACTTTCCAAAGCAAAAACAGAAACAAATCTTACTATTGTTGTTGCAGGCAAGGCCTTTGTGTTTGAAAGCAGCTCAAGATGGAGATTACAACCAATTGGCTGATCCACGTCTAGAGCTAAACTACAGTCATCAAGAGATGGTTCAAATGGCTTCTTGTGCAGCTGCAGCAATCAGACATTCAGCAAGAAGACGGCCTAAGATGAGCCAGGTTCAAAAACTCATACCACTTGTTGGTTCTATTGTTATATTTTTACTCACAATTAATCTTGATGATAAATGTGACATACTAATGAATCTTGAAACATGTGTATGGTAAATGAAAAGATTGTACGAGCACTAGAAGGAGATATGTCAATGGATGATCTAAGTGAGGGAACAAGACCAGGACAAAGCACGTACTTGAGCCCCGGGAGCGTGAGCTCAGAGTATGACGCAAGCTCGTACACGGCAGACATGAAAAAGTTCAAGAAACTGGCGTTAGAGAATAAAGAATATCAAAGCAGTGAATATGGTGGAACAAGTGAGTATGGCTTAAACCCTTCTGCTTCAAGTAGTGAAGAAATGAATAGAGGCTCAATGAAACGCAATCCTCAGCTTTGAAAGAAGAGACAACACTTGTCATAATATTTCAGTTTTCTTCTCTGTTTTTCTTTCATTGTTTGTTCATTCTGCATCAAAGACGTGCAGTTTTTGACAGTCACAAAATTATGATGTTTGTAGGAGTAATTTTTGACCAAAAGAGATTAGAGTGTGGTTTTGTTGAAATGTTTAGTACAAAGCCTTAATCCATAAATACGTGGAATTTATCAAGATTGTTTATTATTGGTCTTATATAATTATGAGATTCTAAAAGTGTGATACGGTTAGGGTTAGGCGTATCCTTTTGTTACCGTTGTGATAAAATTTCCTTTTTGTTTCTGCTACTCAAATAAGAAAAGGAAACAATCAAAATTTCCTTTTTTCATTGAACAAACGTGTACTTATAAATACACCCCTTCTCTCTTCTTCCTTGAGAAAAGTCTCCATTCTCTCTTCTTCTTCCTGGAAACCTAAACCACGTAAGGATTTGCTCTGAATCTAAATATTGACGTGGAGAAGACGCGATCTTACTAATTCTCCATTCTCTGCTTCAACTTCACCGTAAGATTGAACAAACCTTTACTTATATATACCTCTTCTTTCTTGAGAAATCCAAATTCTCCATTCTCTCTTCTTCTTCCAAACCAAAACCTAATTCTCCATTCTCTGCTTCAACTTCACCGTAAGATTGATCGGTTGATAAAGCGGCTCTTTTTGGTGATTGATCTCTGTTGTGACTACATCTTAGGTCAATTCAGATTGCTTTCATATCAAGTCTCTCCTAATTTCACAAGATCAAAGATCCCGGCCATGGATTCAGTTGTCGACGGCGAAGGAGAACACAAACGACGACTAAGGATGCGAAAGTGGGAAAGAGGGATATAACGAAGACATGGACAATGAAAGCAACGAGCAGTATAGAACCAAATCAATGGATCATGATCTGTGTTTGGTACTAGGTGTTTCCTTGGCGTCGACGAGATCTTTTGAAAATCTTGTGTTTCGTCGATATCACAAGCAAAGGTATTTTCTTTTTTCCTTTTCTATTTTTAATGATTCATTTTTTACTAAATAAAAATTTATTTTTAGATTTTTTTATTAAGTGTTAAAATTTTCAATTTTGTGTAAATTAATTTAAATTTTTAACACTTGTTTTTGTTTTTATTAAAAACTGTTTTTAAACCTATATTTTTATACTACTATTAAAGTTTTAAGGTTTTTCTTATTAAATATTAAATTTTTAAATTTTGTGTAAACTAATTGGATACATCATCCAATCCCCTAAGAGGTGTTCTAGGTTCAATAGATGGTTTACACATCATTTAAATTTTTAACACTTGTTTTTTATATTTATTAAATAAATGTTTTTAAACCTAAATTTTTATACTACTATTAAAATTTGAAGTTTTTTTTTATTAAGTGTTGAATTTTTAAATTTTGTGTAAACTAATTGGATACATCATCCAAACCCCTAAGAGGTGTTCTAGGTTCAATATGGTTTACACATTATTTAAATTTTTAACACTTGTTTTTCTTATATCAAAAATATGTTTTAAACCTTTATTTTTATACTACTATTAAAGTTTTAAGTTTTTTTATTAAGTGTTAAATATTTAAATTTGTGTAAGCTAATTGGATACATCATCCAAACCCCTAAATAGTGTTCTAGTTTCAATATGGTTTACACATTATTTAAAGTTTTAACACTTGTTTTCCTTATATTAAAAAATGTTTTAAACCTATATTTTTCTATTACTATTAAGATCTTAAGTTTTTTTTTTAATTTTGTGTAAACTAATTGGATAAATCTTAACTCCTAAGAGGTTAGGTTCAATATGGTTTACATATAATTTAATTTTTCTTATATTAAAAAATGTTT
>Ga0041059_1002592_pt1 | contig 13304 bp, 12 predicted proteins | sample AraColnosormetaG_FD_56232 | JGI IMG/M metagenome (GOLD analysis project Ga0041059, IMG submission 56232) | Arabidopsis roots microbial communities from North Carolina, USA - Col MF nosort | ecosystem: Host-associated > Plants > Roots > Unclassified | place: USA: North Carolina | collected... | reverse complement strand
AAAAAAAAAAAAACATAGACAACTTGCTTGTTCTTACAATTTAATGTTTTCGTGGTAACAAATTTTCTTATAAGAAAACAAAAACGAATGAATCTTTAAACCAAAAGAATCAAATTTAAATCATATATGATCTTTGAAAATAACAAAATAAAATAAAATGAGAACCCATAAATGATGAATCAAAATAAACTTTCAGTGACAAAAACAAATGATGAATCAAACCTTGAGTTAGTTAAAATAACTTATTTCTCACACTACCTTGCCATTGGGCCAAACGTGGAGTAATCTCCAAAAGAAAGTGAAACCGATCCAGATGAGCTATTATATTCATTGCTGCTATAATTCTGAACCGTCGACTTGGTCTTCGTGTACTTCTCTTTCACTACTTCCTTCTTCTCATGATTGCTTTTTGGCTCACGAGCTAGCTCGGCAGCTAAGCACTGTTTCAAGTCAGACACGATCTGGTTTGTGTTTGGTCTGTTGGTTCCTCTGTCTCTGACGCAAGACATTGCCACTTCCACAAATTTCCAAGCCGAGTTTGAGGAGAAGTCGCCGTGAAGCCGTGGATCCACGACACCATCTATGTCTCCCATTTTGAGGAAAGGCTCGACGTAGTGAACAACGTTCATTTTTTCTCCGTCGTCAGTTTTCATTATGGATCTCTTGCCGGTTATGAGTTCAAGGAGGACGATCCCAAAGCTGTACACGTCGCTCTTCTCGTTTAGCTTAAACGTGTTGTAGTACCTATTTTGAAACCAGTTTATGATGAGACCAACATGACCAAAATGGTAAAGATTAAAAGTGGTGATGTGTTAAGGAAACTTACTCAGGATCGACATAGCCAGGAGTGCCCATGACAGCAGTCACAACGTGGCTGAGATCATCCTCAGGGAAGACCTTAGAAAGCCCGAAATCAGCGATCTTGGCTTCCAAGTTATCGTTTAAAAGAATGTTTGCTGTTTTAACGTCTCTGTGTACTATTGGTGGCCTGCAGCCATGATGAAGATACTCCAACCCTGCCAAGGAAAACAAATCAATAAGGGGATTTACAACCAGACTAAACCGGGTTTGATGTCTCTTAGCTTTTGAACATTTCAGGATGTCAAAACTGGGACCAACCTTGTGCAGAGTCTATGGCTATATGGAGTCTCTTTTCCCAACTAAGATCCTCTGCATTCTCACCTGAATATCCGTAAACAAAACATCCGTGAGCGCAAAGGCAGCGAAAATTGGCAATAGAGAGATCGAGAGAGATGAAGAATACTTGAAAGATAATCTTGCAAGTTGCCATTGGCCATGTACTCGTAGATGAGAGCCATACTGCGACCATCATCGCAGTATCCAACAAACGAAGCTAAGTTCCGGTGATGGACTGTCAAAAGAAGCTCCGCCTGCATACATTTTACACTTCAGCAACCATAAAACAACATTGTCTAATTTATCGGATTAATGATTCTAGTGTTACGTTACCTCGACTTGGAATTCTTTGGAGACCTGGGATGATGATGATGATGATGAAGATCCTTTAGATTTTCCAAAAGAAGAATCGTTGATCATCTTTACAGCAATTTCAGTTCCATCTTCAAGGGAACCAAGGTACACAATACCAAACCCTCCTTTACCAATCACTTTATTGAAGTTGTTTGTAATACTAGAGACTTCACTATATGTGAACCTTCTCTTTCCCGAAGGCAGAAGTGGTCCTGAATATGCTCCTGAATACACTAGGAAATTAAACACTCGTTTTCTTTCAGCATTAATTCTACCTTATTAAATTTAAATCTAAGTAAAAGACACTCTGTACTTACTTATTTTGCTTTCCCTTCGCATGATGCATATGATAGCCAAGGCGGCAATGAGAATAATCACTAATGTGGATACAACTATTGGCACCATGATTCTGTTCCCGTCCCGACATGAACGTGAGTGACAAATGTTTTGTTCATCGACACTGGAGACAAAGAGGAAATCAATAAGCTTTTGAAAATGGTAGAGACGCGGCAAAATGACTATGGTTCCGTGTACCTGAGTGCAAGTCCATTAGCCGTTGCTCTTTTCCTAAGAGATCTTGGGATAAACCCAGTCAAGTTATTTCCTTTCAAATTCCTGCGACACAAATTAATGTCAGAGACAAAATACTATTTTGATTGTCTATCAATACAAACTCAACGAGGTTCTCTATGTGCTCAACTCACAGGGACTTCAGATATTTTAGATCAGCCAAAAATTCCGGCACAATTCCTTTGAGGTTGTTGTTTGATAAATCCCTGGGAAAACAATGCACACCACTATTATAGTTACTGTGAATAAAGTGGTGGCAAGTTTCAATGTGTTTGTATACTTACAATGACTCAAGAAGGGAGAGATTTCTAAATGCGAACGCTATTGGTCCATGTAATCCACTTGAACTAAGATTTCTTCTCGCAGCAAAATACAGAAACAAGCTCATCAGCAAAACTTAAGTTTGAGGGAAATTACACAATGAGTTTTTTCAGGTTGAAATGAATGAATGACTTACAGGGACTTGATTTGATAACTAGAAGTGTTGTAGCTGCATCCAATACCTTCCCAAGGGAAGAGTCTGGGAGAGCAAGGATCACCAGTCCAAATCTTATTCACTTTATACGTTGATTTTATGCTTTCTATGGCTTGAACTGCATTACCAATAGAAAATGGAAAACTGTGAGTGTCAGTGAAAATTAAAGACCAGAACAAAATATACGTAGACGACTAACAAAGTAGAGATGAACACACCATCGTCAATTCTGGTGTAAAATTCATCCAGAGATTGTGCTGAAAAAATCTCAATAGCATTGAGTATTGGTGGACGCGTTGACTCTGCGGTCTTCTGAACAGAAATCCAGTGATCTTTACCAGTGAAAGCTCGTGAGTTAGACACTGTCATTGAATACTCAGGAGAGGGGTTAAAAGCTCCTGAAACAGGCGACCCATTCCAGAATATCTTGATTTCTCTGCTCTCATTCCTCTTGAGATTTTCAAGTTCTGCAAAATAAAGGTACGCATAAAACCGAGTATCTGGATCGCTTGATGTCCAAGACAGTTCCAATGGTTCATCGTCACTTTTAGGCGAAGCAGCTGTCTTAATAACTTCATCTGGTGGCCTATAACCAGACTGAAAAATATCGATATACCCAGTAGTCATAGTTGTATTCCAAGACACTGGAGAGTACGGAGACCAAATACGATCATATGTATCCTTTTGGTACCGTCCTGTTCCATTCAAATATCCTGTATCCCATCTTTGATAGAGTACCAATGAGACATTTCTTCCAAACTCAGTTCCATAGATGGAGCTGTTCATTGGTCGAAGCTCCAACGCTGAAATAAAAGGAGTTCCTTTACCTTTGTTCACAAGGCAAACATATATTGTATCTGACTCTGCAAAGCTGAGGATCTCCTTGATGACGTTCTCAGAAGCATTTCTGAGTTTCACCGAGGTCCAGAAATTCACGTTTACGTAGAGATCAAACTCAGGTAAAGCATTTTTACCATCGTAGTTTCCATACATAAACGAAGCTCTGATGAGATAAAGATTCCCTTTTCCATCGGAGGGGGTTAAGGTGTAACAGTTCCTGTTTCCTTGAGGAAAAGATCTTACATCAGCAAGCGGGAAAGGCAAAACCGGGTTTTTCGGGTAACCGTATTCTTCAGAGACGTTCAGATTTACTCCAGCGTTGATGAAAGGTGCATCCCAGGTGTAACTGATACCAGTATCAGTGTCTACATAGTTAATATTAGGGGGTGACCCACAATCTATGCTGATGAAACCTGGACCAGAAGAAGGTAAGGGTTTTGATTAATTCTACAACGTTGAGAAAATTTTCATCAAAATTCCAATGCAGGTTTAAATTTTAGAACCTAAAGCATTCAATCATAGAAACAGACTTGGACCTCACTTATCATGTCAAACCAATAATCAGAACACGGTTTTGGCCAAAATGCAACCACATATATCAAAACTTCAAAAATCTTTGGTCTGAAGATTGCTCATTTTCAAATCAAAACAGACTCTAACAGAGGAAAATAAGCGAGAATGAGACTCACGAACCTGCTTGGCCTTGGCCATGTACTACAATGGCAATGGCAATGACGGAAAAAAGGATGAGAAAAACAGAGTGAGCTCCCATGTTCTTCTTATTTTGTAAAGCTCAGCTCATCATCGTCAGAAAAACAGACAACCTGCGTTTAAGATAACACAAAAACACAAAAGACTAGAAAGTACAAAGTCTATGCCCATTTCCTCTTCTGGTAGCAACAAAATTGACCTGGAGGTGTATAACATAAGTGCTGCTCACGACTGAAAAAAGCGGCCAAGAAAGAATATAAAATGGTAATACAGCTATCAAGAAGTAACCAGTGGGTCAACAACTAACGCATGATATATATATAACTCCAATAAAATATTATAACAAAACATAGCCAAGCTTGGACATAGCCGACAGATACAAAGAAAATAAAAATCTTTTCTGACCACAGAATTTGTAACCGAGTTTTGACATTAGATGATTGGGTCACATAGAGAATTACAGACTGTTGCAACCTTTAAAACCAGAAAACTTAAAAGGATAGTGAAAAGATTTTTTACTTAAGCTATTGTTTCTTTAACTGTTATGCTGGAGAGTATTAGAACTAAGCTTCATCTTGTACTAGCTGCTTTGCGGTATCAGCTTCATGGGATGAGCTCAAAGGGAATGATGATAACTCTATGTAATCAAAGTCCTCAGTGATTCCCGCCTGAAAGTTACCCAGCTGATTTAGTCTCTCCTTCATGTATGAGAATGTGAAATGTGGAATTTATAGCCTTTTGAAGTGAAAAGATCTGGAAGATACCTCCGTGTATAGATGTTCTAGCTGTTCCTTGGCCTGGGGGAAGTTGTTTGAACACCATTGTCGCAGTGTGAAGATGTTATCTGAGTAAGTTTGAAAGAATTATAATCTAGGCTGCAGTGAAAATTACGTAAGTATTAAAACTGAAAACACATTCCCAAGTTTTAGAAATGAAATACCTGTCCATCTGTTAGCCGACTGGTGAGCAACTTCAATTGCATTCCCTGTCAAAATTAGAAGGAATATACACATTGATACAGCTAGTAAAGCACAAGATTGATTCTTATTTCTGCTCCACGAAGACCGGGAAAACCATATAGGAGATCTAACACAAAACAAAAGTAACGTATTATGCAGAACTTAACTCTTTGCCTCCAAAGTAGCTGGATCGTTGTCAGCAAATTGTACCATCTCGTTCTGTTTAAGAAGAAGAAACTGTTAGCAACTTGTTAAGCATGTGAATAGCTCTATGCAAACAGATAGTCTGTATAATCTGACCTTCAGATCTTTGTGTTTCTTTTCAATATCTTTGAGTTGCGTCAAGGCCTCTGTTCGTTCCTCCTGCAGCAAGAACAGCAATTCTGGTGAAAAGCACACGTAAGCTTATTCGAGCATTAATTCTACAATACTGAAAATACTTACCGATTCTTCCCTTCCCTTCTTTAGGGCCTCACACTGATCAACAAGTTCTGCTAACCTTTTGTTACTACCCTGAAGATCAGATTCAAGTTTCTGGCGAACACTCCTAAGCTGTTCATTCAAAATGAGATCAGAAACAATGAATTTCGCTATGCTCAAATTAATATGAATCTTTTTGATGTCATCTCAGGATACAGAACGGTGACTCACTTGATTGCCAGCACAGCTGGGAAGGCTCCAAAAGTAGATCTTCATTTGCAAAATAATGAACACCGTCAAACAACATATAACAGAGACAAGGACTATATGGCAACAAATGAAATAAAAAGATCCAACATAGGAACACTAAGCTACTCACAGAAATTCCAATCTTGTCTTTCGCAACAAGATCATCATCGACTAAACTCTGGATAACATCTTTCACAGACTGACTAATTACACCCTTCTTCGGCCCCATCTTCTCAAGTTCCTTTAGCTGAAATTTTTTTACAAAAGTAGAGACCCATAAGTGCTTGTATCACAAACCCAAAAGTTCAATAGCAACAAATTTAGGCAGTATATGCACTTCACGACTCTAGATATCAGATCACTTGGTAGATAAAGCTAGTTCAAAGGCGTCCAAAAATTAGCAAGTTGTAAAAACTAAAGAAAGTGCTCACTAGGAAGAAGTCTTGAGACTCATAGAATATCTGAAGCATCTTCTCTCGTTTCTCCTCCAGCGAAAGTCCCCGTTTCTTAGACTGAATATCATCAACAATAGAAAGCAGCGATTCAGTTGATACGAGAATGACGAAAAAAAACTTCAGAGCTTCAATGACGAAATCCAACAAATGATCTGTCAACAAATAGTTTCCAGATCGAAAATGTCAAAAATATATACAGTCAACTCAGCGACTACACTGATTGCGAGAATTGGCTGCTAGATAAATGCTAATTCGAGAACCTATCGATTCGCGTCATGCAGTCCAAGTGTTTGCGGAAATTCCTCACACAAATTTGTAATGAACTACGGAAGATAGAAACATTACTACCGATGAACGATAAGTTTAAACAAATTTCTTCGAAGAGTAAGAGAAACACATAACGATGACTACTAAACATTCAAACAAATAGGTCGAATCAATACATCCAAAATTCTCTTGTAAGTCGAAGAATCACAAGCTAAGATCATCAGTGTAAGATAATCACGATTCATAGAATCATAGAGAATAATCACTCGATCTTCCCAGGAAAATGCACAAATCACAGAGGTTCATTAGCGAAACAAAATCACAAGTAGAGAACATTCGTCCAGAGTATATTACCATCGTGATCTCTTGCTCCTGGTGATGCAATCCAAAGGATTTCAAACACTGCTACAGCTCTCTCTCACTCTCTTCCCTCACTATCGTCTCCTCTCTTTATCAAATTCGAAATGAGAGAATTGTAGAAGAAGCCTTGAAAACTTAAGCGGGTTATTATCCCTCGCTTTCTGTTTCATTTTTTATTCCAATTAATTTGAATTTAACCTTAAAACGACACGGAGTCCAATTTTATGGTACCAAAACGGCATGATGTTTGTTAAAGCAGCGAAGTCAACGTATATGGTTGACTATTCATGAGTAGTCTTATCAGGCGAAAGTGATGAACATAGGAGTAAAGTGATTATTAACCAAAGGAAAAAGTGTCATAAAAAGATACAAAAATTACAAAAGATAAATTATGTGAAGAACACTCAAATTGCAGATAACATTAACGACGGGGATTATAAAAGTTTTTCGCTCCGAATTAATCTGATTCAGATCCTTATATACATCGTCTGTTCGTGTCTATCAATGCATACATGTCTCTGCTCGGAGAGGTGAATAACCTGCAGTTAAACCAAGCCAATTGCAAAACTAGTTAAATTACAAATCCATAGTCTGTAAGCAAATTGATTGATTTTGCTTTGATTATAGATAGAAGAGACCTTAGAGGGCCATCTCAGCCTGTAATGCAGCGAGTTCTTCTTCCTCAGCAGTCCGCTTCTGGGGAACAGGACGAGCCGGTTGACGCCCTGCAGGCACTGGAACTGAAGGCAATGGAGGAGCTGTTGTTGCCGGCTGTAGAAGTTGCGATTCAAGCTCTTCACTTTCTAGTTCATCAAGCTCTGCTGCAAGCTCATCCTATCAAAGAGAAGTTTTTCTTAGACAAAAGTCATTATTAGTTGAAAAATATATGATCATTTGGGTACAAGAAAGTTACCTCGTCGAAGTCAGCCGCTGCCCCCATTGGAGTCGCCAATGCTTCTTGGATCTGTTTCATGTTCTCGGTTTGCTCATTGATCTCGTCCATGGTCTTATCCACATCATCAATATTTCTGCAAAATATTGTGTTTTGAGTTAGTCAGGCACTAGAAATGTTAAAGCATTCAAGCACAAGAAAAGCATAAGTATTTTGAATACCAAGCTCGTATTAACGATTCCCAGAACTGATGACGGTTAAAATGGTAGTAAAGAGTAATATGGTGAAAATGTGATGAACACTTACGTTGCTTTCTGCATTGCCTTCATTGCAGAAGCTCCACTCCTCAATGCATCAACAGTTTCGGTTGTTGCTTTTGCACCTTCTAACATAATCATCTGTATGACAAAAAGATATAAGATCCCAATAAATTCATCTAATTACTGCTATATAGTTTATAGTTAACAATCTTAAAACAAACTCACTTGATCATGAATACGGAGCTGGAAATTCCCAAGCTGTTCGACTTGTCCCTCATATAACCTCTTCCTTTTCAAACACTGTATAGCCGCTGCAAAAACCCAATACAGCTTTTAAGTACTCCAGTGATTAGCAACACACATGAGTCATAATAAATAAGAGGTCATACCTCGTTTGTTCTTAGCCCGGGAGTATTCTTTTGCCTTCTCAACCTCTGCACCAGCTTTCTTCAAGAGTACTTTCTCCTTTTTCTCTAGCATCTCAAGCGTCTGCAATGAACAAATCAACAAAATTTGAATATGGTTTAAAAGCAAACGATCATATAAATTGTACTCAGAAATCCCCAATTCAATCGTTTTTGAGTATTAAATATAAACGAGAATCGGATTTGAAGTGATGTCTTATGGTGATTTAAGTTTAAGATTAAACAAACAGTACAGAGATCAGTACACAGAGAGATCGATATTTCTTTCAGATCGAACGTAAATTGAGAGAGAGAAGTAGATAAGTAGATGATACCTCGTTAAGCTTGTCTAAAGTTTGGAGAGCATTAGCCTCCTGCTTGGGTTTCCCGAATAGCCGATTCATCATGATTTTGCTCCCACTTCGATCTCTTCTACCCCAACCGACACGATCACAGGTTACTGAAACAATTTTCCGCGAATTAAGAACCGATCGATCGATTAATCTACGAGGAAGATTCAGGATTCGTAAGAATCGGATCAAAAAATACCTCTGTCCAAATCTGAATTGGAGATGGGGGAAGATCAATTGTATACGTAGACGAGAAATAATGGAAATCACTTGTATTGGTTTTTGTTTGTTATTTCGCGTTTTTGTGTTCACAGAGAAGGGATTAAGAACGAAGGAAGCAACTTTCCTTTTTCCACACGCGTTGATGTGAATCGCGTTAACACGTGTTTATGTTTAAGTGGTTGTTTACAAAATAGTCTCTTGCATGCGTTGTAGCCGATAATATTGGTTTGGTATATTTAACCGAACCAATAATTGTTTACTAACCGATCAGTACCGTTTTCTCAACACCGAATATAAAAAAACTCGGATAATTTTAGTTAAGCTAATAAAAATGTAAATTATCCGTAGCAAAAAACTTACATAGAAATAGAATATGTAGCATACAAGAAACAACAATTTTAAATTTTGTCAGTGAAACTTAGAAAACTATAATAATATCAAACTATATTAAATTAATAACATTACTCCCCTAATTAACCAAAACTAAACGGATAATAATTATGGAAATAAGAATCACCAACGCATCCTACGCCTCTCGATATTCCCGACCACAGCTTCTCTGACACCCGAACACGACTGTCTCTGCATCCTAACACCACCGCCGCCGATACTCCTCCTCCATCCGCCAGCTGAAGCATTACTCTCTGGTCTCTGTCTCGGTGCACTATGCGACCTCAGTTTCGCCCTAAACGACGTTGTATCCGCCATGTAACCCGAGTTAAATTCCCCCGACAAGAAACAGAACCGGTTAGCATCAGCCTCTGTATCCACCTCCGCCTCTACTCCGCCACCAGAGCAGCACACGCTCCTCGCCGGAGACCCACCAGAAAAACGAGGTGTGCTCTGCGCCGTCGGGAACTTGCTACTGCACTCTTCCCATTCAGGTTTAGGCATTGATAGACGCGGTGGGACTCGACCCGAGAGCGGTGAAGAAAGCGTACGTCGAAACGGGTTGTCTAAGAAATCCGACCCGGATAAAACGGGTGCTCGGATTCTGTAAGTCCCGGGTCGGGTCCCTGTATCTACCTCCACTATCTTAGCTGTCTCTTCGCCGTTGTTTCGATTCTCCAAAGATCCGGAGAATCTTTCCTGTAAAAAGTTACATCAACACTTTTACAGCCTAGTTAAAAAAGTGTTTATCTGCTTACAAACTAGTTTAAGAAGATTTCAACTTTTTACATAAAGGTTAAACAGTTTCAATCTTTTTACATTTTAAGATTATTTTCTTTTGACCCGAGAAAATTATTTAAAATGATCTCTATGTTTGATATATCAAATTATGGAACTCTAAACAGATTTGATTGCTAAGTATGCTTAATATAAAAATAAATAAATAAACTCGGTACGGCCAAACCGGAAAAGTAAGTGTTACCGTGGATTTTCTCGCCGGAGCAGCATTTCCGTTACGACGGAGAGCTCTTTGAATCTTAACAGTTTTCTGAGCTCTAACAAGTGCTTCCATACTCCGGAGAGTCGCCGCCGCTTGATTCCGTACCAAAAAACCTCTCACTAAAGCTTGAATCTTCACCACTCCTCTCAACGCTCTCAACGCTTTTCTCGCCTTTTACGTTACAAAAATGTAACGGCTCAAATACATAAAGATTAAAAATATTGAAATGATTAGAAAAATTGAAAAATTGTGTTAGTACCAAGTAGCCTCTAAAGGCACATTGGATCTGCATAGCAGCACGATGCTCACGGCTTTTGCCACCTCCTAACGGACCACTCTTGCCTTGACCTTGGAGCCTAACAACCGCAGCAGCCGCTTTAGCCGCCGCAACCGCTGCGTCAGCTGCAGCAGCTGTCGCGGCAGCAACCGCAATTGCATGCGTTCTACGCTCTTTTTCCTCCTCTCCCGCTGCGTAGAAGGACCTTAGCCACGCAGCTTCTTTCTCGGAGATGTTAGGTGGTATAGTCTCGTAGCTGTCGCATAAAGAGCGGTCAAGGCGGTTAGAAATAGTGCCGGAGTCGGTGCCGGAACAAGAGGAAGGTTTGATTCCGAACAAACCCTTGAACCACCTCGTTGCTCGACCCATTTTTGTCTCTCTCTTTACTCTGGTCAATTTTGTGAGATTCTTTCTCATAATGGTTTTAGTTTGGTTTCACTTGTAAATACATTTTTTATTTTAGTCTATTTTTTTATTGACCAACACAAAAGTGTCTATTTTAAAATTTACAAATCTGTAAATAAATAAAAATGAAAGATACGACCAAATATTGGTACGATTGGTCGTAATAGGGTCCATTTATTAGTGTTTTATACTTTATCGTATAGTGATAAAGGTTATTCGTAATTTAGGTTCCATTTTTGTTTTTATTGTATATGAAACTTAGGGTTTACGAATCACTAATAAAATACATTCATGGTTTACATAATATGCCGTGAGAAAAATCGACTTCGTATGAATTAGACCATTTTCAGTTTCTATAATAACTAAAAAAAAATAGGAATTTAACATTACATAGATAATTTCTTGATTTATAGTTCTAAAAATAGAAATAAAATCTGGATTTTTTTGAAATATATTAATATAAAAATATTATGGAATTAATAAGTAGCTGAAAATAAAAAGGAGAGAAATATTTTTGAAATAACGAGACTTCCAAGATAGCTATGATGGATAGGTGCTTTCCATTTTCTGCAAACCATTTTTATCTGCAGAAGTTGTTTGCGTAATCATATTGACATTCCCATGCAATTGTCCCTTTTTAAAAATTAGATCAGTAACTTTATTTTGGTTTCTATAAAAAGAAACTAGTAAGAGAAGAGGAACTGAAAATAAATTCTTTTTCTCTTAACGTCATTATTGAATAGAAAAAGTTACAAAGTCTTGAATTAAACAACTGCTTAACAGTGTTAACTTAACACTGTATTTTTTGCTTCGAAATTTTCTTGTAATATATTTTCTTATACATTATGATGTGTTGTCTATTGTTTCTACATATTATGATGCGATATGTATATGCCTTGGAAACCCAACTTAATTAACTTTTTATAAAGTTCTGGTAAAAGGGAAAAATTGGCAGTAAAATACAGTGGAAAGGAGAACGTAACGCTCTTGGCCGCCTTATATTATAAGCAAATAATGATGATATAAAATTATATTCTATATATAGTTTAATATAACTCAAAATGTGTTTTTTTTTGTCAAAGAATAACTCAAAATGTTGCGTAAAAAATTGTTGTATGATAAATAATCGTTAGAAGAAAAAAACGTTTGCTATTCATGAACATATTTACCAATTAGCATAGTCCAAAAATTCAAACTATATAGTCCAAAACTCCAAAATATCGCAACCCCATATTTTCATCTGAAACTATGAACTCTTTTGAGAAATAAAGATTAAAAAAAAAAGTAATTCTGTTTTAGATAAAAGAGATATTGCAGGCAGAGATTCCACTTCACTGGAGCACTAACATGTCAATTTTTAGTTCACAGGCTTTGTCATTTTCTCTACCCAAAACTATGTAAATCTGTAAAGTTGAAAACGAAATTTCTGGAGAGTTGAGACCAGCCAACCTATTTTATTTTTCTTTGAAGATTATAGCAAAAGGAATATTTTTCTTATCAATTTTATCATATTCTTCTTATACGCCTGTTTACTTCTATTCATCACTCAGTGGAGATTGATGTTTAATATTCAAACGTCTAGTTTAAAGATATGTGAAAGTGAAACTTATGTAAAAAAAAATTGAAACCCAAAGCCAAATTTATCATCACCATTTTCCAAAAGTTGAATTTCATGAACTTGTGTTTATTAAGGAAGACAAATTTAACACTATAGTTGTAAATTTTGGATTTCGTTTCGAATTTGAAAATTACTTAATTTATGAATGAAGTAAAATGCTTCAACTAAAAAGATAAAGGTTTATTCTAAAATATACGGTGATGTAAAAGTAATAATGTAACGAGATACATTATAAATGGTGGAAATTGAAAAAGCTATTTGAAAAGTTTTAACGAGCTAGAGAAGTTAAAAAAGGTAGATGAAGAAGAGAATCTAGAGTGAGGTCACGTATCTCTTATATGTTTATGGAACTAAAAAGTCTTCGGCCATTTGTTTTCCCTTGCGGTCCTTCTTCTTCAATTCGCCGTACACTTGTTCGTCGTTTTTTCTTCTACACGATTTTATTACCTCAAGATTTTCAATTATTGGGTACCTTGTTTTTGCACGTGAACTCTATATGCTTTTGGGATCAGCAAGGTGGTTCTTTTGGTAATTTACTGGATCGATCCAAATCCATTTTGCTGGTTTTGACTTGAATGTATTTTGTCCCAAAAAAAAAAAAAATCTAAGAGAATTGGCGTGGGCTTGGGTCCAAGACTATGCCAGATAACGTCCATTCCGGTTTTTACTGACTTTGATCTTTATAATAG
>Ga0041059_1002591_pt1 | contig 13305 bp, 15 predicted proteins | sample AraColnosormetaG_FD_56232 | JGI IMG/M metagenome (GOLD analysis project Ga0041059, IMG submission 56232) | Arabidopsis roots microbial communities from North Carolina, USA - Col MF nosort | ecosystem: Host-associated > Plants > Roots > Unclassified | place: USA: North Carolina | collected... | reverse complement strand
AAGATATTACTTTTGTACCAAGGAAAGAAGGCAACCAAAAAAAAAAAAAAACTAATTTATGTGAGCGTTTAATTCATAACTAAATGGAGATTAGAGCTTAAAGTTTTGGATTTAGGGTTTAGTGGTATCCGTGCTTGTGTTTAATGGCTTCTCATATGATAGTATTAGTACCTTATGAGGGAAGGTTAGCCATAGTTAATACTAGAAATTTCTCTTCTACTGAGCTATGGGTTTTTTGAAGGATGGAGACAGACACGAATGGATGCATAAACACTTTGTTTTACCTCTTTCTGGGACACACCCAATACGAAGGAAACATCTACATTTCAAGGGTGTTAGTGATGCTGGTGTGCTTATTTTTGCTTCACAGAGTTTGTCTAAATCGTTTTATATTCTACATTTTAGGCGATGAATTTAGGTGCCGTTATGGACTTGATAAAGACGACGGTTTATACAACATGTATTTTTTTCCAAACCACATCGAGACTCTTGTGTCTTTCTAAAGCAGCGCCTTCATAGCTCAATGATCAGTGAAACTTACTTTTGATGCAACAATTATAACTCTTTTTATATCTTTGATTTTTCTTGTGTTCGTTACTTGATCATTCCTTTATAAATTTTTTGCCTTTAGTGTTTGTAATCTTTATTTGACCTTTCCTTGATTTGGTGTGCCTTTGTATATTATTGCATAACTTCAAGTCCCAACATAAGTTTCTGAGTTGTATAAAGGTTTGGCAAATCAGAAACAGAACTTCTTCTCTTAGTTTAGAGGGTAAGATAGAGAAGAATCATTACAAAACATGAAGAAGATAACCATGTTGCTTGCTCCACAATCCATCAAGATTAACATCTGTAAGAACCATATGAAATTCTGTTCTTGGAGATCCCAAGTTGACTTTGAAGCATGCCCTAATGAGCTTTGATCTCAGATTTAAAAAGTAGAATTATCTAAATTTGGAGGATGCAGAAAATCACAAACGGTCAATACAAACACTTTTGTTAATTACCCTTACAAAAAAAAATGGAAGTTGAAGGGTTGTATATCTAAAACTATAAAATAGAAATTATGAAATATTAATTTGGATAATTACAATTAACATAATTTGTTTTTGCCTTTTATTCTTTTCAAGTTTACCTTATTTCTTTCTAACTCAAGTTTACATATAATTTGATTTTTCCATTTTTCCTTTTCAAGTTTACCTTATTTCTTTCTAATTCATCTTATATATTTAGTAGTATAGCAGACGGAAGAACAAATAAGCGTTAACTTAAAGAAGACGAACGAACAAATTAGGTGAATTTTAAGAAAGCAAGATTGTGGAACGATCGGCCATGGACAAACAAGACGAGAAGAAGCAGGGAACAACAAAATCTTCATCTACATTGACGACAAGATGCTCACATGGTAATCACATATCTCAGTCAAACTCGATTCCTCTCGACATAACCATTGAGATACTCTCAAGACTTCCTGCGAAATCAATCGTCAGATCTCGCTCCGTCTCTAAGCTCTGGTCGTCCATTACCACCACACCAGAGTTCATCAAGCATCGGTCCAAGAAGACATCACCACCTTGTGTTCTACTAATCTTCCGAAAACACGACAAGCTGATCGTTTTCTCGTCTCCCCAACACCAGAATACTTATTCTCATGTGCAAGATTATCACATTGAAATCCCCAAGAATGGTTTCATCCGTCGTCTTGATTCCGTCCACGGTTTGATCTGCTTAGAAGGTTCTAAACAGCTCGTGATTTGTAACCCTACTTTGAAACGATTCTTCCCTTTACCTGAGCCTCAAGGCACCGGTGACGAATACAACGTAGGAGGGTTTCTGGGATATGAACCGATAGAGGGTAAATACAAAGCATTGTGCATTGTCAGAGGATGGAACACTCAAGTTCTTACATTGGAAATTCAAGAATCATGGAGAGTAACCAAACCTGGCTATACACATTGGCCTACTAAAGATACTGGACGATGCATTAATGGAGTTATCTACTATAAAGCTATTATATTTGATAGGGTTCCAAGGCATGTTATATTTGGCTTTGATCTCAGATATGAAGAGTTTACACATATTGAGTTTCCGATGCGTAATTATGACCGCTTTCTTATGGTATCTTATGAGGGAAGGTTGGCTTTGATAAGTTCCACTAGCTCTGTTGTTGAAATCTGGAGTTTGGAGGATGCAGGGAATCGAAAATGGTCGTATGAACAGTTTCATTTATGTCTTCCTCCCAACACAAGTCTGAAGGGTGTTATTGATGCTGGTGAGCTTATTTACACAGGATTTAGTTTGAATAGATCGTTCTGTGTTGTGTATTTTGATCCTAAGAAAAACAATATCAGAGAAACCAAGTTTCAAGGAATTGCGGATAACCAGATTTGGCAACCTGATAGACTTGGATTTGATCTTGTGAATGACTTTTATGTATTACCAAATCACATTGAGAGTTTCATCTCGTTTTAAGAGATTTCATCTTTTTGCATGGAATGACACTATATATTTCTGAAGTGTTCTTCAGATCTTTTTTTGTATCCACTGATTGATTGATCCCACTGGAGATCCCAATATGTTTTAATGATGATACTACATATTCTAGAGACTTAATAGAAACTTTATAAAACTATACATGGAGAGACTGTAATATGTGTTTTTGAGATTGAACCTACGATTCCTCTGTTCTGTTTCTAGCAATTTCCATGTGATCCTTTTCTCAAAAATAGAAAAGAGACTTTTGTCCTAAAGTTAAACAAGTACAGAAGAAGTACTTGAAATCTTCACTCAGACGATTAGAGCTTAGAGCATACGAAGATTAGCCTTAGTTACTTGCAGTATGAATTCAACATTTTGAGACATGGATCTCTGTAAAATTGACCAATATAGTGGTTTTATTATGGTACCTTATGAGAAAAGATTAGCCTGGATAGCCACAAATTCATTGATATTGGAGGACTTGGCTAAATTTGGGCGCTATTAGTCTATTACTAATGCTAGTGAATTTATTGTGTCATGAACTTTGATATTATTAGCAGTTTTAAGAGCCCTCAGGACAATAACATTTGGTAATGAATGTAATAACATCCCTTACATATTAGTGTTATAACACTATCTAGTTTACTCTCAATTTGGATGTGAGAGACCAATAATCATAATTCATAACAACTGATTTTGAGAAGGGTTCTGTTTTGTTTTCCAAAGAATGACACATAGCTAATTATATATGCAAGTTTATGATTCTCTGATAGATTCTTCTTGTTATGATTATCCGTTCACATTGAAGGGCTTTGTCATAATTTGATTTTTCTTTAGTTTGAATATATCGTAAGTCCTAAACATGCATGTCTTATTAAACAATGTGGGCTCTGCTCTGAAGACTATTGCCTACATTTATGCTATCTACTCAATCCCTTAGGAGTTATGGCATTTAGTTTCCAGCTGATGATATGTAGAACATTCATAAGCGAGCTCAAGATTCTACAATACGTGTATAAAAGATGAAGCCTAAGCTACTACTAGGCTGCATCGGTCAAAACACACAAGCCTTGTCTTTTTGTTTCTTTTTCTTACAAAAACTTTGTCTCCTACAGTGACTTCACCACCAACACCATCACTGACAAACACTAATAATGAAAGACCAAATTCGTATCACAGAAAGATAAGACTGAAAAATCAAAATGTTTCAATAGCATTAGCCTCCAGAAGAAATAACAACAGTCGTTGTACTTGTATCCTAGCTAAAAGCAAAATGTAATTGATTTATTGCGAATTAAACTCTATCTTGTTACAAACTTTAACAAAAGTTTTAATATTTTGAATTCCGTACATGTAAATGGAAGCATATTAATTGGGAAAACAAAAGAAACATAGTGGATAAGATTGTTTACAAGTCAACACACACCAATTTAGAAAAATCAAAGAAATCCCGATTTGATGCGAACATGACGACGCAACCATATCTCTCCAAATCAAAAGATTATGTGTGTCACATTCCCCACTAATTTCACTTATATCTAGCATAAGATGCCATATAATATACATGTAGTATGTAACGTTTTGAGAATGTTCTTATTCGGCGAGATTATTTTTCTGACAATACATAGCACAATGTTTAGTTTTCCCAAACTATATAATTGGAAAATTTTCCAATGACATCTCAAATATGTCGACATATCCAACCGTAATTCCGTAAATAGGAACAAAAACATCCAAAGAATTTAAGTCTAGTTGATCTCAAATTTTAGGCAAGTTGCAAATAAACACAAGTATATTTTAGTTGAATTATACAACTAAACTCAAAAGTACATGTTGTTCCAGAAATTAAACAGATAGACAGTTAGTTGGTAAAGATTTAATTAGTTGATTCAAAAAAGAAAAAAATTTCTCGAGTTATCTTAAAGTATGTTTGTCTTAACTTATCAAAATTATATCTAAAACCCACTTAAAGGCTTAAACCATGATTATTGTGTCTTGTCTTTTTTTGTAATTAAATTACTTAATCAGCTCCACCGTAATCAGCTGGACCTCCACTGAATCTTACCCAAACATATCGATCACGTGCCTGTGTATAAATAAATACATACACACTTAACAAGTTACAATCAGACTGACACCAATCTTCCTCTTTAACAGTCGTTTTATTACAGCGTTCTGATCAAAACTCCAGTGAAAGTTCAAAGTACACAGAGAGAAACAAAAAAAGAAGAAGAAGAAGTTGAAGAAGAAGAAGCCATGAATGCTTTAGCAGCAACAAACAGAAACTTCAAGTTAGCTGCTAGGCTTCTTGGTCTGGATTCTAAGCTCGAGAAAAGTCTTCTCATCCCCTTCCGAGAAATCAAGGTTCGCAAATTTTCACTCCTTTCTTAACCTAATTAACCTTGATCCGCTGATTTTGTGCCTTCGCCGGCGCCGGAGACGATTCGTCGCGGTGGATTGTAGTGAAAAATGATTACTGAATGTTTAGGGGCATTTCGAAACCCGACCCGCTTTTTTGTGGATCCAGTTACTTCAATCCGGTTGCTGAATTATATAACCGGAACAAACCAATTTAAATCAACCGGTTCTGGTATTTTTGTAGGTGGAATGTACCATACCGAAAGACGATGGTACACTAGCATCATTCGTTGGGTTCAGAGTTCAACACGACAATGCAAGAGGTCCCATGAAAGGTGGAATCAGATATCATCCTGAGGTTTTTGACCTTTTGACTTTGACCTTTTGAACCAAAACTCAAATGTAACAAACCAGTATACAATTTCGGTTTTGGTATATGATGCAAACCGGTTATCGTTTTCTTGCAGGTTGATCCGGATGAAGTGAACGCATTGGCTCAGCTCATGACATGGAAAACAGCAGTGGCTAAGATTCCTTACGGAGGAGCTAAAGGAGGGATTGGTTGTGATCCTAGCAAGCTCAGTATCTCCGAGCTCGAGCGGTTGACTCGAGTTTTCACTCAGAAGATTCATGATCTCATTGGGATTCATACTGATGTTCCAGCTCCAGATATGGGCACTGGTCCTCAGGTTCTTAAACTCTCTTCAGAACGTTTCCAAAATGTTCTGTGTTTTTTTTTGAAACCATCTTTCAACTTTTTCCCTTGGTGGAATTTGCAGACAATGGCTTGGATTCTTGATGAATACTCTAAGTTTCATGGATACTCGCCTGCAGTTGTGACTGGAAAACCCATTGTAAGTAAAGAATAATCACAATCTTGTTTTGCTAATGACTGGTTTAACCACCTGAATGTTTAATGATGTTTATGAACCAGGATCTTGGTGGATCGCTAGGGAGAGACGCGGCTACTGGAAGAGGAGTGATGTTTGGTACCGAAGCTTTGCTTAACGAGCACGGAAAGACCATATCAGGGCAGCGTTTTGTCATCCAGGTGACCTTTCTTTTATTGCGGTTTCCTGCGAGCCAAAGAAACTTTTCTTATTCTGGTTTACATATTGGTTCATTAGGGATTTGGTAATGTGGGTTCTTGGGCGGCAAAGCTGATAAGTGAAAAGGGTGGGAAGATTGTTGCCGTGAGTGACATTACCGGAGCAATCAAGAACAAGGATGGTATCGATATCCCGGCCTTGCTCAAGCATACTAAAGAACACAGAGGTGTCAAAGGGTTTGATGGTGCAGATCCGATCGATCCAAACTCCATACTGGTTGAGGATTGTGATATCCTCGTCCCTGCAGCACTTGGTGGTGTCATCAACAGGTTAGAGCTTTTTTTTGCTACAAAAGCTTACATATTGTTTTGAAACTTTTTAAAAACTATTAGTTGGATTTTGGTTTGAAGGGAGAATGCGAATGAGATTAAAGCAAAGTTCATCATAGAAGCAGCTAATCATCCAACTGATCCGGACGCGGATGAGGTTTGATTGTCTTCTTCTTTGACTTTGGAGTTTCTCATTGCGAATCTCTGTAATGGAGATTCTTGTATTACAGATCCTAAGTAAGAAAGGTGTGGTTATTCTCCCGGACATATATGCAAACTCTGGAGGAGTCACTGTAAGTTACTTCGAATGGGTTCAGGTATGTATGAGTCTCTCAACAACTTACCTTTGACAGACCAAGTACTCGAACAAAACCGATTTTGATCAGATTAGTTGTTTCCGGTAATGTGCAGAACATTCAAGGCTTTATGTGGGAGGAAGAGAAGGTGAACGATGAGCTAAAGACTTACATGACTCGCTCTTTCAAGGACTTGAAAGAGATGTGCAAAACTCACTCTTGCGATCTCCGGATGGGAGCTTTCACACTCGGTGTTAATCGTGTGGCTCAAGCTACCATTCTCAGAGGCTGGGGAGCTTAAAGATTATCTAATCTCTTATGCAATCTCTTTAGCAGCTCCTGAATAAGAATTGAGCCAAACTTTAATCTACTTTTTGTTTTATCCTCCTACTTTGGCTTAGAGGTCATCCTGAGTTAACAGATATGTGTTTACAAGTACTAGAAGACGCTTCTGTATGTAATAAAACCTTGGACTCTAATAGTTAATGAGCTTTTTTACTCTCTTGTTAATAAAACCAAGGTATCAAAAAACTAGAACCAAGAAAACAGTTATCATCAATATGGTTCTTAAAAAAAGCAATTTAAAGATAGCTTAAGGCTATAGAATATGAATCTAGGCCCTCCCTCGGCCTCTGAAGCCTCCACGAGGACCACCTCTTGGTTGAAACCCTCTGCTAGCACCTCTGGGAGCACCTCTACCTCTGAAATTGCCTCTACCACGGGGAGGCCCTCTACCACGGGGAGGGACTCTTCCTTCACCACGGCCTCCTGATTGTCCCCTGCAAGAAGAACAGAACAAAGACTTTCGTTACAGACTTTTTCTAACACTTGAACAAGTTTCTTCTACTACTTCAAGGGACCTAAGAATTGGTAACAAGGGTTAAGAAGTGTAGCTTACTTTGGTTGAGGAAGGAATCTTGATAGAGGTAAAAGCTTCTCAGGGCTAATGAAGAACTTATCGCCTTGACTATATGAGGTAGCTACAATACCTTCCCTCATTTTGATAGAAAATAGCTGAAAAAGTAAGAACCAATGCTTTGTATATTAGTGAGCAAGGCCAGTGAACGAAGAAGACAACAGAGAGAGAGAGATAACACATACAGATTCATTAATAGGACCAAAGATTTCATCTACTCTCCCAATCTGGGTCTTGTTTTGTAGGTAGATTGGGGCATTGAAATGTGGGATTTTCACATTGGAGAGCTTGAACACAGCATCTCCCTCACAAGCATGGAGAAAAGTTGCAACTTCTGTATAACACCACCAAGAAAGAAACTCTATCATAACAGAGACAATTCACAAGTTTGTTCCTTTTCAATTAACTTCAAAACTGTCACAAGAATCCAACAAAATCCTAATAACAGGAAAACAAATCATCAATCAGAATACAAAAATTTTCTTTTTGTCAAATTTCAGCAACAAACGCTCATTAATGTCAAAGCTGACAACTTTTTTCAATAATTTTTATCTGCTTGATTGGTAAGAATGAGAGAATCGTCAAAGAGGGTTGAAAACGAACCAACGACTTCGCTGGGAGGTCCTTCGTCATAATTACCACCACCAAAGCGTCCACGTCCACGTCCACGTCCACGTCCACGTCCGCCGTTATCTCTTCCTCCCCTTCCCCTGAAGCTGCCGCCGCCACGTGGTGGTCTCATCTTTTTGGTTTTGGTTTCTTCTATCGCTCTCTGCTCCTCAGAGGTTTTTATTTAGGGTTTCAGCGAGGGAAGCAATTGCCAATTGGAGTGTTGAAGAAGTAGTTGTGACTCTTAATAACGAAAAGAAAAAAAAGAAGGTAAACCACTAGGGTTTTCAGCAATCCCAGACCGGGTTACGACTCGTTAAACCGGGAAGAGATAAAATTTTCTTTTAGTAAATTTGTCAATAATTTTTGTAAAAATTTAACAAAAGATTTGAATAACAATGAGATATTATTTTATTTATTTATGCTTATGTCGGTTTAAGTTTGGTTTGGCTTTCTCACATTTCATTTATTTTAAACACTTGAAAGTTGAAACAAAGACTCAAACAAGGCAAGTGATACCAAAAAGTAAGCACACTTGAAGGCTTAAAAAGCCCTCAAAACTTTCTATTAAAACTAATTCAACTTCTCTGTTACCATCTTTTCTATCCTTTTATACTTCTACATACATACGAACACGCATCCATTTCATTACATTTAACAAACAGGTTGCGTTACCTTCTTGATCGTATTATGATCCTTATCCTCCAATTGTCTTCTTGGCTTTCATATGATGCTAAGTACCTCAGCAAACTGTCCTCCCAAAGCATATTGATGCAATGTACAGATTTTTCGCCCATTTTTCCTGCAAAATCAACCAACACCGGGCAGGTCCTGATCAGTATTATGGAAACAAAGCAAAAGTCCAATCTTTGTTCAAAACTAAAGAAACCCACCTTGACATGAGTGCTTGGAAAGGCGGTGGTGCGAAGAGTCTCTTGAGTTTCATCCATCATTTTACGTTTTGGTACGCTTAATATGAAAGCTGCTTGATCTGCAGTTGCTGCCATTGATGTTATCCTATACCCACTTTCCCACCTCCTATGTATTCCATCGCTTGGGTACAAAAAGTCGAGCTCCACGACCTTTTCACACAATACCAACCAAGAGTATCAGGAAAAATGTCAAAATGTTTAAAGATTATGTCATTCTAAGGTGACGGGATTGAAACCTACCTGATCAGAGTAGCCAGAATTCCTCGACATTACCACACCCCAACGATTCCCAGCAGTTGTCATGGAGGTTACATGGAAATCTTCTTTCCATTTCTTGTTTATCCACTTGAAAGGAAAAGAGTCGCTGACTTTGTAAGATTGCTGAGTATAAGACGTTCCTACCAATTTACAACAAGCACAAAATTAGTAAAGAAGACTCCATGTTATATGGTTATAATGAAAGTACGACATTTTCTATAGTCAAGTGTTTGTGTGACATAAAAATTTGCAGATTACTACCATTAACACCAACCTTTTGACATAACAACTAATGAGTTCCCGTTATCTGAACCAGCTATGGAACTGATATAGTAGTTCTTTTCCCATTGTTCCATAATCCAGTCCTGCCAAGAAAATGCAAATGGTGAGTTAATATAAAATTGATTGATTCCTATATGCTTCAAGCGATTATTACCTTGTGAAGGAAGACAGTTGACAATTCATAAACTTGAGAGGTGAATCCAGTCCCAGCATCCATTATGAGGGCCCAGAGATTAGCTGCTGATGCTACACAGCTAATTAAAAGGCCATCCTCATTACCCTTCTGTACATGCTGATGCAACCTTGAGTCTGCAACGTTGTAGTGATATCTACACAAATAAAAATGGCATTAAACCGGGGTGAGAAATTTGATTCACGAAGGTTTTCGAAACTTTTAAGTGAATATGCAACTTTTACCTCTGTTTCATGGGACGACGAGCATTATAGACTGAGATCCACTGACAAGCAGGACTGCCAATTCTGATTTTCTTCTTTGGCTGTTCATCCTCATCCAAATTAAGAAGCATTCTTCCTCGTTTTTGCCCAACCTATAAACCAACAGACCCAAAATCAGCATTTTCAGAATTATTTATAACAAGTCGAATAATTAAGCATAAGAACGAGAAAAAAGCCAGCAACCTTAAGAGCACCATCAATTTTAATTGGTCTAGATAGTGCACATTGTTCAATAAGAGAATCAAAAATCGAAATAAGCTTTGCATAGTTGGGCTCTTCGTCAAACTTCATGTTTGTAACTGCCTCGAGGAAGAGCTTAAACGGGGGTGGACAAAAACAGCACATCAATTCAGGAGAAGTTGACATCTTTTTCTTGCAAACAAGAAAGCTCTTGTTGTCACCCTGCAAAAAAAAGTCAACAATATATACATAAAACTGATTGCAATTAATGAAGAATATGAATCAGACATAATTGTAAGGTTGTCAAGAGAAATAAAAAACAGACCTGATATCCTTGCCATGGCAATCTTCCCTTCAAAAGAAAAATTAAAGTATAAGCCAGCGACTCCAGATCATCTCTCCTACTTCCAGTTCGACCTAGGTGTGCATGAACACTTGCATACCTTATCGTTCCCCTGCATTTGAAACATAATAAACATGTAAACAAATATGAATAATATAAAGAAAAAGAAAGATAAACTAATGAATATACCTGAACACATCAGGTCTTTGATCATATTCAACATGCTGGCCTGAGTGTGAATCTTTCCATTTAGATGCTGAAACAACAGAAGATTATGTGAACATTAATGCCAACATCAAAGAGAAGTACCAAGTTACATATCTCATAAAATATTGCAGCATCAGAGAGAATAAAGTTCTTCATAAGAATACACTCACCCAGACCAAGATCGATAAGGTAGAGTTTTTTCTCATCTGCTGTTCCTGGTTGACCGAGTAAAAAGTTTTCCGGCTTCACATCTCCGTGGACAAACCTAGTTTGATATGGGGATGGAACATAGCATGACAATCAGTACAGTGAAAGATAATACATTGTAATTAGTTAAAGCGAAATGAATGAAACTATTTGCAAAGAAGTTACGAAAAAATATAGTAACTAACCCTTTCATATGAAGTTTCTCAAGAATAGATATGGACTCAACTGCAATGCAGGCTACCATGTTTGGAGACATCCTGCCACATGACACGAACATGAATCAAATCAAGAATCTTGCAATCAGAAGGAAGTGTGGTGAGAGGAGAAGAGTGCTTACGATTGCCCCGAAGAATTCCAAACATCCCAGAGACTCGGACCAAGCATGTCCATGACCTGAAGTATATATTATAGCATTACTTGTACATGATAACACAATCAATATCGAAAGTATATTTAACAAAGCTCATTGTAAATTACATACAAGAATGTAAAAATCTCCTTGACGACCCTTATGATGTACCGCAGGAACTCCATAGCAACCATTGAGGGTACTTTACAACAAGAAGAAAAAGAAACAGATGAGATGACAAATAAGTTGATCAGAGAAATTTGGCAGGAAAATTTACATAGAATGCATGCAAGACTTACTTGTACACTTGCCACTCGTAAGGTGGACCAAAATTGCATCCTTTGCTATTTCGATGCTCAAATTTCAGGGCCACCTGGTAAGAAAAATAATTAATTTGTTAACGATTAGACTTCTTTCGTCTGTATCCCTCAAAAATCTCAAGTATGCTTCTTTACAATATACCTCAATTGCATCGGCCCCAATCCTATCGCTGCCACCACTCACCCTTCTACCAACAAAAACTTGACCAAAGCCTCCTTTACCGAGTTTCCTCTCAGTCTTATATACAGGAGAATTTCCAACTTGTACCTATACAAGTAAAATGAAATCAATATCAGCATCTCTCTCAAATGAAAAAAAAAACTTGTGATTGAATGTCATTAGCATAAATTTTACCCTTTCAGGGACTGGAGCTGTGCTAGAATCTTCTTCCACACCAACTACCTTCTCTGCGCTACCACCTTCCATAGCAATATCCTTTTCAGCTACCGCTTCAACTTGATTAAAAGCAGGTTCACCTACTGCTGGACGAACTTCACAAGGTTCTGCCTCTAAATCTATTAATCTGATGCCTCGACCCCTACCGACACCACCAGCTGGTCTTGGAGGTGCAGCACCTTTGGCGTTTCCCCTTCCTCTACCACCACCGCCTCTTCTCCTTGTTACAGGCTGAGGAGGAAGTTCAATATTATCCGCCTGACCAGTCACCTGAGGGCTAGGTTGTCTCAATCTACGTGCTCCACTTCTTAACTCTGGCATTCTTACTCCATACAAAGAGTAAGAAAGTATTTTGCTTTCAGTAAACCTCTTTAACTAACCTGCAGTATAAAGAGAGGTAGCAGAGAGTACGTATTTAGTTGATAAAAAGGTGAACCCAACCAATTTCATTTGCATTTCCTTCACAATCCAAAAGAAAAGACACCAATCCGTTGTGTTAGCAAGTAAAAATACAATCAAAAAGAATACAAGAAACATTGGCTTGCACTTAAAGCATTGTCTTTCCATCAAAATCACTTTCCAATCAAACAGATAAAAACAATCAAAATCACAGTCATCTGCAACCAAATTCAGACCATACACTCATCAACTTTGGTTCAAGAGTAACAAAATCATCGTTACTCTCGAGAAAACGCCATCAAAGGCTCTTCGATGATGATGATGATGATGACCAACACATCAAAAGAATCTGTGAAGAAAGTCGATTCACTACTCAAGATACCAATCAGAAACCATCAATACAGATTCTCATCTTCACAGAAACATATAGATTCAAAAGAATAGTGTAACCAAGCGACAGTTTGATACAAAAACACGCTCCATCATCACCCAAAAACAAGATCTTTCCAGATAATCAAAAGAGAAATATATGAAACAAAGCATCAAAACACAACAACCACCACAGAATAAAAAACGAGATGTCAAAAACATTATACCCGATGAACGATTTACGATTAACCCTTGAACAGAAATGATGATCGGAGTATGATAACGATGAAATCGATCCAAAAAATTAAAACTTTCAGATCTCCTTGGAAATTTCAAAATGAGAAACCGACGGCTTTCTCCAACTAGGGCGATTTAAATGTAAGAACTTTCTAGCTGTGATAAGCACACCTAGAAAATGGAGATAAAGAGAGAGAAAGATTCAGTCGTTTTAGGTTATAAATAATGAAGATTGAAGGAGATGAAGAAGATGAGAGGAGGTGCAGATTTGGGGATGAATTCTTTTTTTTTTTTTCGGTCCAAAATTTTCTTTTTTTCTTTGGATGGATTGATC
>Ga0041059_1002590_pt1 | contig 13309 bp, 9 predicted proteins | sample AraColnosormetaG_FD_56232 | JGI IMG/M metagenome (GOLD analysis project Ga0041059, IMG submission 56232) | Arabidopsis roots microbial communities from North Carolina, USA - Col MF nosort | ecosystem: Host-associated > Plants > Roots > Unclassified | place: USA: North Carolina | collected 2013-09-02 | reverse complement strand
TTTTTTTTTTTTTTTTTTACTATTATAACAATACTTTTTGAGATCACCAATTTTCTTATTTTATAACTAATTAATTCTTTCAAGAAATATTTAATTCACTTTTTTATATATTTTAACTAAAAAAGACTAGAAGTTATTACTTTTTCTTTTTGACCCATACTATTAAAAATATAACTGTCACTGAATCGGCTCTAAATCTCCTCGACTTTCAACTCCTACAGACATTCAGACATGTGCAACACTCAACGCACTGTCGATATTACATAGACCCGAAATAAAAGCTCCTTGTCCAAAAACTTCATTCACCCTCTCATCGTTATCTTCATTTGGAAACAACTAAACAATATTCTGTTTTATTAATATTTTCGCCTATTTAAAAATTCAATTAGAATAGTGTATCCCTCTTCTCTATTCCTTCAAGCCAACTAAAACTACATTGCGTGACTTCTTCTGTAACCATTTTTCTATTCCGATCAAACCATGGCGTATTTAGCTCCGATTTCTTCATCCTTATCCATATTCAAGAATCCCCAACTCTCAAGATTCCAATTTTCTTCTTCCTCACCGAACCCACTTTTCCTTCGACCTAGGATTCAGATTCTGAGTATGACCATGAACAAGTCGCCGTCTTTAGTGGTGGTTGCGGCTACTACTGCGGCAGAGAAGCAGAAGAAGAGGTATCCTGGAGAATCAAAGGGTTTTGTGGAGGAGATGAGGTTTGTGGCTATGAGACTTCATACTAAAGATCAAGCTAAGGAAGGTGAGAAAGAGACTAAATCTATTGAGGAACGTCCTGTTGCTAAATGGGAACCTACTGTTGAAGGTTACTTGAGGTTTCTTGTGGATAGTAAATTGGTTTATGATACTCTTGAACTGATTATTCAAGACTCCAATTTCCCAACTTGTGAGTTTTTTTTTTCTCCTTCTTATCTTCTTGTTATGGGTTGATTGGTAATCTTTAGAAAAATTTGAAGTGATTTGGAGTGTTTTTAGATCTTAGTAGTATCTACCCTTTTGATAAAGATGGTTCCTTTGCTTCATTTCTTATCATGTCTGGATTTTGATTCATTCAGATTCTATTGGCTACTTAGGTTTTTGTAACTATTGGATTGAGTTGGTTATAGACTTATAGTGATGGTTTGATATGAATTGAAGTACTCTTAGGATGGTAATCTATTAATAGGTTGAAGTGATTTAATCTTAGTATCTACCCATTTGATAAAAATCATTCCTTTGCCTCATTTCTTATGTTGTTTTGGATTTGAATCGTTCAGAGTTTTTTGACAACTCAGTTATTTACTCTTGGATTGAGTTGTTGGTTGTGGTGTTTTGTATGAATGGTGGATTTAAGGTTGATTATATGTACAACTTGTGAAATCTAACTGAATGTTACCGGAGTTTTGGACTTTCAATCTTAACGTTATCTCTTATTCTTGATTAGCTCGTAATTAAAAACTGAGTTTGCTTATGTATTGGAAAAAGATCTTTATGCAAAAGTAGGTCTTTTTTTCTTGTGTAATCATCTCATGATCTAATTCTGCATACTGTTTTTTATATAGATGCCGAGTTCAAGAACACGGGGCTGGAAAGAGCGGAGAAATTATCCACGGATTTGGAGTGGTTCAAGGAACAAGGTTACGAGATTCCAGAACCAACAGCTCCTGGTAAAACATATTCTCAATATTTAAAGGAATTAGCAGAGAAGGATCCTCAAGCATTCATTTGTCACTTCTACAACATCTACTTTGCTCATAGTGCTGGTGGACGAATGATTGGCAGAAAGGTAAAAACTTTGTGCACTAAAACCATTTGGAAAATTAGCTTTGAATTTTTTCTGAAAGCACACCATATTTTGCAGGTGGCAGAGCGGATACTCGATAATAAAGAACTCGAGTTCTACAAATGGGACGGCGAACTTTCTCAATTGTTGCAGAACGTTAGGGAGAAACTGAACAAGGTTGCAGAGGAGTGGACTAGAGAAGAAAAGAATCATTGTTTGGAAGAGACTGAGAAATCGTTCAAGTATTCTGGTGAGATACTTCGTCTCATATTGTCCTGATTTGGTGCGCAGTGTCTCTAGATATCTCAATACGTCTTGTGGCAACTAAAATGATGCACATTGTTTATATTCCTGTATTATATTAATCATCTTCTACATGTATTAAACTCTTCTTTGCTTCAAAGCTGTTACTAAGTTCAAGGTTCAAATTAATAACTTTTCTGCCGTTTTATAGCTCAAATACAAGTTCAATGATCAGTGTACATCTGATATAGCCAGAGGACTGACTCTTCTATATATGTTGGATAGAATTCTGTGAACTTTTGACATCTTTATGGTTGGTCTATAAATGGTGATGATTCACTGTACCTATATGGGAAGTGCTTTTATTGGGACTCTGGGTACTTTGGTCACTAATATGGTGGGCCTAAGAAGAGTCAATGAAGCATCAACAACATGTTTACTAGTTAGAACTGATCATTGATATGCATCACAGAAATATACCAAAAAAATTGAGTACATATTACAAGGAGAAACAAACATGACTGACCAAATTTGGCAACTTATAAACTAAATGTTTTTCTCTGCAAATACCTATTGCTCATCTTCCTTATATTCCTCAACTTGTATGGCATCTTATTACCATTTGTCGGTAAGTCCAATGTCTTTCACTCCTTGGTGCAATGTGCATCTGTCCCATGCTGGCTACACTTACTATATCCAACGCTTTTAAGAAAATCACGTATCTCTTTCGAGCTACTATTGCTTGCCGTGAGCAATCTCTCATCTTCCTCATAGATTAGATAAGGAGCTTCTGCTGGTTTCCCTGAAAGCAACTTCTTCGCACCCTTTAAAACGTGGTATTCCCAACCTTGAACGTCGATCTTGATAAGAAGAACAGGTTGAGAAGGTGGAATTAGTTTATCAAGAGGTATGGATTTGACTTGCACTGCTATCTCTTTGTTGGACTTGAATGCAAGCCTTGCTCCCACCTCCGAAACCGCGCTATTGTCAAGCCGTCCTACCAACTGTATCAACAACAATGGCATCCACATTTAGCTAGACCCAATAAACAAGATAGGTCCTAGTACAGTAAAACCAAGTTAAACATTCAGTTTCACCTAAGCAGATTAGGCCTATGCACAAAAGATACATCTTTGTATACTTTTTCGACACTATCAAACACGAAAATCGTTCCACATTGCGACTTTTCGGCTTCATTATCACTATAGCATCAATAAGAAGCAAGAGAATCATTTACTCTATGCTAATCTATCTATAAACAGAAACCAAAAAACTCTGTTTGAGTGTTTTCACTAAACTAATCTCAAGTTTTATAGAAATGCGATGATACCTTATGGAAGGTAATATCCCCTGTTCTGTCAGAAGCAGCAGCTTCAAACACAGTAACCAAAGAAGCAACTCTATTAAACCAAATCCCATCACAAATCCTCTGTAAATTCTCAAAAACAGGCTCAAAGGCAAGAACTTTAAACCCCATAACCGCAGCAGCAAAGCTAGCCATACCAACATTAGCTCCAACATCAACAACAATCCCATTTTTACCACTAGCTCTCATACTATCCAATACCTCCTGAATCGTTGCGGAGATATCTGGTTTCCTAAAGGGCTTACCTTTAAGTAGCCTAACAATGTTCTTATGTGGTTTCTCCGGGAGATTACCGAGATCAGCGAGAGAGTAAACAAAAGGGTACTTGAGATTTTCGACGACGTTTGCGATTATGGGTTTTGATTGTGGACATTTGAAGCAATCAAAAGGAGGGATAGGGTATGGGGAATTGATGGAGAGATTTGGATTGGAGTATTGGAGAGAGGAGTTAGAGAAGAAGAAGAAGAGAGAAGAGAGGAAGATAATGGAAAGGACAAGAAGTGAGATTAGTGTCTTTGGTGATAAAAGTTTTTGGTTCTTGTCTTTTTTCCAGGCGCTCGCCATGGAAATGGATCTAGATGTGTTGTTCAGAGTCTTGAGTTAAAATTGGGTAGCTTTTGAAATTTCAGATCTGGGGAAACAAGAAGGAGAGATCTTGGGTGGGAAAAGATGGATTCGTACCGACTTGTTAAAGAAAAACAAGGAGAAAGAAGATCCGAGGTTAGCAATTTCAGTGAGCAGAGAGACACAAACTGACAAAAGTGTGTCATTACTAGAATTAATGACACCAATTAAGTAAAACTATTTATTCTCACAAAATTCATTTCTACAATTTTATTTATACTTTTAAAACTAAAAATTAATTATACGAATTCAAAAATAACATGTAATATAATTTATTTTTGCTATCATCAGATTTATAAATTTTGACAAATCTTTTGTTAAATTGAAACCTCGCCGAAGAGAATTTTAAAAATCTAGTGAATTTGACTATCAAAACTATTATAATATTCCTTTTACTGTTATAACAATATTTTTTGAGATCTAGTGAATCGATTTTTTTTTTATTTTTTACTATTATAACAATATTTTTTGAGACCGTCAATTTTCTTCTTTTATAAATAATTAATTTTTTTAAGAAATATTTAATTCACTTTTTATATATTTGATTGAACACATATACTTGAAAAGATTAAACTTTATTATTTTTTGACTCATACTATTAAAAGTATAATTGTCACTAAATGAGCTCTAAATCTCCTCTACTTTCAACCAGTATAGTATATATTCATACATGTGCAACACTCAACACACTAGAGAGGTTTGCAATTTCAGTGAAGACAAGAGCTTTACACAAGTCCAATAGAGAGACACAATCACACGCTGTGTCTACAAAGGGACGGTACTAGAATTAACTCAAATCAAGTATTTACTTACTAGAGTCCGTTTAACAAAATTTAAGGGTAAATTGAGTTTTTTTTTATATCTAAAATATTTTTGTAAGAATAAAATACTGTATAGGTTTTGTACAAAAGAAAATTTTCTAACTAGCTAATTTCTACAATTAGTTTTTACCATTAATTATACAAATTTTAAAATAATATGCAATAAAACATTTTTTGTTATCGTCAAATTTGTAAAATTTTGACAATAATGTGTTATATTAAAACCCTCACGAGAAATTCAACTATACTTCTAGAATTTTAAAAATATATTGAATTTGAATGTAAAAACGTTATAATATATATATATAAGTTATATTACGTATTAGTTTTAAATTTATATTTTTTTGGAGATAGAGGGTAAAGTTGCAAACCAAACAGATAACCTTAGAATTGTAGCTTTTCAATTATTTGTATATCGGTGATCTAAAGTAACTGTTTCAACTGTCTTATGCACGGGCTGGGCCTGCTACTTATAACATTTTTTGACGATAAACGATTTTCGACCATAAATATATTAAAGAACCGGCTCATGAGTTTTACAGTTTTTTGGTGAATCAAATGCACGATCCTACCTAGTGAGCTTGCAGGGAAACTCTAAAACAAATATAATGTTCATTAAGCTATTAAATAGAATTTTGGTACACATCGTCTTCATAACTCGCTTCTAATGAAAGATCCTACTCTTTAAAATGCAAGTTTACCTTCCAAATCAACGATAAAGATGGATTTATTCCGGTCAAAATTAATCTAGATCTTTCAACACTTTTCTACAACTTTTAAGACCATCTTTAATTTTGCAAGATGTTCTCCACAGTTCTACAATGTTCCGGACACTAGATCACAAAGGTAAAGAGATATGAAATAGCTAAAGGCCTAAATGTGGATCTCATCTTCTCGACCTACTAAAGCATAAAACCTAAAAGATTAATCGAAAAAAAAAGGAGATTAATCGGATCGCGACAGGACGTAACCAGAAAATTAAAAGTATACTTCGTTAAATAATTATTTTTCACGATGCAAAAAAAAAGAGTGAATAACATAAACGGTAAAGACACAATATTTGAGACCGGGAGGAATCTAAAAACAAGCCAATTGCTTAATATACAAGAAACATAATTGGAAAGCGACATTGTTGCAAGATAATATTGTACACAAGACAATTATTGCAAAACAAAATTCAGCAGTCTTCAACTGAAAATCCCTTGCCATTTTCCTTCTCTACTGAGTCTTTACCCTTCGTTGGCTTAAACCACAAGGCACATATGATATAGACAACGAAGTTAATTCCACTGAGAATGACTAAAAGCCAATAAAAGTAATCGAGTCGGCCGTGGTTAATGTTATCAGCCAGCCATCCTACATCAGTAGAAGTTGAAGTGACCCTCTTGACGATTGAGACCAAGAAACTGCTGACAAAGAAACCTAGTGATAAAGTGGTCAAGAAGAGTCCAGTGCTCATAGTTTTCATTCCCTTAGGCGATTGTGTTATGAAGAAATCAAGTTGGCCAGTGTAGATAAAGGCTTCCCCAGCTCCTACTAAGAAGAATTGTGGAACAAGTAAAAACACACTTATAGGCAATGTTTTTTGTGAACTAGATTTCGCAACGGATAAACGCTTTTGCTCTACTAGAGCTGCAGCTGCCATTCCAGCGGTTGATAAGACCAATCCAATAGCTATTCTTTGTAGGCTAGAGAAACCTGAAATGTTAATGCATGTGAATATATAGCTGAGAGACATATATGAAAAAAGAATAGATATATGAATCTATGAATCTTATGTCACCTGGTTTTCCTTTCCATTTCTTCCAAAAAGGCATTATGGCACGGTCGTAGACAGCTAGAGTTATGAGAATAGCCGCAACGAAAAACACGGTGAGGGAACCAGCTGGGATCTTAAAGCTTCCAATGTTACGTCTCATAGTTGAAGCTTGCTCAACAGAGAATGTAATCATTTGGGCATATGTTGTCCAAAAAATTATAGTTGTTGCCCAAATAGGCAAAAGCCTAACCATCATTTTTACTTCCTCAACTTTGGTCACTGAGCTTAGCTTCCAAGGGTTTGGGATTGCAACTCCATCAAGGGTTTGTTCAAAATCTCCTTCTGCAACTATGGCCGCCTTGTCCAACAAGCTACACACAAGATTTTATTAGATACAAAATTTACTTTAATTTACTTCCTCTTTGTAAAGATTGAACTGAGAAACTCACTGAAACTGATCAGTATGTTCAATTCTAATGCCTTCAGGGTTATCTTCATAAAGATAAACAATGCTTTGAGGTAGTTCCATTTTCCTCTTTCGGAACGCAGCTGCTATGACCTGAAATATTTGCACAACGGGACTTCCTTGGCTCTTCTTATAACGGTATCTCTTAGTCCCACACAAGAATATTACAATAGCTATAGCCATAGAGACAGTGCAGATTCCATAAGCCCAAGATCTTCCCACTTCATCTTGCATGTAAACTAAAACAGTCACAGCCAATAATGTCCCCATACTAATAAAGAAGAAGAACCTGCATGTGCCAATTAAAATTTTATTTGAAAAAGGGAACACTATAACAATGTTATAATTCCATGCATGAAAATAAACTCTAAACCTAACCTGTTGAAGAAGAAAGCCATGTGAGCTTTCTCTTTAGGATCTTTGTCATCAAACTGGTCAGACCCAAATCCAGAGATACTAGATTTAAGACCACCAGTTCCAAGGGCTATAAGGTAAAGCGAAACATAAAGAATTGTCATTTGGAAGGCGGTCGCGGGTATGCAAGCTTCTCCATGATGGCATGTTGGTGGACGTAGCTCTGGCAGCTTAGTTGCTACCGCTAGAGCACCAGTTCCCTGTATACAAGATATTAAAACCGTCTCCAAGACTCCAACTAAGTTAACGACCTTAGCAGATTTGATAGCGAACATTTTGTTTGATTTTTTCTAAGTGAATTTTTTTAATAGAGCTCTAATTGATAATTTGCTTATAATAGTAGTTTTAGAATCGGAGATCTTGGAGAAAAATACAGGTTATTTATTCTCTTAGACGCATCTACTACTAGATGGTAAAACCAACTAATCACAATGACCTTTTTAAAACTATATATAAGATTTTAGATAGAGTCTTACCAGAGCTTGAATGGTTGAGAAAATGCCGATGGTTTTGAAACGGCCGAGGAAGGAGTCAGCGAGAAAACCACCGAGCAAGCATAGGAGGAAGGAAGTGCCCATGAAATCAGTGACAATGTTGGCAGAGGTTGAACTTGGGAGATGCATTGTCTCCATCAAATATGTTACCAAATTCACTGCTATTCCCATTGTTGATAGCCTCTCCACAACTTCTATCCCTGCAATATATGTTTCATTTTTAATGTGTCAACATTTGTAGTTTTGTACATATGTTCCAAGTTAATTGGTGAGTCCATTTCATACATATAAGTAGAATAATCCTTAACTAGTAAGCAGCCATAAGCTGATTAACAAGTTTGATTGTTTTAAGGTAAATTAATACGAAAATAACATAGACCTTTCATTCTCCAACTATTAATTTGGCCAACAAAATAAAATATAAAGTATTGATAAACATAAATGAATATTCATGATAAGTTATGGATGTAACATTCAATCTTTTTGTCCTTTAAAAAAGTAAGGAAGTGAAGGAGATATATTATCAGTTTTAAACTTAGAAGCAACAAAACTAAATTTTGGATTATCCGGACTAATTTTAATTAAGACAACTGGTACTTTTTGTAAGAGAATATTAAGGAACAAAACAAGGGTTTGGAGGTCGGCATTTTCTGCTCCCTAAGTAGACACGTGAATACAGATATAAATCCAGTTTTCGTTTTTCTCTTTCTAATCAATATTGTTTTTCAGAATGATTAAATTTTAAAAAAGAAAAAAAAATGTTATTATGATTGGATAAGCGAGATGGGGAGCCATGTGGCGTGTTCCTTTTCTCTTTATCTTTCTTTCAATCAGCGAGATTCAGAACAACGACATTTCATATTTTTATATACAAATATATTTATTTCAATCATATCATGCATGTGTGAGTGTGACTGATTTGAAAATGAGTCTCTTTTGTTTCTCACCATGTATTCACAAATTATACAACTTATGGAATTTAAAACTTATACGCATGAACTACACCCTCTTGATCAAATTAATTACGTATAAGTTGTATGTATGTATTCACTAATGACTACTCTGCCAATATGTGGATGATAGATGTATTTTCTTCATTTACAGAATATTAAATAATATAAATATATAGTAGTAATGCATGTCACATGAAGTAAGAAACGAAGATTTTAGTAAAAAAAGAAAGATAAAAAAGCATGCAGTTAAATAAAGAAGAAAAAGAAGTTCGTTTTTAGCTATAAAAAAAGAGTTCATTTTTAGCTAATTAACTAGGACTTCTGTGAATAAATTTCACACAGATTCTTATTGATAATGGCATAAGTATATGTGCACACACAAAAAAAATGGCATATCTATTATGTACATGAGGACCAAATGTATATATATATATATATATATATGTCAAGTAGAAAAGAAGAAGACGAACCAAGAATGAGAGCGGCAGTGATCCAACCACCGGTTTTGGATTTGTCGGCAGGTCGTCCTTTGTAGTCTACGGCATCAGCCACTGTCCAACTCCCTTTGCTCTCCTGAAAACAACGACGTACGTCAATCCAAAGTTCCCGAATCTTATAACCAATAGTTTACGAGTAAGAAGAAAAAGATTATCCAAACCATTTTTTTCTATATCGCCTTGATGAGAGTATTCTTAGTTTCTTCTAAGTGTTTGTTTGCTCTTTGTTAGCCACAGAAGCAAATAATGATGGACAGGAGACTGCCTTTTTATAGCCACAAAATGAATGAAAGAGGGCTAGCACCGACCTTCCACTATATGTGATTTGGGACATATCGCAAAAACGTGAAATCTTTGAGATAGGTTCATCACACTTTTTTCCCCAACTTTAAAATATTTCTTAATTTATATTTCGAAATTATTTTTGGCTCTTTTTAATTTTTTTCTTTAATTTTCTATTTTCTTATTTGTTGTAAATTTTCTCTTTTATGATGATAACTTATTTATTCGACCCAAACTCTGGGTCCCAAAGACACATACATAGAGCGAGAACTTTGGATCATGAAACAACACTTGCATATTTTTCCATAAAATATTTGGCGAGATCAAATAAAGATTCTCAACGAGGTTCATTACTATTAGTTTCCAACTCTTATTTTTTTTTTACTTCTCCACTAACTATTGAAAAACGAACCATATTTGATATAAATATAAATATATATATATATATCTTTTGCCTAAATAAGAAGAAGAATAGCAATGAGATCTTTTGCCTAACTAAGAAGAATAGGAATGAGAACATATAGTAGAATATGACATATGTTTTTTTTTCCAAATAAGAAGAATATCGAACATATACTAGTAGAAAAGGGCTTTACCCGCCTAATTTGGAATAATTTCTGGAATGTTTTGGCCTTTGGCCTAAACCCAAACTTTCCACAAGGATGTGATATTTGTTTCCAAGAAGACTCAAACCCTGGAGGGTGAAACTTATAAATTTATAACCAAAAACTAGAAGGTTTACTAGGCAAATCAAGAAATAAACAAACAATTGATCATGGGGAAGATAATTCGTAAGATAAGATAGAAAAAATAATTTTCATGCTAAGACATTCATTAAGCAACAACGTAGTGTTATATAATCTTGCAACGCTCAAACAAGATTAATCCACTTTCATGACAAATAACTTCATTGATCACTTAATTAGCTAAACTTTGATTTGCTAACTAGAGCATTGAAAACAATGTCACTTAGTAGTCCACTAATTCATACTGGTTAAGTAAGAAAAAACGTTTTTGAAATTTGGTCTAACCCCTTTATCAAACACGTTTCGAGCATAACATTATATTACTAAGCTGGATGAAATGATAAGATCGTCATCACAAATGTAGTTGAAGTCTTGTAAGTCCCTCTTAAACACTTAGACAAAACTTAGAAGAAAAAGCGTAAACAAATACTAGGTTAAAAATTGTCTGGAGCTTCTTACATAGTAATAGGGGTCAAACTAGGTCTATTTGGCTTGATATGGATCGGATCATATCAAAGGAAAGTTTCTGAGGTAATTTGGATTGCATGGCTGTTGAGAATCACTAGGAAATAATATGAGAAATACATGACGGAATTCGGAGAAGGCACGAGAAAGTTACTCAAAAGTAATATAATGAATATATGCACGGAGCAAAAATGGATGAGGTAATGTGGAAATGTGCAAAGGAGCCAAATATTTCTAAAAATCCTTTAAATGCACGGTCGACTATTTGGTTTTGTTTGTCCCAATTGATATTAAAAACAAAGTACAGATATCAATATGTTCCATATTTGACATTTGCTTGTATTCAAACCAAAAATGAAAACAAAGGCAAATAAAGAGGCTTGCAGACGGGAACTTGCATTCATATTAAAGATGTTCAAATAATTTTCCAACTACTAAAAATATGTAAGCTTTGACTCTACTACATTAGTGTTCTTCAAAAAAATCATCCCAAATCAGATTTTACTCTAAATGCCGAGACCAAAAGAAACTCTCGAAATCAATCAAAAATATGCCGAAAGAGTACCAGTCACGCCTTATACAGCTTTGTGAAAAAAAACTAAACAAACAAGATAATTAATGCAAGTTACGGGGTTCACCAAGAAAAAAAGAAAAAGAAAAAAGAGAGACAAAAATGTACAATGTCTTCTTTTTTTTTGTCGAAATGTACAATGTCTTCTGGAGTGTTAAATCCTTGTCGAACATTTTTACTCTTTTTAAATCCCAAAACTAAATTTCCCTATAAGCTAGATAGACATTACGAGCTAAAGTTTTGATGTTAAATTTACAATCTTGTCGAACATATTTTTTCTTTTCAAGTCCCAAAACTAAATTCCCTTTAAGCTAGACAACATTAAACTCCCTTTTATTGGTATATAGCTCAAAAGTTCTCCGGATTGAACTATCAACTATCCATTCAATATTTTTTTTTTTCATTTGGCCTCATCGCTCTATCGTGAGTCAAGATGGAGTAAAACTCTTTCGTATGGGTTTCTCGACGGTTTGTGACGTAGTAGGTGATGGCATGTCTACACCTGAACTTTGGTTCATGCCCTCATTACAGTCGTTTAACCTGAATAGAAGTATCATGCTCTTATTCTGGTCATCTGTGGAGGCTGTTGAGTTGTTCGTTCATGTCTTGTGATTTGCATGTGCAAAATCACCTACAAGCCTTCCTAATATATATGTTAAAATGTGATTTTTTATTTATTTATTGGTAAAGGCTATACACGTAAAGATATACCAGAGACTATTATGATATTTCTGAATTCAAAAGATAACAGTGATTGTAATTTACATTTTTTGTTAAATAATTACCAAAAAAGTAATTTGCTTGTTTTTCTTTTCGCGGTTCAGTTACCAACCATCCGGTAATGATTTTCCCACCAATGCTATAAACACTAGGTTACTATTTTTATATGCTATAAATCAATTATTTATTTATTGTTTACATACACTTGTTTTATAGGTTCGACTATATTTTCTATTATTTTCCAAATAAGGGTCTTTTTAATAGTTCTGATTTTGATTATGAAGACAAAATAGTCGTTAACTTTAAAATGAAATAAAATTTAAATGGAAAAAAAAATCTCAAACGAAATTAAATTTAAAATAGGAAAATTTTTTAATGGTGCAGATGCAAAACTATGGTTGAATATTTTGGGAGATGTGAGCCACAACAATAAGCTAGTGCGTCTAATGCCCCACCAAATATGGTGAAGCGAAAGGCAGCCGGGCCTCTTGTCCGTTCCTCGCTTCATTTTATTTTCTTTGTTTTGTATTTTCTTGTTTTTGTTTTGTTTAGACGGTTCGTTGTGGCTACTTTTGAACCTATCTATGGTTTAGGATTTTATTGAAATTTCGCTCTAATTATTCAGTCACTTTTGTTATCCCCTAATGGTCTGGATAGACATCATTACTCGAAATCATAATATTCTAATACCAATATTACCAAATTCACACATTCGTATATGTTGACTCGGAAGATAGAAATCTATCGATGTCGGTAACCGGTTTCTTCCTGTGTGAGTTTGATCTTTCGAATTGTCGCGATGTTGTGGACCTTGAATCCGCCGGATTTAAGGGTTGGCCACTCTGTTTTTGATGATCAACAGGTTCCGAGCTTATTTGCCATCTTCAATGTACTTTTTTGATCTTCTCTTTTGTAATTGGGCTCTACTGTTGTAAGCCTTAGGTCCATATGCCCATTTTATTTTTTATTTGTCTAATGAAATATATATTTAATTGAAAAAAGTCGCAAACTTATAAAACATTCTAGACTAATCTCGCTAGAATGTGTCTGCCAAAAAAATAATTCACTAGAATATGTGGAGCACTATGTTTTTTTTTTTTTTTTTTTT
>Ga0041059_1002589_pt1 | contig 13311 bp, 21 predicted proteins | sample AraColnosormetaG_FD_56232 | JGI IMG/M metagenome (GOLD analysis project Ga0041059, IMG submission 56232) | Arabidopsis roots microbial communities from North Carolina, USA - Col MF nosort | ecosystem: Host-associated > Plants > Roots > Unclassified | place: USA: North Carolina | collected... | reverse complement strand
TTTTTCCCATATAAAAACCAATAATAGAACATTTCAGTTTGGCTCCATTCAAATGGCCGGCGCCACTACTGTTTTTTTTTTTTTAATTGTTACGATAATAATTGAGTAATGACGAGAGGAAACTGATCTCAAATTTGTATGCGTCTTTATTCCAACATGTTATTAAGTTAGGCTAAAGATGGTACGTGATTATGCATATCATAGTTTTTGTACTCAAAGTAAAACAAAAAAATAGTCAATGCATCGTTCAATTTGTAATTACTAATTAGAAATTGATCGACGAACTTTTCACCATGTTCATCGAGTTGCTTATAAGCATCATCTATGGTTGTGCTACCACCATTGACCTGCTTGTACGATATTTTTCGTGTACCTGTTAATTTCATTGTCTTACCCGACGACAAAAGATATTGAAGGTATGGTTAGACTCTTTTCTAATATATATGATCTCTTTACTGTAAACTAAATAATTATATGTGATGTTGATAATCCAGGGAAGCTGACCAATTTGGAGATTAGAGTGTGAAGCTGCCAAAATGAGATCTCAATCTACAATTATGGGAATCTTGGATAAAGGCAAACAGCTTCACCAAGAAGACGTAATAGTGGAAGTAGGAGAGCCAAGTGGGTCATCTCCAAATGAAGATCCTAGTTCACTGCCCAATGTTGAGGATCATACTTCAGAAGATGGTATATATGCAACAGTTCATATAAGCTCTCTTTATTTATTGATTCCACTTTTTGTTTGTGTTCTTTTGTTAATCTCTTCTATTTTCATATTTCTTTCTCCAGTTACAAAACCACATAGCCGGAATTTAATGTATAAAGCTGTTCTGACAGGAGATTGGAAAACAGCCAGCACTTTAATATCGAGAAAAGAGTGTAATGTCGTGGAGCAAATTACTGGTAATTCTGAGATTGCTCTTCACATAGCTGTTGCAGCAAAGCACAAGGATTTTGTGAGAAATCTACTCAGAGAAATGGATCCCCCTGACTTGTCACTGAAAAACAAAGACGGCAACACACCCTTGTCTTTTGCTGCCGCGTTGGGAGACATTGAGACTGCTGAGATGTTAATAAACATGATCCGAGATCTTCCGGATATTTCGAACGAGAAAACAATGACACCAATCCACATCGCCGCTTTGTACGGCCATGGAGAAATGGTTCAATATCTTTTCTCCAAAACAAGCATCAAAGATCTCAATGATCAGCAATATCTGAATCTCTTTCATACCATGATATCAGCTGATATTTATGGTAAATATATAATCTACCCTTCAAAGAGCTTTTTGTCTTTTTGTCTTTTTGTTTTCCACTTTTGTCAAGTTTGGTCTTGCATCTCACTCAGGTGTATTTGCAGATGTACCTCTGTGGATGTTGGAAAGAGTGGATTTGTATAGAAAAGAACTAGCCCTTTATCCAAATAGTAACAAAGCCTTGCACTTGTTGGCTCGCAAGACTTCTGCCATTTCCCATAAAAGCCAGCTTAACTTGTTTCAGCAAGTAGCAAGTTCTTGTAAGTAGAAGAAATAAACAATTTGAAAGATTATATATATGATACTATTGTCCATTGAAATCACAACTGAAACTTTTTTTTTTTTCATTTTTTGATTTTAGTTTCTAAGGGATTCTTCTTTCGTGATCAAAAAATGAGAACCTTAGCTCATCGGCTGGTAGAGAAGTTATGGTATTTGGTTTTGCCAACGGAAAATTTTATAGAGTTTATCAAGTCATTTTCAGGGCTACTCTTTGATGCTGCGGAATTGGGAAATGTTGAGATTTTAGTTATTCTTATTCGTTCTCATCTAGATCTGCTATGGATAGTTGATAATAATAACCGAACTTTATTCCATGTTGCTGCTTTATATCGTCATGAAAATATCTTCAGCCTAATCTATGAACTTGGAGGCATCAAGGATTTGATAGCATCTTATAAAGAAAAACAATCTAAAGATACTTTGTTGCATCTTGTGGCACGGTTACCACCTATGAATCGTCAACAAGTTGGATCAGGAGCAGCACTTCATATGCAAAAAGAGCTCCTTTGGTTCAAGGTACGCCAAATACAATTTAGTAATGGCTAATATAACATATTTTAGACTTCGGTAGAAAATCTCCTGGTATTCTCGTTATATTGGTAAGTTACTATTTGAGGTAGTCTTAAAATCCTTCAAATTACATTACAGGCTGTTAAAGAAATAGTTCCTCGTTCATACATCGAAACCAAAAACACTAAGGGCGAACTAGCGCATGATATATTCACGGAACAACACGAAAACTTACGCAAAGAAGGAGAGAGATGGATGAAAGAAACCGCGACAGCATGTATGCTCGGAGCAACGCTGATAGCAACTGTGGTCTTTGCAGCAGCCATTACTATACCAGGTGGAAATGATGATTCAGGTGACAAAGCAAATACGTTGGGCTTCCCAAATTTTAGAAAGAGATTATTGTTCGATATATTTACCTTATCAGATTCGGTTGCCCTCTTCTCATCGATGATGTCTATCGTGATATTTTTATCGATCTTCACTTCTCGGTACGCAGAAGAGGATTTTCGTTATGATTTACCAACAAAGCTTATGTTCGGACTTTCGGCATTGTTTATCTCGATCATCTCTATGATTCTTGCCTTCACCTTCTCGATGATCTTGATCCGTGTTGAAAAAGCTTCCTTGAGCTTAGTCCTCATCTCTTGCCTTGCTTCTCTCACGGCTCTCACGTTTGCTTACTTGTATTTTCACCTTTGGTTTAACACTCTACGCTCAGTCTATATTTCTATGTTTCTCTTCCTTGGACGTAAAAGAGGTATCCGTATCTTCGTCTAAAGATATAGAGTCCTCAACGCTCTGAATTGTACTATAGATATTTGTATCTTGTGTATTTGTTTTCTATTCACTGAACCTCATTTTTGTGTAAATTTTAAATATACATGTTTCTTTGTTTCTATCTGATAATTTGGTTTGTTGACAATCACAATGGAACACTTTTATCTACTTAAGATTTCTTTTTAAACGTCAATGTATCCTTCACCTAGAAGAGATCGACTAGTTTGGAAGGAAATCCTACTATTCGAATGATTAACGGTAAAAATTTGGAGTTTCGTCTTTTAAAATTTCAAGAGTTACCGCCACGAACAGGTGAAAACAGTATCCCGGCAAAATTTTAAGAAAACGACATCGTTCCAAAGGATGTTTTGAAAATCTCCCGCTGCTTATTTTACTAAAACCCATTCATTATTCAGATTCTTCAGGTCTTTTCAACTTCGCTCTCTCTCTTTGCTTCATATTCGTGTTAATTAGGGTTTTCGATTAATTCAGAAGACACAGCAATGGGGAAATCGAGCAGATCTAAAGGATCGAATCTCATCGGCAAAGGTGAAGTTACCCCAACGCAAGTTGCTTTTATCGTCGATCGCTATCTCCACGACAATCGATTCTCAGAAACTCGAGCCCTCTTTAGATCTGAAGCTTCTTCTCTCATCTCTGATTCCCCAATTCGCAATGTATGTATTCGAATTGCTTGTTTAGTCAATTGAAAACTATCTATGGGTTTTGATTGTTTTTCTTACATTTTTGTTTTTTTGGGGATTCATTCGCAGGTTCCGAATAGTTTGATGACTCTTGATGCTATGTTGAACCATTACGTATCTCTAAAGAAGCAGAAAGTGAGTCTGGATCAAGAGAAACTGAAATTGGATCAAGAGAAAATTAGGGTTCAAAATCTGTTGCAGGGGATGGAAAATGTGATGAATACTTACAACGCTAGCCTCACCGCTCCTCCTCCGGCTTCAGCTCCAACTTCTCAACAGAAAAATCACAGTATCTCTTCTTCAGGTTTGGAGATTTTGTTGTTTTTAAGCTGTTCTAAATTGGAATGATTAGGTTGGTTCTCCACATTATTGATTGAAGTAGCTCTAGCTCTTGTTTGCTTCTTAGATCTTAGTGCACATATTAGGCTTATTAGAATCCAAATCTGTCACTTGAGAACTAAAAGAGCAGTGCTCTTATTTTTCAGGCTTATCTCAGTACAACACACTAAATGGTATGTCAGTATCATTGCTTGGTAACAAAAGAGTAGATTTTGGGAATTTTTCCACACCTTCGACGAGTCAGTCTATAACTGGGAAACGAAAAGGTCCTGAAGTTTCTGTAACAGCTCCTCCGGTATCTAGGAAATCAAGGATCACTAGAGCAACTGGTATGTTTCTGTGCCTACATGTTTATTACATTTGATGTAGCTCTTAAACTAATATTGTGACTTTTTTTTTTCCTTGGACCAGGGACTAATAAGTTGCCACAAGCTGATAAAGCAGCTAACAATTTCACATCTGAAACACTAGCAGTGGCTAAAAACTCTGCAAGTAATGAGTTGATTGGTAATGGGTCAAGTGTGGTGAAGTGTTTGTTCAATAAGGCTGATTCGTCTGTTCCTACTAGTTCAACATGCTTTAGGACACCACAAAAACATGCTTCTTCTGGGAGTGATAAGTCCAACAGTTCCCAGAAAGAAGTTACTCCTACAAATACAAACTGCACAATTGTTACAAAGGAGAGATTCACAATCAGCCCTCTCAAGCAAATTACTTCTTATTCAGTGGAAAGAAGCCATCTTATTTCTTTTTCTTCACCGGTCAAGTCTAACCTGAAGATGTCAAATAAGAGAGACCATGTGAAAGGAAAGCTCAACTTTGATGACACTGACACAGAAACGTGCTTAGAGGCACCTGCCACTGCAGATTTAGTTTCAACTTCTCCATCTGGGTCTGAGCCAGAAGTTGATTTGTTTGACATGGACTTTTCTAATCTGGATTTCTCGGAGCTACTAGTTGATTTCGATCTTGGTTGTGAAGGAAGTGCAAATCATTGCTTGTCACTGACCCCAAATCAACCCACTCAAACTGTTTCAGGGTATGTACTTTAGTTTTGTAGGATCAGTTTTTGTAAATAGCTATTATTACCTCTTGATGTCTGATCATACGCTATACTAAATCACAGGTCGTCTCCTGAATCAGGGGATTGTAATCTCGAGTCTGACCAGCCCTTTTTGGAATATACATCAACCGTGACTGATGTGATTCAAGTGAGTATTTTCTGTTCTGCATTTGATTATAGATATACATTTTCCCCTTTCACTCATTCTCATTCTTGATGCTTCATTTGTGTATCATATTCTAGATTTCAAGATGTATTGATCCTCTCTCTAACTCGAGCCATTCTTCTCTTAACACAGACAAGATTTGAAAGCAAAGAGTGACATGACAGACAATTGACTGATTTTGAAGACTATGATTGACTCCAAGACCACCAATGCAAGATCCTCTGTTTTCTCCTTACTATGCTGCTAGTGCTTATTCTTGTAATGATCTGTGAAATATGAAAAGGCTATCCCATAACGTAGCTTATAATTAACTAGTATTACATGTAGGTGTATAAATTAAACTTGGTTTTTTGGTCTATAGTTTTAATTAAACTTGGTTTCTTGGTCTATAGTTTTAACAGCTGATTTCTTCTCTATATTGATATTGACAACAAAATAGGACTTTCACCATTATGCATCTATTTGCATATACCATGTAGTCAGAAACTGGCTTACAATAGAAATTAAATGGCTTATGTTTAGTACATGACTCAAGCCAAGTACTTCTCCAGCTTCTCTACTTCCTCTGTGCTTCCAATGTATAGAGGAACCCTCTGATGTATCTGTGTCAAGTATTCCAAACATAAGAATTAGTCTGATGACACCAATTTTAGATGTAAACTTAGCAGTAGAGAGTGAAACTAGTCTAATTTTAGTTTGAGTTACCTCAGTCGGTTGGATATCTAGTACTCTCGAATGTCCATCAGAACCTTTCCCTCCAGCTTGTTCAACAATGAAACTCATTGGTGCACACTCATACAACAGCCTAAGTTTTCCATTTTTGCTCTTTGCGTCACGAGGGTACCCGTAAATCCCACCATACAATAAAGTCCTGTGAAAATCTCCAACCAAACTTCCAATGTACCTTGCGGAGTAAGGCTTCCCAGTTGGACCAGGGTCCTTAAGATCATCAATGTACTTCTTTAGTTTATCGTCCCACATCTGGTAATTCCCTTCGTTGAAAGAGTAGATTCTCCCGGCTTTGGGGATCTCAATGTTTTCTTGCGTGAGGACAAACTCACCGTACATTGGATCGAGCGTGAAGGAGAAAACGCCTTTGCCTAGAGTAAGAACGAAGATGACCGAGCTCGAGTACATACAGTAGCCGGCTGCTAACAAGTTGTTCCCTGGCTGGCACACGTTTACTATACACCTTTGTTCTTCTGACCCAAGCTGCAACAACATTATAAGCCAAAAGGTCACCTAATTTACATTGTAGGATCTCTATCTCCTAAAGATATATGGAAGTGGAAGGAAGAGTAGTATACAGCTGAGATATCGTCGGAGTCGTCGACAATGCATTCGTCATTGGGGCTATAGATACCGAAGATAGAACCAGTAGAGACGGCAGCGTCAATGTTGGAGGAACCATCAAGAGGGTCAAACACGACGACGTAGTTGCCGGAGTAACTCTCCTCCACCGCAACTGGCACGTCCTCTTCCTCCGAGGCTATGATTCCCGTTCTTCCACTTGATCTCAAACAGTTGGAAAACACCTGCACTCACCACCACTCAATCTTTATTATACATCCACCCATTCCCATGAATCAACTATGTGGTCTACACTAATTTATCACAAATTCAACCAACAAAAGCAGAGCATGTGTAAAAAGAATGAGACCTCATTAGAGATGACGTCAAGCTTCTTCTGATCCTCTCCCTGAATATTAACGGCGCCTTGAACTCCGGTCAGGTTAGAGATTCCGGCACGTTGAACAAGTGAAGCGATCTGCTTACAAGCCAATGATATACTCGACATCACTATCGTCAGCTCTGCATCTATCTCTCCTTTCATCTCTTGTCTCAGCAACCAGCCCGTCAACGTTTGAAGTTCGTATCCACTCTTCTTCCTCGCCGCCGTTTTCGTCTCAGCAGCATCCGCCGCTACGGCCATACACCTCACTCCACTCGCATACTGATGGTTCCTCACTCCAGTTGGTGCTCGTTTCCCGTTGTTGGAGAAGAGAGATCTCGGTGAAAGGATTGAAGGCTGGGATGATGATGCCACGTGACGTGAGCTTGAGAGAAGAAGGTGAGACGACGTCGTTGTTGCGGCGGTTGCTGCCATTTTTTCTGTGTTGTTTTGAAAAAAACTTTGGAAGGTTTGGTTTTGGAGGAGGGAGAGAGGATCGGATATTCGGATTGTGAGGTGGACGAAGGATTCGATTCATGTGGGTTCCACTTATCTTGTGTTATGACACGTGGCTTTGCTCTTACGGACCTAAACAAAAAGATAAGCATTAAGCCATTAAGCATAGGCCAGTTTTGTTTTGTTAATGGCAGGTCAAAGATAATAAAGAGTTGGGCCTGATGTAAATTTTTGTTTTAAGCAAACCCAAAGGAAATTGGCCATATAAAGTATAAACCAAACTAAACCGAAGAAATTGACCAGCTTCCTACAAGTAGGTGTTGGATAAGTTTCTTGCTCTAGAATTAAAAACAAGTACATTGTAGAATTGATGAATGCAATCCTAGAAAAAAGTCAAAGAATGTTGGCTTTTGATCGATGAAATGCATGTACTACACCACTAGGAAATTTATTATTCTGGCTGATGTGCTCTGCATCAAAACATTAGTTATTCGTTTACGTTAGAAGTTAGATAACCAGCTAGTGGCAGATGTTAATCTGACTTTTTTTATTTATTACTGATTTATAATTAGACTTGTCAGATATAATGTATTTAGGATGAATTTCTTGAGTTTCCAAGTTACTAGTTCAACCGAAACTATACCAATTTGTATAATTTTGAAGTACAACAAGTCATAGAGCTCGTGTGTAAAAACAATAATAGTAACGCGTTGAGACAAATACGGACGTGAAGACATGTATTGTAAGCACGTCGCTTTGTTTCCAAGTAACACCCTCACCCGAAAAGTCTAATAATATAATGAAAAAGATAATCCAACTAAATCTTTTACAATATATCTAAAACTTTTGATTACGTTTGACCAAACATTAAAAGATTAATTAAGTAGTATCATGTAGACGATTTCAAAGAATCTGAGCAAAAGTCTCCTGTGACCAAAATACTAATAAGCTCTGAATAGTAAAAAAAAGTAAATAAAAAAAAGTTTGAAAATACATAATGACTCATGTTAATATCATTTAAAGTATTTTAATCTGGATTAAAAAGCTCTAGTTCATTGAATCGTTGATTAACCATAGCAGCAACTCGACAATATATAAATCATCTTTCGTATGCAAATTTTTGTCAACCTTTGAACACACTAGAATTAGGTTTATTTTATTAACAAAATGAGAATTTTTTGGAATCCCACGTCCAAGTTGATGACTTTTTTGTGATTTCCACAAAATATGCATATAAATATCAATTAGATTACAAAGACATTAAAATAGAAAAATTACAGAACACAAGAATTTTTTTTTGCAATTACTATACAAAATGTAATCTTTACTGTTGACAAAAGAAAATACAATTCTTACTATTATAGTAACACCATAGATAGAGAATGTCATAAAGCAAAAAAATTAAATAGTAAATACAAATCATTCTTTTTTCAAATATTTTTAACAAATCATTCTTGTATATATGTACACACACACCCCACAACATCCCTTCAACATATACGCGTCCTATTTCCACGTTCTCTCTATATTACATTTTTCCTTGAAAACATCTCGAGGTTCAAAATCTTTAACCCCTACAAATCAAGAAAAGGAGACAGAGGAGAAGAGAGAAAAGAAAAACGCAGAAACAATGTCTTTTTCTTCCCTCAAATTGCCAATCTTTCTCATTCTCTCAAGTCTTCTCCATGCGGCTATAGGTACGTACAAACATATTCATATTTTACATTCATCAAAACGTCTTGGATTGAAAATCTTCATCAGTCTTTAGATCAGCATAGGAAGAACCCTAGATTTTCATAGTTTGACCAATTACACGAAAGATATAAGATCAACCATAGGAAAAAAGAAAGCGTTAATTCTCATACGAATCTTTGATTTTTAAGATTCTTATTGTATTTTTTTCTTTCTCTTCTATAAATTGTAGGGGAAAACATTGTTTGCGAGAATCTGCCAACAAATATGTGCTCGTTCTCAATATCCGCTTCCGGGAAAAGATGTATATTGGAGACGGCTAATGTCGCCGGAGAATTCACTTGCCGCACTTCCGCAGTGGACGTGGAAGGGATTGTAAACCACGTGGAGACCGACGAGTGCGTTTCCGCTTGTGGGGTTGATCGGAAAACCGTAGGGATCTCGTCAGACTCCTTGATGGAGGCAGGTTTCGCCGCTAAGCTTTGCTCATCCGCTTGCTTGGACTATTGCCCTAACATTCTTGATCTCTATTTCAACCTCGCCGCCGGTGAAGGTACCATACATAATAACTCATGCATACATGGCCAAACTTGTCAAATGATAGAGATTATTTGTTGAAAAGAAATTTTGGTAGAAGATTTAATTATAGTTTATTTGCCACAAGTTTTGTTACGAAATTCATTCTTATTTTCTAATAAGTGAAAATAATGTAGTACCAAAATAAGAACGTTTTTCAAGGAATGGCCGTAACTAGAAAAGTAAAAAGTGTGTAAATTATGATCTTTATCATGGCTTATTAATGAAGTAAGAATCGAATATTTGTCTGTTTTCGTAGATTCCTCGTGTTTCTTACACACGAAACTCACTTTCATGTTTTTTTCGGTATTTCGTATCTTCAAAGCAAGGAATTTCGGTAGGAGCTATAGATGGTTATGTTTCACTTAACACAATTATTTTTTTAATGTAATAGTGTACGTTGGTCGTAAATAAATGATGCAAAATTGTAAAAGTGACGTAACGTACCAATATTGACTACACGCAGGTGCATTTTTACCTGATCTATGTGATGCTCAACGGATGAATCCCCAGCGTTCGATGATGGAATTCATCAGCTCCGGCGCCGCACCAGGCCCTGTCTCCGAAATTGCACCAGGCCCCACCTCCGAAGAAGTCTCATCTCCTGCTCTAGCTCCGGCTTCTATGTAAAATGTTCATTAATTCCACATGTGTTTAATACTTTATATTTATATTTTCGATTGATGATGATCCATATATAATGGACCGTATCTTACATTTTCTATGATTTGATACGGATATCATCAATTGATTCATATGAAAGAAGAAGGATACAGAGTGAGCTTGATTTTTGTTTATGTTTCTTAATCAACATTTCACTGTATAATAACAACTTCGTATACCAGTGTGTTGTCTTGTTCGTTAAATAAATATACGTATGCCAAGTGCAATCGCATATTTCAAATTTATTGGTTCATATTTTCATACTTCATATAATTTTGGGAGGATTCAATTTGTTTTTTCTTTCTCATCACTTATGATTTCAATAATAATAAAAGAGATCTTCCCATGAGGCATACTAAAAAATAAATACAACAAACAAGGCATCAAAAGTATATGCACATATATAATAAATACACCCGCATATGTGTATGTATGCGCATATAGATGGAAATAGAGAGAAAGGAAACAAAATAAAGCATATACAAAAGCTTTTGAAAACGCTATTTTATCAGCGCTTGTTACTCTTCTTAGCTTCCAATGTAGTCCCATCCTTAAGAGCTTGCTGAGCATCGGCTTCCATACCCAGCTTGAACAAGCAAGCCGCTTGCAGATACAAGGCGGTTGGCCAATCCGGAGACACAACCTGTGCCTGCAATGCATCTGTCAGAGCCTCTTGTGCGTTGTCGTTCATCAGATATGACAAGCACCGCCGTGCGTGTACTGTTGGTGACACCATTGTTCCCCCATCTATGAACTATACAACATAACAAGCCAGCCATTTCAGTTTAATGACTGAATGTCTAGCCCCATGATGGCTCTTGGCATCAAAATTCGAGGTATTTGATTCAAATGCTAAAGAGGTATGTTGCATTTAGAGATATTACCTGAGTGTAGCAATCGACCGCGGTTGTAAAATCTTTGGAACGGAAAGCTAAGTCGCCTTGCTTCTTCGAATTGAGAGATTCCTGCATCTGATTGGTCCACATTTGAAACGAGAGCTGCAGGAGAAGGTAAATAAAACCATATTTATAACAAGTCCTTAATGCAAAAGACTAAGCCGTGAGCGAAAGGAAGGAATAAATTAACACCTCATTGGCAATTCCTTCATCATCCTTGTATCCAATCTTACTGAGTATTTCCTGTATGGCTGTAAGATCCACTCTTAAGCATGCATCACCAAAGGGTGTCAAAGAAAGCGGAGACTCTTCTTCAGCCTCGGTTTCATGGGGTATACCCATAAGAACGTAGGAAGCTACATCAGATTCCTTCTGGAGTGTGACAAGTGAAGTCACGAGAGATTTCACATTTGGTCTTTCTCGAGCTTCATACTGCAGACAACGTGTGGCTAAGCGTACTAGCTCAGTTCCGTCTTCGTTTGAGAAATGACCCTCGAGAGCAGAATCCATTAACATTGCACAGTTCTTGCCTCTGATTAGGTCAAGCGCCTGTATAGAAGCGAGGTTAGAGAGAGTCACTGGGTTTTAGTAAGGATTGAAATACAGATTCTTTCCAACAACTATCCAGCAGGACACAATGAGCCAGGTCCTGTATTACATCTAAAGTTTGTATATCTTGTATTAATAGAGAACTTACATGACTCGGTGGAATATGTTTTCCACTCATGAGATCGAGCAAAACGGTTCCAAAACTGAATACAACACTCTCTGGTGTAACTCTACCTGGCACAAGATGAACAAAGTGGATTTAGCTTTAAGAAGCTTGTGCCCTGAAACATTTTGGAAGCTAAGGGACATATATAAACACAAAGCAGAGAGAGTTTTACCCGTTCGCAAATACTCTGGAGGAGTAAATGCCAAGTTTGTGCTATAACTCTTCCCATCTCTGCTATTTTTCATGAGTCCAAAACAAGACAACCTGGGATTCCCATCCTGTAAACCAACAAAGGATAAAACAAAATTTACGACTTTGAATACAAATCACTCAGAGAGATAAAGAAAGATTGAATCAATATATTAACCTTGTCAAACAAAACCCTGTAAGCATTGAGATCATGATACAAAGCTCTCCCTTTATTACTACAATATTCCAATGCTTGTGCTAAACACAATGCAACTCTTAATCTCATCGCCCATTTCATCGGATTATTCTCCCCTGAAAACATACAGAATCATTCAATCAACTACAGCACTAGAAAATACACAAACCCTATGAAACCAACCTTGTTCTGATTATTCAAATCACACAAACTGAATAGCGTTGTAAGTTACTCACAGTGGAAAAGATGCTTTGCAAGCGTTTCATGAGGCATAAACTCAGCAACTAGTAATCTCTCTTCTCCTTCAAAGCAACATCCAATCAGATTCGCTAATCTATCACTCCTCAAGCTCCCAACAGCTTTAGCTTCATCCTAATCAAACAACAACATTTACTCCAATTTAGACCCCAAAGATCAAATCTTTACAGAGATTGGTGATAAGGGCATTGAAGATTTTCGAAATTTACCAGGAACTGTCGATGATCAGCCCAAGCAAGGCGATTGAATCGTTTGACAGCAATCAAACGACCATCATCAAGCCTTCCTCTGTAGACAACGTTTGGAGCTTTCTCGCCGTGTTCTGATACAATGTTGTCTGAAGAGAAACCTCCGGTCGCAGATTTCAGCTGCTCCAATTTGAATTCCTTAAAAGTCGGCCACACTTTTCCTCCATTCTCTTTAACCAAGAGAGAAGAAAACATAAATCAGACAAAACCTTCAAAATTAAAACACAGAAGGAAATAAGGAGAAGCAGACCGATATCAGGAGACTCGAGAACTGAAGCGGATTTGAAGTGAGAAGGGAACAAGCAGAATGAGAACTTTGAGCAACGAGCTCCCATTTGATGACTAACGCCAGCGATGAAATCAGGTAATCGGTGAAAGAGGTGGACAAAATCAAACTATACGGAAATTGTCATTGTTAGAACCGAAAGTTGAAGTCTTTATCGATTTCGAAATTGCACACAGAGAGAAAGTCTCAAGCTTTCTTCTTCTTCTTCTTCTTCGTCTTCTTCTCGGCGTTTTCAGACTTCCCTCTACAAAGAGAATTGTTTTTTTCTTTTCTAAATTAATATTTAAATGTTTTTTATCCGAAAGTTGTTTTTCCACAAAACTTTGGCAATTTTTAAATTCTTTTTTTTTTTTTTTTTTTT